>ERZ772770.109-NODE-109-length-18346-cov-3.01979_pt1 | contig 18346 bp, 12 predicted proteins | sample MGYA00511361_ERZ772770 | MGnify/ENA primary metagenome ERZ772770 (study PRJEB29015, sample SAMEA2738026) | human oral metagenome | biome: human oral; feature: human-associated habitat; material: saliva | place: China | collected 2251 ... | reverse complement strand
CGTGGTATTCCTGCACGTCAGTTGATTCTGCCGCCATGAGGGCTTTGAGGGCGGTGCGGCGCTCTTCGAGGGTGCGCTCACCTGCATTGTGCTCACCGGGGTTGTGCTCACCGGCGCCGCGCTCATTAGGGTTATGCGGCTGGGCGGTATCAGTCATTGGTACCTGCTTTCAGAGTTGATGGTGAATGGTCGTAAAGAGTCAAACGGAGGCGTTGAACGGGCGCGGGGGTTGAGCGGTTAGCCCTGCACCTGTTGGAGGATATTCCGGGCATACCGCGCCTTCTGCGAAGAACCGGTTAGCGAACCCAACCAGGCACGCAACGGCTCATCCACAAGCTCCGCACGGGTGGCGGAGTCGAGAGTCGCCAACGCCTGGCTGAAAGCGCCCAGCAGCTTACCGAGCGAGTTCGCCCCGGTATCCAGATGCGGTATGAGGCGCGCGAAGAAACGCACCGCCGCCCGCGCATCCAGCTGGGCGAAGTCGGTCAGGGCGAGCGCCCAACGGTTCAGCATCGCCAGCGGCACAAAGTTCACGAAGCCTGCCGTGGCGTCCTCAAGGCTCAGCTGGTCGTCCAGCACGCGGTGCATGATTTCCACGGCGAGGGAACGAATCTCGACGCGCTGCTCCGAGAAGCCCGCGGCGAACACGAACGCGCAGGCGGGACCCCACACGCCGGGGTGCGCCGCCAATGCCAAATACAGGCTCCGGTCGAAGGCGCTGTGATCCAAGGTGTACCAGTTGCTACTAGCGCAGTAGAAAGCCAGCGGCTCTGCCCGCGCCGGGTAGAGCAGGGCGTACTGTCCTTCTTCGTCGTGGTGGGCGGTGGCGAGGCCACGGAAAGCGTTCAGCTCCGGGGTGGAGGCGCCGTGCTTCACCCCGTTCAGCTGAAGGCCCCAGCTCTTTTCCCTCTGGGATACCGTGATGGATTCCAGGTAGGGGTTGATGCGCCCGGTGGCGAGGGTGCCGTCGAGGGCGGAGCGGAGCACACGAATCTGGGTAGGGGCAGAGCGCGGAGCGTCCTGCCCAGCGTTCTTCACGTATTGCTCTTCGAGGCTTTCAAGCAGAGTCAGCGCCTCAGCGCGACGGCTCTGTGCGTCCTGTCGCTGCTCATCGGTAGCGTACGAAGGCAGCACCTCCGGCACACGCACACGCAGTAACGCCGCAGTGAAATCCTGGCGCAGGATGGGGGCTCCATCAGCCAGGTTCTTGGCGTACCGGCGCACCAGGGTATCCGGATGCACCCACCCGCCGAACAGTTCGGGGGTGGCGAGCGGGGTGTAGCTCTGCCTGCTCTGCAGCACGCCGAGGGAATCCTTGAATCCGGTGCTGAAGAACGTGGCGTGGCGGGAGTACATGGTGTGCAGGTTCGGCACCGTACCGGGATCTTCCCGCTGGGTCATCTCCGATGCCTGCGCGCGCTCACGTAGCTTCCCGGCGGCGGCAAGAACCGTCATGTGCACGCGCATGTCAAACCATTCCAGGCCCCAGTGGTTCAGCTTTTTCAGGCAGAGGGGAACAAGCTGTTCGAGCAGATTCGGGCTCTGCGCGGTGCCGTCGGCGCTGAGCAGGTAGGCGGTGAGCAGTTCCAGCTCCAGCTCGCATCCGGCGTGCGTTTCGGGCTGGTCTGATTCGTTGAGCGTGTCGGGGGTGGCGCAGGGCGCGACCTGGTGGTGCAGGAGCGCGCGGGCGCGTTCTTGCACGTCGGATGCGGTAATGGCGCGCACGGGGGTGTCCCAGTACCGGTGGATGACGGCTCGGGAGGCGGCGAGCGCCTCCGCGGCGGCGGCATCAATGCCTGCGGCTTCGGTGAGGGCGCTTTCCTCACCGCTCCCCTGACCATTCTCCGGGTCGCGCGTCTCTTCTAGCAGCGGCGAGCCGTCTTCCTGAATCTGCGCCACAACCAGCGGATCGAGCTGGGGTCGGTAGTCGCGGTAGAGTTCACGGGCGCGCTCGGCGAACACGATAACGTCGGCGCTCGCGTTGTCTGCGGCGCCTGCCTGAACCCATTCTTCGAGGTGTGTGAGAGCGGCGGCTTGAACCTGCGCGTGGGTGTGGCTGAGCGCCATGACCACGGCGTCTTCGCAGGCGGCAGCCTCGAGGGTGCCCGCCCGGTAAAGCGCCTGGAGCATGGTCAGGATTTTGAGTGCGTTTGCCTTGGTTCCGGCGCATACGGCGGGTGCCGCGTAGGCGAAGGCGGCGGCATCCAGCGCCTGCGGGTTTTTGCTCCAGAGGCGGTAAATATGCTGCACGCCGAGGGTTACGCTCGGGCCGATGGGCGAGGAGAAAAGCGTCAGAAATTCGCTCTGACGTGCCGCGATTTCTTCGGCGGTGAGTTTGAGCCCGGTGACCAGGCGTGAGAACCAGCCGACCCGGTACGCCGGAAAGTCGCTCATGAGGGAGCTTAAGAGCGCGTCAATGAGGCGGTCGCGACTAATCAGCCCGGTTTCGGTGGCTTCGATGAGGGCGCAGGACCAGCCGGGGTTGTTGACCTTCTGTGCGGGCTTGTAGGAGTCGCGCTGGGTGAGGGATACATCCCGGTTGCCTTCGACGGCAAGCATACCCCAGATAAGTTCTTCGCGGAGCTGCTTATCCTCGCGCAGCAGCGGAAGGATTAGATTGAACTCGCAGTTGATGAGGGCAGTGTAGTAGTCTTCGTCGTGTTCAAGGACCGTGCCGTCGTAGAGTTCGGCAAGTCGCATGGAGGCAGCGCCCGAGAACCAACCTGTCTCAATATAAGCTTTGACGCGGTCCTGCGTGACGGTTCCGGGCGTGTTTTTGCCGAGCTGGGATCCGTAGGGGGTGGTGACAATGTCGAAGTACTGCCAGCGGCGGTAAATCTGTTCGAGGGTGCCGCCGACCGCCAGGATATTGGCGAGGTTGCGGTTGAAGTGCATGATGTCGCTCCAGGTTTTCTGCTGCCTGAGGAGCGGGTAAATGACTTCGCCGGGGAGTGGCTCGGTGATGACACCTTCGGGGAAGGTGTGCGTTTCGGGGCGTTTGCTCATGGTGGTCTTTCGTGAAGAAGCTGAGGGGAACTCTCGCGGCAGAAATTGTGCGGCTAAGATTTTTGCCGCAAGAGTTCCGTACGATGCGTGTTTTTCGGTGGCGTGCGGTGCGTGGTGTGTCGGGGCGTTTGCCCTAGCCGGCGGCGTGTTCGCGGTAGAGAATGCTGACCGCCAGCGCGTGCTTGCAGGGGCCGCGCGTACCGCGGTACTTCAACCACCAGGGGCAGGAGCAGAGGTACCCCTCCACAGCGTACGGGTCGGCGGGCAACACCACGGTGTACGTGTTCTCACCGCTGCGCACGCTGTACTCACCGGTGCCGTGCTCCCCCGCACCAACCCGCTCAATAGCGCCGGAGTCGGCAAGCTTTTTCGCGCCGACCAGGCGCGGGTGCATGGCGGTCAGCGCCTCCGGATGCACGGGCAGCGGGCGGTGGAAATACTCACCAGCGTGCGCGTCAAAACCAACCTGACCGGAGGAAGCCAGCAGGGCGAGGGCGTCGCGGGTTGCCGCCTCATCCAGTCCAGCGCGGGCAGACATGACGGGCACGTCGATACGCGGCTCGAAGGAGAGCAGTACGCTGAGCATGTCAGCGTTCTGGGCGGTGTTCGGGTTAGACAGCGCCTGCAGCACGGATCCCTCACCGGAGAACCCGCGTGACTTTTCGGGGCTCAGGCCAATGCTCAGGCGTGCGCCGGGCAGGTGCGCCACCCACACGCTGGGCACGGGCGCGTTACCGGCGGTCACGGGCTCACTGTACGCGTCCAGGCGCTGAATGTGGCGGATCAGCGGCTCAAGCACGCGCAGACGTTCGGGGCCCGCCACGCATACGGATCCGGCAGTGGCGCGGGTGGCGAGGCGCAGGGAACGCACGGCACGGGTCGCCCACAGAACCGCCTTGGTGCTGGAGTTACGCGGCAGGGAGTGGATGAAGGTTCGGGCGGCGGCGGCGTCCAGGCTGTGCACGGGGCTCATGCGGGATGAGAGCATCTGCGTTTCTGCAAAGCCCTTGAGCCAGCGGATGGGCAGCGGCACTTTTTCTTCCATGACGGAGCCGTCAAGGGTGGTGGTGAGCAGCCCGTCGTCGCCGACGTTCAGGTGGATGGGCTCCCCTGCTCTGAGGGAGGCGAGCGCGGCGCGCAGGGGCGGGTTGACGTCTACGTTGGTGACGCCTACGGCGCTGTGGCTGGCGTCGAGTGCGCTGGAGTCAACGTCGAGGCGCGCGTACACTCCGCAGCAGGCGCTGAAGGATTCGAAGCGTAGGCCTTCGGCGGTGCTGGTGACGACTGGGTCTGCGGCGCGTAGGGCTCCGGCGAGGGAGCTGGGCGGCACGTAGAAGCGGGTGCGGGCTACCCTGGCGACGACCAGTAGTGCGGTGGCGTAGACGTCTGCTCGTTCGAGGAACCCGGAGAAGAAGTACGGGTGGGAGGCGGCGCCTTCGGGGGTGCTGCCGCCGCTGGTGGCGAGGCTGAGCGCGCGGGAGTCGGCGCCGTCGATGAGGGCTGACGGGGCGGTGTACGTGTAGTCGAGGGTGTAGGCGCTCATGGCTTCTTTGCCTTTCGTATGTGGTGTATACCTCCTATCATGCCGTAAAGATTCGCGCCCCGCTACCGCTTTCGTCATTGCCGTTTGGTGCATAAAAAATCCCCGGCATTCTCGGTTGAGAAGTGCCGGGGAGAAGCTCTATTGGCTCACCCTCGATGGGGTGGGCGTGGGCTCTAGCTAGAGGCTCTGGCTAGACGACAATCTGGCCGTTGAAGCGCATTGCCAGGCCGTACAGGACCACTGCGATAACCCAGATGACGATCACGGTGACGGTCAGGCGGATCAGGTTCTTGGACGCCATACCGGAGGAGTTCAGGGAGTTGGTCATACCGCCGCCGAACATGTCGGAGAGGCCGCCGCCCTGACCGCGGTTGAGCAGCACAAGCATCACTGCGATCACGCTGGTGATGGCGATGATGACCATGAGTACGTTCATGATGACGTCCATGGGGACCTTCCTTCGTTGTCTTCTGGTGGGGTGCCTGGGCTGCGGGGCGCAGACAGACGGGTTTAACTATACGCTACAGCCGCCATTCGGTCACGTTGAGGCGGCTTTTTACGCGGCGCGGTTACTGCGGCGCTGGTATTCGCTGGGGGTCAGCTGCAATGCTGCGGGGCGGTCGGTGAGCACACGCTGGGCGGTGAGTTCGTCGCCTTCGGTGTCGTAGGCGCGCACATATCCGCCGTCGATGAGGTAGTAGGTGAACTGCTGCGCGGCTGCCCAGTAGGCGCCTCCTTCAGTGTAGAAGCCCTGGTCTACCCAGTCGCGCAGGGTGAGGGTGACGGGGATTTCCGGTGAGGAGGTGCGGCTGTAGAGCTGGTCGAGGAATGCTTCTCGGCGGCTCTCGAAGTACTGGTATTCGGGCGAGGGTTCCTGGTATTCTGCGCCGCCTGCGTAGCCGATGTTGCCGCCGTCATTGCCGGGTAGGCGCGGGGCACTCACTTTGCGGTTGCGCAGGTAGGTGTAGAGGATCATGCCGACGAGGGCTGCGATGACCAGGGAGAATCCAAAGCTGAACATGCCGTTAAGTGTACGGGGCGGGCCGCGGGGTTGGCGTGTTTTGGGCGGGTTTTGCGGTTAGGGGCGAACGCGCCCGCCTCTTACAGTTGGCTCATACACCAGCCTCCTACGCCCGACCTGGCTCTTACGCCCGCCGCTTGCCCTCGCTGCTTGCTCGGTGGCGGTTAAATGGTTCAGCGCCCGGTCGGGTGGGTACCCGCCGGGCGCTGTAACGCTATGAGACGCTATGGTGCGTCGGGGTTTTATGCGTCGAAGCGTGCGATTGCTGCGAACTCGTCAGCCTGCAAGGATGCGCCGCCGACGAGCACACCGTCCACGTCTTCCTTGCCCATGATGGAGGGTGCGGAGGAGGACTTGACGGAGCCGCCGTAGAGAACGCGGACCTTCTCTGCAACGTCTGCGGAGTAGAGCTTAGCGATTTCTGCGCGGATTGCTGCGGACATTTCCTGTGCGTCGTCTGCGGTTGCGACCTTGCCGGTGCCGATTGCCCAGACGGGCTCGTATGCGATGACGAGGGTTTCTGCCTGCTCTGCGGTCAGGCCTGCGATGGAGCCGCGCAGCTGCTCGAGGGTGTACTCGACGTGGGTGCCTGCTTCGCGGATTTCGAGGGGCTCACCGACGCAGAGGACGGGGGTCAGGCCGTGCTTGTATGCTGCCTGGACCTTTGCTGCGCACAGCTCGTCGCTTTCGTGGTGGTAGGTGCGGCGCTCGGAGTGGCCGACGAGCACGAAGGTTGCGCCGAGCTTGGAGAGGAATGCGCCGGAGATTTCGCCGGTATATGCGCCGGAGTCGTGGACGGAGAGGTCCTGGCCACCGTAGAGGATGTCCAGCTTGTCGCCTTCGACGAGGGTCTGCACGGAGCGGATGTCGGTGAAGGGCGGGAAGACGGCTACTTCGGTTGCGGAGAAGTTGAAGTTTGCGTCGTCGAGGGTCCATGCGAGCTTCTGGACGAGGGTGACTGCCTCTGCGTGGTTGAGGTTCATCTTCCAGTTGCCTGCGATGAGGGGCTTACGCGACATAGTTCGCTCCTTAGCTTTCCCGCGCGGTATGCCGGGCGGGGTTGTTGTTCGGAATTTTCCTTTTCTATTTTAGAGGGTTGGCGGCATATTTTCACTGGTTCGGCGCGGTTTTATGCTGTGCCTTGACTATTCTCACCCCGCGTTCGCTGATTGCGCGGAACCCGGATACGAAGTACCGGCAGGGTGGAGCTTAGGGGGCTCTCCCCTGCCGGTATTCTGCCGGTGGTGTTTGTCTGCGGTGTGTTAGTAGCGGCTACCGGTAAGAGATGCAGTCAGACAAAAAATGATGATGGTGATAATGATCGTATCGAGTGCCATCGCTCGTGCACATTTGCCGAGAGACTGTGCCCAGGGTAGCTTGCGAGTGGCGATTGCTTCGGTGATCCAGGCGACGAGTGCACAGTATGCGAACGCAATGCACGCCCAGATAATGATGGTCATGATAATCAGCCGGGGCGCGTTAGGACCTGTTGTATACGTCAGGTACAGCCACATTAGAGGTATCCCGCCGATAGACACCCCAAGCGGAACCGCAGCCGGGATACATACGAGTGCATACAGACCCATACGCTTGGGCTCTGCGGGGGCGGGGGCTACCGCCTCGGCGGGAGCCACGGATGCGGTGTCTGCTAGAGCAGGGTCATGTTCCGGGCTCTGGAGGGCGGTTGCGGTAGGTACTGCGCTGGCTTCTACCGTGGTGCTTTCTGCAGCATTGCTCTGCACAGTATTCTCCGGCAAGGGGCTGCCCTGCACGGCGCTAGCTTGCATGGTGCTATCCTGCGCGGGTGCGCCGGGGTTCTGGGGCTGCTGTTCCATATGTCTCCTAGAGTGGTTGGTGCGGTGTGGTTATCGATGATGTCGTGCGGCTACCGGGAAGATGGGATCTTATACCTCTAGTCCTTCGAGGGAGAATCCCGGAGGGTACAGCGGCGTGGCGTCCTTATCGTCTTCCACCAGCACCCAGCGGCCGCGCAGGTGCTCTGCACAGAGGAAAGCGTACTCTTCCTCACCGGTCTTCAAGAACTTATCGATGGGTAGCTTCTCCCCCGTTTCGGATACGTAGAAGACAGCCTCATCGCGAATACGTCGTCTTGCCTGATATTCGCTGATATTACGGCTGTTCTTTTGGCGTCTACCGATACCGGGAATCGTGACCTGCACACGGTACACGTCCTGATTGGCGATAAGCCAACCGCGGTTTTCCCGGTACAGCCGAAGAAGCTCGGGTGAAATGATCTCTTCGGGGTTGATCACTTCAGAGAGCGGCTTGGTGTCTCCGGTGTAGTAGAAATAGTTCAGGGCGGCATAAAAGTACGCCTGAAAAATATAGAAACCACCGCGGTTATATTCATTCATTCCCGGCTGCAGAACGGGGTACGGCACATTCTGGGCGGCGCGCTCTTCGGTGGCGGGCACGTACCTGCCGTTGCGCTCGTAGGCGGTGTAGACAAGCAGACCAGTTGAATCACCCTGTTTGGCAAGCCCATCAAACTTCTCAGTCGGTTCAAGGGAAGCCAGTACCTTATCCCGCTTGAAAAGGCGCGATTCTTGCTTTTCCTCATTGGTGGCGAGGATACCGGTCTGTCGACCGACGAAGAGAACGCCGAGGGTGCCCACGCCTGCTATTGCGAGGGCACGACGAGAAAAGCGGGGCTTCCGCGGGTCCTGCTGATGAGCGAGTAGCTGACCAGACGGTACCGGATGGGCTTCCTGAGAGGAACCCTGCGTTCCGTTCGTCTCCTGTTCCTTGTGTTGGGGTCCCATGGTTAGGCCTCCTTTTCGGGGATGAAGTGGATGTCCCATCCAGGATTGAGGAAACGGGAGCGTAGGGTGCCGTGGATTGCTCCGTCGCGGAGGAGTCCGCGCGTGTCGAATTCGGTGATGGGCTGTAGCTGCCCGGTGTCTTTCCGGAAGACTTTTGCTTCCGGGAGGATGTCGAATTTGACGTTCCAGTCGAAGATTTTTTGTTCTTCGTTATGGATGCGCGGCTGCGCCTCAAGGATATGCATGGTCAAGATTTGTTGGTTGGGGGTAATAACCCAGCCTTTTCCCTCATCAAAGATATCTTGAATGGCGGGGAAGAACATTTCTTGGGCGGTCATTGCATATTCGAGGCGACGCGAATCGGATGCCAAAAGCATATAGTTTTGGCATTGATAATAGTAGATATTATAGAATTCCAAATCAGCGGACGTTAGAAATTTAGTAAACGTATAGCTGTAGTCTGGCGGCGGCGCAGAATATGCAGGGTGCTGCTGGTCTGCGGGGGTGTAAATTCCAATCATGTCAGTATCGACAAGATGGTATGCGCCCCTGTAGTCTTCTTGGTTGAAGAATTTTTTGGTCCATTCTGGGTCGACAGTCATTTCCTCTCCTTCCTAAAATAAATATATCTCTATCGAAAATTCTCTCGCACCGCACGACTACCAGGAATACTCTTTGAGGTATTCCTACCGGTATACATACCGGTTCCTTCTTCTGTGCCTTGCACTTCTTGTTGTGCATTGTACGCCTGTGCATCGATATCAACGCCTTCATCATCACCGTAGCCACTAGCAACATAACGCTGAGTAGCATCGACGTAAATATTCATATAGTGGGAACCCATGCCTCCACTAGCTTTATCACTTTCAACGACATGTACACGATTTGCGGGCTCGCCGTATTGCTTTCCAGGTGTTAGGCCAGGAACCACGTCATTTTCGTTCACAACAGCCACGTAGTTAAAGTGATGGTCAAGGTCATCTCGTTGGCCCTCAAGATTGCTGGTTGGCGCACCATAGGTTACAACATTAGACACCTTATATTTACTATTGAACTCCTTATTATTAGCAAGCGAATACGCTACGGCACCGCCCTGAGAGTGACCAACCATTACTACTCGGTCTACACCTTGCAAATGGGCTCGATCCATTGCCTCCTCAACCATGCGGTGATAGGGCGACAAATTATCAACAGATTTATCAGAGGTATTACCAGCCAGACCGAGATTATTTCCTATAGAGCCAATCTCGCCATCTTTCATCGAAAGATCAAAATCAGTGCCGGGAATATAAACATATGCCACCTTCTCCTTCGAACCATCAGGCTTCTTCCCGTCATAAACGTCAATTTGAACGGATGAGTACCCTGCATTTCCTTGCGATTTCTCCATGTCTTTAACATACTGATTTTCATTAACTGAATTCATGCGTTGCGCCACTTGATGAATATTCTGCGGAGGAACAGGCGGAATATCCCCACTATGCCCATGCTGTCGCTGAACATTCAAATCCTCAATCTTGGGGTCTTTATTAATGTAATTATAAAATCCAAAGGGGGAATATGGTGAATAATAAATCATCCCCAAGATAAACAGTATTGGAGTACCAGCACTAAATTTTAGTGCGTCAACAATCTCAGATGTATTATGATTTTTCTTCTCTGTTTCTCGAACCTGATAGTCCCTAAAATCCCTCACCGACATCGGGCGCAAACCCCACGGGTCGACTAGAGAGATAGGGTTCCAGCCCACAAAAGAGTTCACATCCATACCATGCGCAATACCCGGTACCGAGCTCAAAGCATCGGTGGACACAAAACGACGCACGCCAGAATCAGCTACACGGAAACCCATGAAATCAAGACCAGCAACATTAACAGAAGAAGCTGCCGGGCCAGTACTAACCATGCCAAGGCCAGAAACAGCAGGAACAGTAACTACATCACTTTCCCACGGGTTAGAAGACATAGACCAGCCCAAGCCATAGCCCAGTTCCTCTGCAGAAGACATATTCTCCAGCACAGAACCAGCACTCATTCCGCCCACACCCAGCACTATAGGTACGGATGAGACAGCGTCCCACATCAAAGGCATAGATGCATTGGGGACATCAACCGTAGTGCTAGTATGCACGGAGGCAAGCTCACCAGTCATATCATGGTGCAATGACCATTCTTCACCATCCTGGCGAATAGCGTTCACCTGCCCCATGTTGCCCCACCCAAGGGTACGCTCCCGGCGCTGTCCAGTCAGCTCATCCGTAGTCACCTCACGGACGCGCTCACCGGCAGCGTTATAGAAATACTCAGTTCGAGAACGGTTCTGAACAGTCCCATCGGCACCATACTGTACCTCAGAAACAGCGCTGAGTAGACCAATTGAATTATGGCTGAAGGTGCGTTCCAGCAGCAGGGCGTTATTTCCCAGCTCACAATTGTGCTTATACAATGCCTCGGCGACCATCATGCCGTTTTCGTAGGTCCAGGTTCGTTCCTGAATACCATCCGATACAGAGATGAGAGCACCCGAAGCATCATAACGATACTTCATAGTGTGTGCCCCAGACTTATTTTCTGCACCTTCAAGCGTGCAAACAGCAACCTGAGAATAAGCATCACGTTCCACATGAGCAACAAACGTACTTACAGGTGCAGTACCAGTTCCCAACTCACGGGTACCGGTACGCTCTACCTTGTATCCAACGGGAACATTCTTAACAGGATCAAGTTCCCACGCTGCATGACTATCATCTGTACGCGCCGAAGTTAGGACACCACACGGAGCATGGGTAAATTCCATCTCCTTGGTACGAGCAAAGGCGTCCTTAGAGTGGGTATGGCGCACTCGTCCGGCTCCGTCACGCATCCAGTGGACCGAACCGTACGGGTTGCTACTCATTGCCAGAACGCCATCAGCGTCGTAGGTATAGTTCAGCGTGTACTCACCGCGCTGCTTAAACGCTTGCAAGGCATGGAGAGTACGTTGGTTCGCGTCCGGGACGCGAAGAATACCCGTGGTGTGATCAGCAATAGACACCGTACTTGAGATGCGCGTCATGCTCATATCACCATGGGGTACGCGAGTACGGCTCAGCAACCTGCCAGATGCAGAGTACTCATAGATGTGCTCCGCCTTTGCATCATTTACCGAAACCTTCAGCGTTCCCTGCTGCGAGCCACGCCCACTCATCAAGGAATATTCAAAAGTTCCCTGAACTTCACCATCAACCGTGACTGAGCGGAGTACACCACCACGAGCGTAATCGTACTCAAACGAACGGATACGTTCGCCATCGTTCATCGTCAGAAGACGGCCTGCAGCATCGTAAGAGAAATTACGTACGAGAGAGTCTGCCGCACTTTCAACCGTAAAACTTGTACCCGAGCGTTCTTCACGCAGAAGGCGTCCTGCCCCATCCCATTCGTAGCTCGTTACGATACCCGCAGGCGTAATCCAGCGCAGAGGACGTGCGAGCGCATCATACTCACAGCGGGAGGTGCCGCCCAAAGCGTCATCAACACTCACAAGGCGACCTGCCGCGTCGTATGAGAAAGAACGGGTACCTTCAACGCTGTCTTCAATACGTGCAATCAGTCCACGTGAAGTGTAGCTGTAGCAGGTGACCTTCTCCCCCGTATCTTCTTTAATGCGTCGGCCAGCAGCATCGTAAGTGTACTGTACAAGGCGCGACGGGGCAGCTGAAGTATCTGCAGAATCCCGAATGGTCTTCTCCAACAGGCGACCTGCAGCATCATAGGTATAGATAGTTTCCAGGTGACCTTCGTCAGTATCGAGCTCACTCGTCTTCTTGAGGGTTTTCTGGCTGGTACAACGGCCTGCTGCGTCGTATTCAAAGAAAGTCTCTCGACCAGCTGCGCTGATGCTATGGCTCATACGTCCCTGAGCATCGTACTCGAAGCTAACTACCCCTCCATCAGCAGAGCTAATCTGAGCGACCTGGCTTTGAACGTTATACACAGCCTGCGCAGAGGTATCAGGGGAAGAATTGAGAAGGGCGGAGGCATCCGGAATGTTCAACTTAGGAACGGGCCGCCATATCCTGACGGTTCTCAAACATTGTCATAACAGACGGAAGATGAGCAGCAGTATGGGCACTATCGCCTCGCAATACGTTATTGCGAGAACCCAGAATAGTGGGAACACGAAGTTCCGGCTGCACCAAGCTCCACGACGCCCAAGGACCCGCAGGACGCTCAGAAGGCTGCTTACCTGCTGAAGCAAGCCCCGCAAGAGAAGAATCAAAGTGCAAGGAGCCAGCAGGACCCAGACCCGGCACCATGTTCATCAGAGAATTTGATGCAGAGACAACTCGTCCCAGGGCGTCGGTTACAACAGCGTAGTTACCGGGCGCGCCCTCAACTCGCATTGAATACTCACCGTGAGCGCGCGAGTGGGTAATGCTCAAAGCTACACCAGTAGCGTCCACAATGCGGCTCAGGTCGCCAGTTAGAGAATATTCGTACTCGGTACGAGCCCCACAGGGGTCAACGATAGCGACGAGCTGCGAGAGTTCGTCGTATTCATAATGGGTCTGGGCTCCTGCGGCATCAGTCATGGAGATAACGTTGCCCCAAGTGTCGCGTTCGACACTGGTTCGGTTATCCATAGGGTCAATCACAGCGCTTAGGTGACCAGCTAAGTATTCAAAAGTAGTGATGTTACCTTCAGGGTCGGTCAGCGCTGTCAAGAGCTGCTCGGAGGTCGGCGTAGCATTCTGAGCTGCCTCTTCATAGGACAGACCCCAACGAGCACCCATAGCATCGGTCACCGCGCTGAGACGCCCGCTCGCATCCCACTCAAAATACTGGGTATCGCCGAGAGGATTAGTTACTGAGCTCAGGTTACCAGCAGCATCATACGAATACTGCGTTTGAGCACCACTAGAGTCCGTGGAGCTCAGAAGCTGTCCACGGTCATTGTAGGTAAAGTGCTGCTTGAATCCTGATTCATCAGTGACGGCGGTGCAATGACCGGCGTTGTCCCATTCAAGATAAGTTGTATTGCCTCCGTTACGGGTAATAGTCAGGGGGTTAGGGTCCAGCGGGTTCTGGGAGTAGGTATAGCGTGTTTCGGTGAGGGTGCCTGCACGCCGATTCTTATTCATAATTCGGTGGGCAATCATACGGTCGTACTCATCCCACGTATAACGGTGGACCGCACCTTCCGGAGTATTTTCCGAGACAAGGCGAGCACGTTCATCGTAGCTACGATGCGTCACGGATCCGTCACGCTCGCAGATATAGGTGCGGTAACCGTAGCAGTTGTATCGCATGGACTGGCGGCTTCCGTCGCCAGCCACGAGGGAAACAAGCTGACCGTGTTCGTTTGAGCGCCAAATATTAGCGTGCTCACCGGTTCCGGAGTCTTCAATCACGGTCATTAGACCGTGCTCATAGCGGTAGCTAATATTTCGACCATACTCGGTCTTCTGGGCTACGATGCGGCCGTCAGCGTCATAGCTATTCTCGACCTCACAATATCCCGTTTCATTCCAGACACGGTGGATGAGGTTATCCTCCGTCTGCTCATAACGACGGGTACCATCAGGTCGCTGAACTTCACAAAGCACGCCAGCAGAATTGTAAATATAGCGCACATCGTTCAGCTGGCTTTCGACCTTTGCTGATGAACGTTTTTCAGACGCACATTCATTGAAGTTAATCAGAGACGCAGCAGATACGAAACCCTGGGCGTCATAGCTGACAACAATGCCCTGCGCGCTAAGAGGCTGAATCAAAGCGCTCGGTCGCTGAGCTACGAATTCCCCATCGGCATTAGCCTTTGGGCCACGGTTGTAAAGAGCAACTACAGCTGAGCTGGGGTGCCCCTCCATGAAAGCAACCAATTCACCCGAAGGAGCATACAGATAACGGCTACCAGAATGGTTAGTAACAGACCAGTAGTAGGTGGGTTCAGGCGATTCTGCTACTTCAAAAGATGTCGGCAGTAGACGATGGGCAGACTTGACTGCTTTATTTACAGCAGAGTACAGGGCGCGACAAAGCGCCTCTTGCCCTTCGGTATTTTCTTCGAAGGGCGCAGAGGCTGATTCCACATTATGTGTAGGTGCCTCGTCTAGAGCCGACTCGGTTACCTTCTCCAACCAGTAAGGAGCATTGGGAGTCCGGGCATACCCGCTAGCTGAGTTAGCATCACGTTCAAAGACGAGTTTACGACCGTCGGCAGTGTGCCATGAGATACTATCGGAGTTTTGCTCAAGTCGGCTATCCAGCGTGCTTGACCAACCCTTACCAAAAGCGCCACGAGGGGTATTCGGGAGGGCAGCGAGAACACTGTTGTAGGTGCGCTCAAGATGCAACACAGGGTTTACACGAGAGCGAAGGTCAACTTCGCTTTCAATGAAGTTACCGGTTGCAACGTTGACGGGGTCATTTGCGTAGCCGGATGAGATATTTACACCGGTAATGCTCATGCCGGGAACCTGCAATAGGTGATGCATGGGAATATCATCATGCATCAGCTCATTCAGAAGGTTCATATCGAGGCTAAATTGAGCCTTTGCCCCAGGTCCTGAAAGATCTGCATGATGCTTCGCTGATGCATTGGTTAGGTTGCCATGAGTCGCAACATCAAGCATCACCTGAGCAACTTTTCCTAGCCAGGTAGCATCTTCATGCACATCTTCAATCCAGGTGTGCAACGCAGCAATCAAAGAATCAGCGTTAAAAGTTCCCCATGAAGTATTCGAACGGAACTGAGCATAGGTGGACGCTACGCGAAGCTGCACCTGGTCAAGTTCAGCATTCATAGAAAGAGTAACCTGACGATGCTGATACGCATTATGCGGAATGATGGAAACAGTGGAACCACCAGAGGCAATTGCAGCTCGGGTATTCACACGTTGAGTACCCTGAGCAGAAGAGTTTTCCTCTGCAAAACGACCAAGAGTGCTCTGAGAGGCTCCTGAAGATACAGAATTTCCCTGCCCTCCGGTGAGGGGATCAGCTACAGGTCGTGGTGTGTAGACCTCAAAATGCGGGGGGTGGGAAGGCATAGGACGAGGAGGGATTTCCAACTTAGAATCTGGGTTATCTTCACCTGTTTGTTCATACCAGGGACCGCTATGCTTACTATGAATCGCGTGCTGTTTACGTTTGTTGAGCTTCTCCCATTTAGTAATCTCTCGGCGAATACGCTCTTCCTCGCGGGCAGCCTTAATATAAGTCTCCATGTTACGAGCTGCGTTGCTAAAGCACTCTTTAAACTCTCGCAACAGCGCAAATGACGAAGCAAGCTTTGCTCTATACACCCGTGCGTAACCGCCGGTGAAACCTTCCAGGGCGAGCTGAGCAGCACCACAAGTACCGTCGGCACCATAGCGTGCAGGGAGCTGATGCTCGATTACTTGAGTTAGATGCGTCAAATGTGTTTTGAGAGCCTCAGCGCTCTCAAAGTCAAAAGGAACAGCTTCAGTATTAGCGTGGACGTTATCCATATATTTACTTCCGGAAGTTGATGTGACGGTGAACGAGCTTCCTCGCTCACATTCGTTGCATGTGTGTTCCCTCTCGGTGACAGTGAGAATCACACACCCTTCAAGGTAACACACGCACACTCTACGCACGAACCCAGCAGGACGGATTCCACCCCCCCATTGCTTCCACCTCCCCCAGCCAACCGCGAAAAGCCCACCCGGAAAGCCCAGCAAGAACCCCCCGCCAGCACAGTACCGAAAGTACTGCCCAGCGGGGGTTCCTCAAGAAACCACATGGAGAAAGCTACAGCTGCCCAAATCCTCGCGGGTAGATCGGCTCGTAGGTGTTACGGTTGCTGTAGCCGTCGCGGTCAACCACAATCACCCACTGCCCACGCAGATGCTCCACAGCCAGCGAGAAACGCCCCAGATACTTCAAATATTTGCGGATATCCTGCTTCTCCCCCGTCTCAGTCACATAAAACGCAAGGTCCTTAGCCTTAGTCGTGTACAGGGTACTCACCAGAATATTTCGACTCGTATTTTTAGCCTTTTCACCCGCAACAAGATTATCAACAACATTGGCATTCAGCACATTCTTATCAGCCGAGATAACCCATCCGCGCTTCTCCCTGTACAGGCGAAGAATTTCGGGGTGTAGCACCTTTTCGGGGTCCGTGACCTTAGAAAGAGGCTCCGTATCGCCCGTGTGGTAGAAGTAGTTCATCGACGCAAAGAAGTACGCCACGAACGCGTACAAGCCGGCGCGGTCGTAGTTATCCATTCCGGGCTGCTGAATAGGGTACGGCACGTTCTGCGCTGCCTGCGTTTCGGTGGCAGGAATGAAACGCCCCTTACGCTCAAACGCCGTGTAGACGAGCGGCCCGGAGGAAGGCCCCATAGTGTTCAGCGCATCGTACTTCTCCGTGGGTTCCAGGCGCACAAACTCCTGGTCACGCTTCTTATCGGTTTGGGACTCCGAACCCGTCCCGTTGAGCAGTTTGGTACCCCAGCCAAAAGCTATCGCGACGAGGGCGGCGCCAGCGAACACGCCAGCCCGTATAAACCTGGCGCGAGATATCACACGCCTCATGTACGCTCGTTGCTCGTTATATCCGGGTCCGCCGTATCCTGGTCCACCAAAGTTATTCGTCATGTTGCTCTCCCCTCCCCTAACTCAAACTATTTTCTGAAATGAATTGGACGGGCCTCCACTCATTCGTGAATTGTGTGCGTAGAGCCCCGTGTATTGCGCCGTCACGGATCAGGCCGCGCGTATCAAAATCGGTGATGGGGTACACCTGGTTCGTGTCTTTGCGGTACACCTGAACTTCGGGAAGAATATCGAACCGCACATTCCATTCCACAATTTTTAGCGTCTCGTCGATGAGGCGCGGCTGCCCCTCCAGCAGGTTCATGGTCAGAATCTTGGGATTAGGAGTAATGACCCAGCCCCTGCCCTCTTCGTAGAGGTCCTGAATGGCGGGGAAGAACATTTCTTCGCTGATATTGTCCATCCGCAGAACGGCAGGTTCCGAGGCGAGAATCATGTAGTTTTGGCAGGCGTAGTAGTAGCCCAGGTAGGGACGCAGGTTTGACACCTCGTAACGGCTCGGGGTGTACCTCACCCCCGGTGCGGGCGCCGAGTAGGCGGGGTGGTCCCGGTTTGCGGGTGTGTAGGGCCCGATTACGCCATCGGCAACGTACGGGTATGTTCCGGTGTAGTCTTTTTCGTCAAAGAGCATTTGAGCGTTTACGGTCATTCTTTCCCTCCCTGGATTCCGTATTCACAAGCTGCCGAGGTGGTTCTGGGCTGCTCGCGGGCGGCTAGGCTCAGTGCCTGGGCGTCTTCGCCTGTTCGCCTTTGCTTGTCCGTCTTTGCTTGTCTGTATTTGTTTGCCTGTAGAGGTGCGTGCGCTCCCTGCCTCGCTCCCCCGCGACCATCTTGAGGTTGCCGGCCGGGGTCCTCTATATTTCCAGTCTATTAGAGCTATTCCTCTGTGTCCCCGATAGAGGCTGTACGCTGCGGAATCCACAGCATATAGCCAGGAAGCAGCCTCAAAACCCCGCCCGCAAAGGGTAAGCCGGGCATGCGCGGGCATGCAGAAACCCCCGCCGGAACGGTACCGAAATACCGCCCCAACGGGGGTTCCCTACACTAAAACCGTGTACTAAATCTGTGCGTCCAGATTAGGCGCCCAGTGCCTCCAGGCCGGGCAGAGTCTTACCCTCAATGTACTCGAGGGAAGCGCCACCACCGGTGGAGATGTGGCCAAACTGCTCATCCTTGAAGCCTAGGTTACGGACTGCAGAAGCGGAGTCGCCACCACCAATGATGGAGAATGCGTCAGAGTCAACGATAGCCTGTGCCACCGCGCGGGTACCCTCAGCGAAGGGAGCAATCTCGAACACGCCAACGGGGCCGTTCCAGAAGATGGTCTTTGCGCCCTTGATCTTCTCAGCGAAGATTTCGCGAGTCTTGGGGCCAATGTCCAGGCCCTCAGCCTCTGCGCCGAGCTTGCCGCCGGTCAGGTCCTCA
>ERZ772770.107-NODE-107-length-18562-cov-3.99173_pt1 | contig 18562 bp, 15 predicted proteins | sample MGYA00511361_ERZ772770 | MGnify/ENA primary metagenome ERZ772770 (study PRJEB29015, sample SAMEA2738026) | human oral metagenome | biome: human oral; feature: human-associated habitat; material: saliva | place: China | collected 2251 ... | reverse complement strand
GTGACATGGTACGCGGCCCTCGCCGGGGGGGAGGCGGCCACGGCCTCGCGCCCCGACACACGAGGATGCTCACACCGCCCGCGTTTGGCGGCAGGCCAGCGCGCAGGCGAGGCGTTTTCATGAGAATCTCCTCATGAAGGCACAATGGGACTCTCACGGTCCGCTGTCACTCTGGTAGCGATGAAAGGAGCAGACGTGTCAGAACGCATGCGATTGATCTGCGCGATCAGCCTGATCGCCGCCATCGGTGTGGGAGCTTTTGTCAGCCTGCGGGCCCTTGCCGCGGGCGGGGAGCGGTCGATGAGCGAATCCGGGCTCACCATCCCCGCCCAGTCCACGCAATCGAGTCCACAATCCGAACCCGTGACACCCGCCACCACCGAGCCCTCAAGCGCGCCCGAGAACTCACCTGAGCCTGCTCCCGAACCCACGCAGGACGCCGCCCCTCCGGCACCGGTCCCCTCGTCCCCGCACTACGTCGCCCCCTCCGGCCCTCAGCGCGCCGTACCTGACGATGACGACGATGACGACGACGACAAGGATGACGATGACAACGACAAGGATGACGCCGATGACTGAGTGAGGCGGGGCCGGCTCTTACACGAGCCGGTACCCCATGCCGCGCACGGTCTCGAAGTGGTCCTTGCCGATTTTCTGGCGCAGATACGACAGGTACACGTCGACCACGTTGGAGGCACCGTCGAAATCGATTCCCCACACGGCCGAGAGCAGCTGCTCGCGGCTGAGTACCTGACCCGCATTGCGCATGAAGGTTTCCAGCAGCGTGAACTCGCGCGCCGACAGGTCCACCCATTCCTGCCCCACGCGCGCTCGACGCGTCTTCAGGTCGAGGATGAGCTCTCCGCGCTCGAGCGCCATCGAGCCCGCGGTGACCGTTTCTTCCCGCAGGCGCAGGCGTACGCGAGCCAGGAGTTCTTCGAAGGAGAAGGGCTTGGGCACGTAGTCGTCTGCCCCTCCCTCGAGGCCCGCAACCCGATCTGCGACCGAGCTTCGCGCCGTCAGCATGATCACGGGCATCGCCACGCCCTGGCCTCGGATCTGTTCGAGTACCTCGAAGCCATCGATGTCGGGCAGGCCCACATCGAGGAGCATGAGGGCACCGCGTCCTTGCAGGGCGGCCTCGACAGCCTCCGATCCCGTGGAGTAGATCTCCGGGACGAATCCAGCCGAGCGCAATCCTTTGGCGACGAACGCGGCGATTCGCTGTTCGTCCTCAACGATCAAAATGGTTGTCATGGTGTTTCTCCTGACGCGCCGCAGGGGCGCAGCGGGATGACGAGGGTGAAGGTGGACCCCTCCCCCGGTGTTGATTCGATGTCCAGGTGCCCGCCGTGCGCGCGGGCGATCGACTCGACGATACTCAGGCCCAGTCCAGAGCCGGCAACGTGTTCGGTTCCGGAGCTGCCACGTACGAAACGCCCCCGGATACGCTCGATGTCGCCCGGCGCGATCCCCACGCCCCTGTCACGCACCCACAGGCGCACCCACTGGCTATCCGACGCCGATCCGATCCCCACGTCCGTGCCCGCCGCAGAGTACTGGACCGCGTTTTGGGCCAGCTGCAGCCACGCCTGGGTGATGCGCACGGGGTCAAGGCAGCACGTGAGAGGGGCCGAGGCCTCAAGGTTCCACCGGCGCTGGCCCAGGGCACGGGCCTTGTCGAGCACGGCCTCGGTCAGGGCCTCGACATCGACGGAGGACGGCGTGACCGTGTCCGAGGCGCGGGCCAGTTCCAGGAGGTCGCCGACGAGGGTGCCCATCCGGTCGATCTCATCGATGACGAGTAACCGCGTTTCGACGACGTCGTCGCGGTCGGAGGGGTCAAGGAGTTCCATGTGGCCGCGCACGACCGTGATCGGCGTGCGCAGCTCGTGACTGACGTCGTCGAGGAGCTCTCGCCTGGCCATGACCGCCGTCTCCACGCGGTCGAGCATCCTGTTGACAGCCCCCGCCAGGCCCGATAGGTCATCGTTGCCGCGCACGGGAACGCGCGTCGTCAGGTCGGCCTCGCCAATGGAGTCGGTGGCCCGCCGCAGCTCGCCGATGGGGCGCAGCAGGCGCGTCACCGCGAACCACGCGAAGGGAACGACGAGGGCGAGGGTACCAACCGCCGCGAGGACATACAGGACCATCGCGGAGCTGCTCGATTCGCTGTATTCCCGTATGTCGATAGCGTGGACGAGCGCCGCGCTGCTGGAGGTTCCCGCGATTGGAACGACGATGAGGCGATACGTCGTCCTTGTGGTCGTATAAGTCTGAATGATCGTGGTCGTCCCCGTGGTCAGGGGTGCCACGTGAGCCATGAGCTCGGCGTCATCCTCGAGGTGGAGACGCGGCTCTTGGGTCGGCAACCAGTAGAGCACGCCATCGACAAATCCGACTTCGCCCGCGTGAGCACCCGAAAAAGTGCGCGCCAGGTGGAGGCGCACGATCTCTGAAGGATCGGTGAGAGCCCCACCCGTTTCCGGGTTGGTTCCGTCCTCGATCAGGTGTTGAAGCGCGACCTTGGATTGACGCAGGCTGTCGACCGCGCGGGCGTCAAGGGCGCGCTGCTGCAAGATGAACACGAGGACGCCGGACACGGTCAGCGCAGCACCCGCAACCAGGATCACCGCTGCGATGATCCTGGTGCGAATACTGATGGCGACCCCCGTCCGAACGGGCTTGCTGCTCATGGCCTCATTGTGAGGCTTGTCCGCACAACGCGCACACCGACGTCCATCACGGTCATCGCCCCAGTCCCACGTGGGTCCAGCCGGCGGCGTTCCAGGCCTCGCGGTCCAAGGCGTTACGTCCGTCGACGATCGTGCGCGTGCGCACCAGGGGTCCGATGTCCGCCGGATCCATGTCCACGAACTGGCTCCACTCGGTGGCCAGGAAGACCAGGTCCGCATCGGTGAGCGCCGCGTGCAGGTCCTCGACCATCGTCAGGTGGGGCTTATCGATCGCCGCGTTGGTCAGGGCGATGGGGTCGGTGACGCGCACGTTCGCTCCGCGCTCGTGCAGGCGTGAGGCCACGTCCAGGGCGGGCGAGTCGCGCACGTCGTCCGTGTCGGGCTTGAAGGACGCGCCCAGGACGGTGATGGTCTTGCCCGTGACGCTGCCTCCCAGGGCGGCCTCGGCAGCGGCGACCGCACGGGTTCGTCCCCGCGTGTTGATCGCGTCGACTTCCCGCAGGAAAGCCACCGATTCGCCCTTGTTGAGTTCTTCAGCGCGCGCCACGAAGGCGCGGATGTCCTTGGGCAGGCAGCCACCCCCAAAGCCGATGCCTGCTCCCAGGGCGCGCCGACCGATGCGTTCATCGTGTCCGAGGGCCTGAGCCAGCATGGTCACGTCGGCTCCCGTCGCGTCGCAGATCTCGGCCATCGCATTGATGAAGCTGATCTTCGTGGCGAGGAAGGAGTTGGCAGCGACCTTAACGAGCTCCGCCGTGGAGAAGCTGTCGACGATGACGGGGGTGCCAGCGTCGAGGATCGGGCGGTAGGCCTCGTCGAGGGCGTCGCGGCCACGGAAGGCGCTATCGGCGTCGGCCGAGAGGCCGTACACGAGGCGTGAGGGGCGCAGGGTGTCCTCAACCGCGTAGCCTTCGCGCAGGAATTCGGGGTTCCAGGCGAGGGCGGCACCCGTGCCAGCGAGCCTTTCTTCGACCGTGTGCGCGGTGCCCACGGGGACGGTCGACTTGCCGACGACGACCGTTCGCTCGGCGGGATCAAGCAGCTCGACGATCATATCGACCGCCCCCATCAGGTGGCTGAGGTCGGCGGCTCCACCGTCGTCGGACTGCGGAGTACCGACTGTGATGAAGTGGATGCCTGCACCGGCCAGGTCGCGCGGGGTGGGCTCGGCGGTGAAACGCAGGCGACCCGCCGCGGTCTCCTGGGCGAGCATCTCCTCCAGGCCGGGCTCGTGGAAGGGAGCCTTGCCCGCGCACAGGGCTCGCACTTTCTGACGGTCCACGTCGATGCCGACGACATCGTGACCGAGCGAGGCCATGCATGCTGCGTGGACGGCGCCGAGGTATCCGCATCCGATGACTGTCATTTTCATGGGAGTGCTCTTTTCTGTCTTGGTGGGTGTACTAGGGGGTCAGCGTGGAAGAAGAGAGTGCGTGGTGTGTCCAGTGCTGAAGCCAGGAGCGAGCTCCCGGGCGGAAGGAATGGACGAAGATGAGGCGCAGCCGCGCGGAGCGGAGGTAGGCGTCGATACGGGCGCTCGTGGTTGGCATGGACGAGGCGACGTCGTCGAGGAGCCCGATGATGGTGTCGAGGGTGTGTGCGCTGAGGAATCCGCGCAGATGGTGAAGTTCCGCGTGGGCTCGCAGGTTCATGAGATCGAGGGCCGGGTCGGCCATGCGGACTCCGTCCAGGTCAATGACGCCCAGGGTGTGGCCGTCCCACAGGAGCTGTCCGTCGTGCAGGTCGGCGTGGGAGAGGACGCGCGAGGCGTCGGTGTCGTCTGCGAGGCGGGCGGACACGTCCAGGACGGCCTGGGTGAGCAGCGGGTTGTCCGGTACCGTCTCAAAGGCACTCGCCTGGCCGGCCCAGCGGGCCAGAATGCGGGCCTCGTGGGCGCCGGTGTGCGCTTCGAGTACGTAATCGCGCATGGCCTGCCAGGCCTGCGTCAGGGCTTTCCATCCGGGCAGCCCCTCGTCGCCGAGGTCGCCGAGGGATCGTCCTGGCAGTCGGGTGTAGGTCACGGAGGTCGAGGTCCATTGCGTCACGTCGGCGACTGCGAGTCCCCACGAGCGGTAGGCTCGTCCGGCGACTATCGTCTTGCGTGCGATTCGTTCTCCGCCCTTGCGCACGTGCTTGGTGACGAATCGATCCGCGATAACGACGGCGCGTCGGGCGTGGCGGTGGACCACGAGTTCGCCCTGCCCCACGGGGATCTGGCCGAGGACCGGGTCGCAGGCGTACAGGGACATGGCCATGCCCGAGGGGGTTACCAGTCCCGCCCTGATGTGCCCGCGTCGGTCGACGAGCTCGACGGCGATGCCTCCGTCTGCCGGCCATGCTCGTTTGAGCCCGTCGATCGCGAGAACGTCGGTGATCAAAGACATGAGCTGTCCTCCTCGATGAGTGTGAGGGTGTGGGTGATGCGCTGAGCCCAGTCGGGGCGCGCTTCACGCAGCGGGTCTGCGAGCCGTAGGGCGAGCGCGTGGATGCGTGCGGCGAGCAGTTCCCGTTCGTCGGGCAGAGTCCCTCCCGCCTGCTCGTATCCGTGCAGGAAGTGCGCGGCCTGTTCCACTTGCGCGCTGGCCATGTAGGAGGCGACGTCGAGCGCCGCGGATCCCATGCGTGCCCGATCGAAGTCGGTGAGAAGCGCGGAACCGTTGGAGCCCACGAGCACCTGGTCCGGTGAGGCATCGGCGTGAATCGGGACGAGGGGCGCATCGACCGGCTCGGGCGCGCAGTCCGCGAGCGCCTCGATCCGCTTACCGAGGTCGCCGTCCAGATGGCCGATGATCCGCGCGTGCAGGGCGAGGGTGCGTCGGGTTGAGGGAGCGGAGGCGCTCAGGGCAGAAGCGAGGTCACGCGGGGGTTTCGCGCAGTGCAGGCGTGCGAAGAGCGCTCCTGCTTCCTCATGCCATGCCCTCGCCTGGTCGGCTGTTGCTTCGGGTGAGGACAGGTCGAAGCCGCCTGCGTCGGCCAGGACGCTGACGTGCGGGTCTGCTCCGTCATCGAGGCGCTCGGGCACGGGGACGAGCGAGCTGAGTAACGCATGTAGTTCGTGTGCGCGCGTGTCGGCGGCCGCGTGGATGCGCACGACCGCTCCCCCACTGCGCGCCACGAGGCGGCGCAGGGGGTTGTGTCTCAAGACCTGCCACCTCGCGGGGTCGACGACGCCCGAGGCGTGGGCGCGCCCGATGTGCGCCATGAGGTCCGGGTCGGAGGCGATGGAACCCCACTGGAGCAACAGGCCGTCATCGAGCGTTCGGCTGGCGGTGGCAAGCCCCATGCGCTGGGCCTTGGCTGCGCTCTTGTGTCCCTTGGCGATTGCTTCTGGCCACAGGAGGCGCGCCCATCCGGCGGCAGTTCCGTCCGCGGATGCGAAGGCGGCGCTGATGGAGACTCCGGGCTTGATGCGCACTCGGGTGGCCACGGCCTCGGCTCCAACAAACTCGGAGAGTTGAGCGCTGTCCGTGAGGAAGGACAGGGCACGGGTCGACGTTGTCATGACCTCTTCCTTCCGGTGGAGTTTGCGGTGGCGCTGGAGGCCCACTCGCGGAACGCATCGGAGGTGGCGAGGAGCTGATCGGGGGTGCCGTCGAGGAGTACTCGTCCGTCTTCGATCCACACGACGCGGCTGGAGCGCAGTGCGACGGGCGGGTCGTGGGTAATGGCCAGAGCGGTTCGACCGGCGACGAGGCCGTCGATGGCGTCCAGGACCAGGCCGGTGGACTCGGGGTCGAGTCCGGTCGTGGCCTCGTCGAGGATGATGATCGGGGTGTCGCGTAGCAGGGCGCGAGCGATCGCGATGCGTTGGCGCTGGCCACCGGAGAGGGTGCCGCCGCGCTCGCCGACCTCGGCGTCGTATCCGCCGGGCATCTCCATGATGAAGTCGTGGGCGTTGGCGGCCTTAGCGGCGGCAATGATCTCTTCGTCGGAGGCTCCTTCGCGGCCCAGGCGAATGTTCTCGCGGATCGAGGTCGCAAACAGGACGGCATCCTGGTGGAGCAGGGTGACGTTGGATCGAACTGCCTCCAAGGTCAGCTCGGTCAGCGGATACCCGCCCATGAGGACGCGGCCGCTGACCGGGTCCTGGGCGCGCACGGCCAGCGAGACAAGCGTCGATTTTCCCGACCCGGAGGGCCCGATGATCGCCACTCGCTCGCCTTCACCCACGGACAGGGACAGGGAGTGCAGGATCTCCACGCCGTCGTACTGGGTGACGACGCGGTCGAATACCAGGTCTGCGCCAATCTCCGAGGGGCTGAGAGCACCCGGGGTGCTCACGATGTCCTGGCGGACCTCCATGAGGTCGGCGACGCGTTCGCCCGAGGCCCCGGCCCGCGAGATGCGGCCCGTGTACTTGGCCATGTCGCGCAGCGGCTTCATGGCAGTGCGCAGGTAGGAGGTGAACAGGACGAGGTCACCCACGCCCATCGCTCCGCCCAGCACGCGCAGGCCTCCGCCCACCAAAACGACCGCCGTCGCGATTCCCACGAGCAGATCGGTGGAACGTTCCAGGCGAGCAGCCAGGCGCAGGGATTTGACGCCCTGGCGCACGGCCTTGCTGTTGGCACCTCCGAAGCGGTCCGCGATGTAGTCCTCGAGACCGTAGGCCTGGACGACGGGCATCGAGGCCAGCGACTCCTGGGCGGTGTTCGCCAGCTGCCCCTCCCCCTTACGGGTGCGACGCGCGGCGGCGGTGATGCGCTGGGAGGAGCCTCGCGACACGAAGAGGAACAGCGCGACGGCCACGACCACGACAACGGCGAGAAGCGGGTCGAGGACGATCATGACGACGAGCATCACCAGCAGAGTCGCGGTGTTCGCCAGCAGCGGCAGGCCTGCCGTGATGGCGACCTCCTGGAGGCGGTTGACGTCGCCGACGATGCGCTGGACCGTGTCGGCGCTGCGGTTACGCGCGTGGAACTGCTGAGACAGGCCCTGCACGTGGCGGAACACGCGGGATCGCAACGACTGCGCAACCCGGGATCCGACCAGGGCGAAGCACACGGTTGCCGCATAGTTGGACGCCGCACGCAGGCCGACGATGACGACCAGGAGCGCAGCGCAGGCGAGAATCATGGGGGCGGCCGACCAGGGGCCGTCGCCGCGATGCAACGCCACCTCAACGACCGAGTCGACGACGATCTTCATCGGCCAGGGTTCCATGACCCGGAACACGACGTCGAGGAGCAGGGCCGTCATTCCACCGGCGATCAGGCCGCGGTGCGGGCGCACGTCGGGTCCCACCAACCGCAGGGTGCGCGCCAGCGCCCCCAGGTTGTTCTTCTTGTTAGCCCGACTCATCTCAGGCCTCCACCAGGTCCAAGGCACGCCCCACAACTCCCGACCACGAGTGGCGCTCGAGGGCCGCCTGCCGAGCACACACGCCCAGGTCGGCGCGCAACTGCGGGTCGTCGGCCAGCGCGTCGATCGCGCGGGCCAGGGCCCCGGCGTCGGAGGGCGGCACCAGGACGCCGCATCCGAGCAGGGCAACGGGAATCTGGCCGAGCGCACTGGCGACGACGGGCAGTCCCGCCGCCATGTACTCGTAGACCTTCAGCGGTGAGAAGTAGTGATCGGCCGCGTCCTGGGGCTCCGGGTACGGGGCGACCGCGATCGCCGATCCCTCGAGGTGCGAGGGGACTTCGTGCGGGGCCACGCAGCCCCGAAAGTCAACCTCCACGCCCGCGGCCCGCGCCGCTGCCTCCAGCGACTCACGCTGCGGCCCATCGCCGATGATCCGCAGGGACCACGGCTGGGAGGCCAGGCGACGCGCCTCGATGAGGTTCTCCACCCCGTGCCAGGGCTTGAGCGTGCCCACGAAGGTCACGACCACGCGGCCGTCTTCCTCCGTCACGGGGGTGATGCGCGTCGTGTCGACGCCGTTGGGCACGGTGTGGGCCCGATCCGTTCCCGTCATCTCCTCCACCCAGGCACGCACCGGGTCCGACACGCAGATGATCGAGCGAGCCCCGGTCGCCTGCTCGTTGAGCGCAGCGCGCGCCCCGGCCTCGTCGTCGAGACGCCGATGCCGACGCTGCTCCTCGATGAGGGGGGCGTTAACCTCGAGGATGCCGGGCACGTCGCATTCGCGGGCGAGCCGGGCAAGCGCTGTTGAGAACAGCGAGTAGCGCTCCCACACGAGGTCCGGAGCCTTCTCTCCCAGCGCTTGCGCGATGGCCTGCGAGGCTTCGGCCTGGGCGCGTTCGCGGTCGCCCTCATCGCCTGCGTGAAGCGGGTAGGCGACGGTGGGAACGTGAGCGAGGTCGGCGGGAACACGGTCCCCGAGGCGCACGGCGTGGATCTCGACGTCGTGCCCGCGTCGGATCAGCTCGCGCACGACGTCCTGGATGTGCACGGATGCTCCCTTGGTTCCGAACACCGGGATTCCGGGGTCGGCGCACACATATGCGATGCGCATCAGAGGGTCTCCTTCTCACTCTCGAGGCGGGCAAGGGCGGCTCCCTGGCGGCGCGAGTCGTAGAACTCTTCGATGAGGACTCGGGCTCCGCGCGCCAGGTCGACGACGGGGGTTGCGCCGGAGGCGATGTCCGCGAGAGCCTGCGCGATCGCGGGCGGAGATGCCGGCGGGATGAGGACGCCGGATCGGTCGTTGATGATGACTTCCGGGATGGCGGTGACTGCGGTCGCGACGACGGGGGTGCCCACGGCCATGGATTCGAGGATCACGGTGGGCAAGCCGTCGATGTTGCCGTCCGCGCCGGGCACGCAGGGCGCCACGAACACGTCGGCACTTTCGAGGGCTTCACGCACCTCGTTTTGGGTGCGGGCGCCGAGAAGTCGGCACGTGTCGGCCAGTCCGAGGTCGTCGATACGCCGGGCGAGGTCCTCCTTCAGGTCCCCTTCCCCGATGATTGACGTGTCGACCGTGATGCCGCGGTCGCGCAGGATCGCGAGCGCGTCGATCAGGTCAGCGAAGCCCTTCTTTTCGACGAGGCGCCCCACGGCGACGGCGCGCACCGTGTCGGATGCGGGCGCGGGATCGCGGTAGGAGAAGCGCGAGAGTTCCAGGGCGTTGCGTTGTAAGACAAGCCTGGCACCCGTGCCTTCTAGGAGACCGTCCAGGTAGTCCATGTTGTATTGGGAGATGGCGATGACCTGGGCCGCTCCGGCGCAGATTCGCCGCAGCAGGTTGACGTCGACGGACTCGTGGTAGATGTCCTTGGCGTGGGTGGTGATCGTGTAGGGGATGCCCGTCAGGGACGAGGCGATCCAGGCGGTGCGTCCGGCCAGGGAGGCGAAGTGGGCGTGCAGGTGGGTGATGCCGTCCGCTCGGGCGGCCAGTGCCAGGGCGATACCCTGGGCGACGTCATCGGCGCACAGGTCGGCGATGTCGGGCGCGAGGCGGGCGAATCGTGCGCGCATCTCCTCGTCTTGGAGTCCAGCGGTGAGGGTCTGCCACATGTCGGAGGCCTTGCGGGGGCGCGGCATCCAGCGCACGGGCGCTTCGACGCGCGCGATTTCGGGGTGGAAGCGAGTGTCGGTCGTGGGGCGCAGTGCGTAGATGCACATGTGTTGACCGAGGTCTTGGCGGGCGAGGATCTCGGTGACCACAAAGGTCTCGGAGAAGCGCGGGTACACCTTGAGGACGTAGCCGATGCGGGTCATTGGGGGTCTCCCTCGTGAGTGTGGGTGGTCAGGGTGGTGGCGGCACTAGCGGCGGCTGCGAGTCCTCCGCGGGCGATGTGGGACCGGTCGGTCCGTGCTGTGACGGCTGAGCGAAGCCAGTGGGATAGGGCCTGGGGTGTGGCTTCGTCCTGGCTGAGGGTGTCGACGAGGCCAGCGGCGGCCAGAGCGCGGGCTCGGATCGTCTGTTCGAGGCGGGGCGTGGAGCGCGGGACGATGAGGGCGGGGGTGGTGGTGCCCAGGATTTCGCACACCGTGTTGTAGCCGCCCATGGAGATGACCGCTGCGGCCTCACGGATGCGGTGGACCAAGCCCGGGCAGGTGCGTTCGACGGTGGTCGTGGGACCGGCTGCAGCGCGGGCTTTCCGGAGGGTTTCCTCGTCGAGCTGGGGGCCTGCGACGATGAGGTGGTCGTGTCCGATCGGCAGTTGGGTGCGGGCAGCTGCTTCGATGATGCGTCCCCCGTCGGAGCCGCCTCCGACCGTGGTCAGCACGAAGGGTCGGGGAATCGGACCGGGATGGGGGTCCACGTCGGTGCGCCCATCGGCTAGGTAGCCGGTGAAGATCGCGCGAGAGGCGAGTTCCTCGGGCACTTCCCCCGTGGCTGTGGCGTCGTGAATGCTCGGGTCTCCATAGATCCAGACCTGATCGAACAACCCCTCCAGGCCCCTGGCGCCTCCCAGGTCCTCCCATTCACGGGCGGCAACTGCAGGCTCGTCCAGGATGTCGCGCAGCCCCAGGACGACGCGCGTGCGCGGGTGGTGGGATCGTAGAGCGCGCAGCGGGTCCTCGAGTTCGCGTCCCACCCCCAGCGGATGGCGGTCGACGATGGCGAGGTCGGGGGCAAAGGCGACGAGAGCGGACTCGAGAATTGCCGAGCGCAGGGCAAGCGTGTCGGACAGCGCCCCGGGCAGGCGTCGGGGAACGTAGGAGCCATTCGCCTTGGCTATGCCGGGAATGGCCAGCCAATCGAACCCTTCCGGGAGGGTGAAGAGCGGGGAGAGTGCCAGTCCGGAGACGATGAGTCCGCGTACGTTTCCTTCTCCCACACGCGCTGCTATGTGGTGCGCGAGGGCGAGGTTTCGCTTGACGTGCCCCAGGCCCTGGGAATCGTGGCTGTACAGGAGCACGGACAGTGGCGGTGTCACGGCGTCGTCCCTTCTTACTTGTCTGTGTCGTTGACCGGTTACCACCAGGATGTCCAGTCATGACAAGAAGGGAATGAGAGGATGATGAGAACCCTCTAATGCGTGTTGAACAGCTGCGACGCCTCGATGACGCTACCTGGGCGCCTGCGGTTTGACGGCGAAGGAATCACGCAACGTCGTTACTGCACAAGCAGGCAATTGACGAACAGATTACTGTGAGATACCCCTGCGAACCTGTCACCATTTGTTCAAACATGATAATTGTCAAGCGTCGCATTTAGCGTCGAATCCCCATCCACGGAAGGAGGCCCCCGTGTCCAACACGGCACAGGAAATCCTCGATGCGGTCGGTGGCCCCGGCAACATCACCCACTTCACCCACTGCGCGACGCGTCTGCGCTTCGAGCTCAACGACGCGTCCGTCGTTGACAAGGACCGAGTCGAGGCCATTGATGGTGTCCTCGGGGCCGTCCCGCAGTCGGGCGACCGCTACCAGATCGTTATCGGCGGCGCGGTCCAGTCCGTCTTCAACGAGATCAACAACCTGCCGTCGATGGCGGGAGGCGCTGGTGCCGCCTCGAACGACGATATCAAGGCCGCCGCCCGCGCGAAGGCCCGCGGAAAGAACGCCTTCGTCGATGCCTTCTTCGAGTACCTGTCGGACTCGTTCCGCCCGCTGCTGCCCGTCCTGCTCGGTGCCTCCCTGATCCTGGCGTTCCTGGCGGTCCTCGACTCCATCGGCTTCGTCGACACGCGCGCGCAGACCATCCCCGCGTGGCTGGGCTACGTCAACTCCATGTGGCGCGCGGTGTTCTACTTCCTGCCCGCGATGGTCGCGTACAACGCGTCCAAGAAACTGGACATCGACCCCTGGGTCGGCACGGCCGTCATCCTGTCGCTGCTCACCCCGGACTTCCTCGGACTGAAGAGCACCGCGTCCTTTGCTGAGACGGTGTGCTCCGAGAACGCCCTGGGTACGGAACAGTGCGTGACGCACATCGGCAGCATTCCCCTGCAGCTCGCCGACTACGGCGGCCAGGTCTTCGTGCCCCTCCTGATGGTCCCGATCCTGGCCCTGGTCTACAAGGGCCTGAAGAAGATCATCCCCGCCAACGTCCAGATGGTGTTCGTCCCCTTCATTTCCTTCGCGATCATCATGCCGCTGACCGCCTTCCTGATCGGCCCCCTGTCGATCTGGATCGGTAACGGCCTGGGCGGCGGCCTGGCCTGGCTCAACGGCCACGCCCCCATCCTCTTCGCGATCATCATCCCGATCATCTACCCCTTCCTGGTTCCGCTCGGCCTGCACTGGCCGCTCAATGCGCTGCAGCTGGCCAACATCGCCTCGACGGGCTCCGACTTCATCCAGGGCCCCATGGGGGCGTGGAACTTCGCCTGTTTCGGCGCCACCGCCGGCGTGCTCTTCCTGTCGATCCGTGACCGCGACACCGACATGCGCCAGACCGCGTCCGGCGCCCTGGCGGCCGGCCTCTTCGGCGGTATCTCGGAGCCGTCCCTGTACGGTATTCACCTGCGTTTCAAGCGCATCTACCCGCTCATGCTCACGGGCTGTGTGGCCGGTGGCCTGGTCATCGGTATCGGTGGCGGCGCCACCACGAACACCTTCGTGTTCACGTCGCTGCTGACGATCCCCGTCTTCTCCCCCATGGCCGTCTACGGCCTGGGCATTGCCGCCGCGTTCATCACGGCGTTCCTGATGGTTGTCCTCTTCGACTACCGCACGAAGGAGCAGAAGGCCGAGGCACGCGCGAAGAAGGCTGCGCTCAAGGCTGGCGTCTCCGCCGCCCCGGCTCCGGTTACTACCCCGGCCGTTCCCGCCGCTGAGGCCGCTCCGGCTCCCGCTTTCAGCGACGAGGCCATCTCTGACCTGACGCTCACCGCCCCCATGGCGGGCGAGCTGGTCGCGCTGTCCGACGTGGCCGACGAGGCCTTCGCCGCCGGCGCTCTCGGCCCCGGCATCGCCGTCTCCCCGGCCGCTGGCGCCGTGGTTGTTGCCCCGTGTGACGGTAAGGTGTCGGTCGCGTTTCCGACGGGCCACGCCTACGGCATCAAGTCCGCGTCCGGCGTCCAGGTGCTCATCCACATCGGCATGGACACCGTGAAGCTGGAGGGTGAGGGCTTCACGCCGCGCGTCGCCAAGGGTGACGTCGTCAAGCGCGGCGACGTACTGGCCGAGGTCGATTGGGACGTCATCCGCGCAGCCGGCTACGACACGATCACCCCGATGGTCGTGACGAACAAGAAGAAGTTCGGCGAGGTCACCCCGGCCGCTCCCGGCCCGGTTGACGTCACCGACACGGTCGTCTCGGTGTCTCCGAAGGACGCCGCGCAGTGATCCTGTGACGCGTCAGTGATGGGCGGGCCTGGCGGCTCGCCCACCACTTTTCTTGCCTCGGCGGTAAAACGCGTTTCTTCTTCGAGCCCGTGCTTTTTCTTGCACAAGCTCAAGCGAGGTCGCTAGAGTATTAACCAGTCGGTGATCTCGCAGTCGGAGTGCGAGGTTCCTCGTATCGAAGGAAATCAATCAGATGCCAGACGTTGCATTCGACTCTCAGCGCCACGCGCAGGTGAGTGACGATATCAGCTCCGGGGGGGGGGCGAACTAACCTCCTCAGCCGAGTCAGCGAGGTTCTTAGCCGAGGCACAATTTGCTGGCCTGTGGACGACTGAGAGCGCCGCTCAACATATGGGCGAGACCGTACGTTCATTCCTCACGTTGTTTTCGACGAGTATGACGAACGAGGCCCAGTATTTGAGCGATCTCGATACGAAGGTCGCACAGGCAGTTTCTGACTTTACCGGCACCGACGAAGATGCCCGCGCCGCACTGGCGGCCGTCGGCACCGCCCTGCTGGCTCTCAACCAGGGCGAGAGCGCCAACAAGGTCTATTCCGATAAGAGCATTGAGCAGATCACCAGCGAGAACCCGCCTGCTCAGGCGGAGACCAGCGATGAGCCTGGCGGCAGCGAGGGAACCCCCTCCTACGGCGCTCAAAGTGAAATCTGAGCAGTATTTTCGAGGGAGAGAAGAACCCTATGGTGTCATCACCCATGTACGACCGGCTCATGGAGTTCGCAAACAGTGCGCCAGACAACGAGAAGCTCTACGGGTGGGACGACGAGCATTCCGCCATCGTCCAGGCCATTCGCGAGGCGCGTGACAAGGTCGAGCACTTCAAGGAGTACCAGGGGTTCACTGGCCAGGCCGGCCAGGCGATGTCTGACGAGGCCGTGCGCGCAATCAAGCGTTTTGACAGGCAGACCAACTACTACATGACCGGCATGTCGTACTACGTCGAGGCGCGACGCGCGATCATGCTCGCTGCGGAGGAGGCACGCCAGCTCTCCCCCACACTGTTGGATCCCATGACGGAATCCCTGCGTCACGCTGGCGAGGTGACCATCCCCATCGCTTCAAAGTTCGGCTTGCCCGGCAAATTCGTGAACTCCCTGGTGGCCGACGGCCTGGCCTACGTGGAGGGCGTCGAGGCCCAGGCGAATGCCCAGCGCGAGGCAAAGGCGACGGAGATCATTGAGCACTTCGAGTCGACGATGAACGACCTGAATACGAGGCTCTCAGAGCATAGCGAGGCGGGTGCCAACGGTGCCGAAGAAGGCAACAACGATTGGGCACCGATTCCTGAGCTCCCCGCGGACACCGCCGACGCCCTCAGGAAGGGCCACATCGTTATCTCGCCCCACGAGGGCGGCGCCTATGGCCGTTCCCGGTCGGATGCCTTCGGCAACGCCGGGCTGCGCGGCACCGATTCTGGCCTGTACCCGGGCGGCTACGACGAAGGCGGAGACATCGACCAGCGCGTCATGCACTCGCCGCGTATCCCCAACCGGTACCTGCCCGAGGGCGACCTCGGATCGCGGACGAATCCCATCACCGACCCGCAGGACCTTATGGATCTGGACCTGCTGCACACCCGCGTCAATGGCGATCGGCACGCGAACGGGGTCATCGGCGGGCACACACCCGCTCCCCCGATCGATCGGGACCACCCGCTGTGGGGACTCAACACTGCGCGCGCGGCGGAGGCACAGTCCGCCGGGCGCCTCGGCGGCGCAGGACTGCTCGGAGCCGGTGCCCTAGGCCTGCGGGGCGCGGCGCGCATGGGCGGCTCGGGGCTCAGCGCACTCGGGCGGACGGGTGGCCTCGGAGCCGGCGTCACCGGTCGGATGGGCGTGGCCGCGGGCACCTCGACACTGCGCGCCGGATCGTTCAGCGGCACTGGCATGGGCACCTACACGCCCCCGGGCAGCGCGACCGGAGCGGGTTCAGTGGGGCGTAGCGCGGGAGGGCCTGCGGGACAGCAGAGCGGCTTCATGGGCGGTTCCGGTGCGGGGGCTGGCGGCGGGGCGAAAGATGAGAAGAAGCGTCGCCGTCGCAGGTATGAGGCATTCCGCGTCGAGGACGAGGAGGACGAGGGCATGCCGCGCGGCTACGTGAATCCACTCTCGCAGACCTACGGCTCGGATCGTACGATGACCCCGGCGAAACGCAAGGACGACGGATGGGATATCAGCCAGTGGTGAGCGCACGCGTTTTTTCTTCGATTGGTCGGGGTGCCACGCTCCGTGTCGCTGGGACGCTGTGCTCCACGCTGGCACTCACGGGCATCGCCACCGGCTACCCGCTCGCACCCGCGAGGGCCGATGACCGCCAGATCACGGCGGCTGACCAGGCCTACTACTCCTACTATCACCTGGATTCGGCACGAGCCAAGGGCTACACGGGAGCAGGCGTCACCATCGCGATCATCGATGGCCCTGTCGACACCTCCGTCCCTGAGCTGGCAGGGGCAAGCATTACGGACAAAAGCCCGTGTACGATCCACGCAACACCTGACCTAACGTCACATGGAACAGCCATCGCGTCTTTGCTCGTCTCCAACAGCTACGGTATTGTTCCGGACGCAACACTGCTGTCATATAGCGTGCTCGATCCAACAAGTCGCGCAGAAATAAATTGTGGTGCCCCCTCGGGCTTTCCAACGAACCATCGACTATCCGATCTATCCTCGCTGATCAACCACGCAATCAACGACGGCGCGACCATCATTAACCTGTCCTCCTCCGCTAGCTCACGCAGCGAAGACCTCAAGTGGGCAATTGCCAGATCAATGTCCCAGGGCATTCTCATTACGGCTTCAGTAGGTAATGAGAGCCGAGACGAGAACGAGGATCACCTGTCGTGGTGGTCAGGTGTGATCGGCGTTTCCGCCATTGACACCGACGGTAAGCTCGCTTCCTATTCCTCCTGGGGGCAGGGAGTCACCACAACAGCAGTTGGAGGCCCCATCACGTACCACGAGCTCGCAACCGGAACGCTCGGGCAGGATCGTGGCACCTCCTATTCGGCACCTACGGTCGCGGGCGCTCTCGCGCAGGCGCGCGCCAAGTGGCCCAACGCGACCCCGAATCAGCTCCTCCAGCTCCTCATCAATACAGCGGTTGGGCACGAACAAGGATGGAATAAGTACGGCGGTTATGGCGCGGCAAACCTCGGTGGAATGCTGAACACCGATCCGAGCCAGTATCCGGATGAGAACCCCCTGGCGGACAAGGGTGGCGGTTCGAGCCCGACTCCCGCAGAGGTCCGCCAGTACGCCGATGGCCTCGTGGATCCCACCCAGATCGCCTACGACAACTCCTACGCCTATCGCGGGCTCGACGAATCTCAACTCTCGAATTCGAACAACGTCTACCCCACCCACCTGGGCACCAGCCCCCGCTACCACGCGAAGTAGCTCAGCAAGGGGGTGTGTGCCGAACACGAGTTCGGAACACGCCCGCTTGCTACTCCTGCCGGTACTTCTCCGTCAGCTCCGGCGTCAGCCACTCCGGCTCCCGCCCCTCCAACGGCAAGAAGACCGTCGGGTTCTCGCTACTCCCATCGCTACGCAGAAGACCCGTATAATAGGCAGTCCTACTCTCAGTACCCGCGTGGACCACAACATCGACGGTGGCAGCATAGCTCGCGTTCGTCCACACGAGCAGCACCATCCCCTCTCTATGTTTCTCCCATAGCGTGAACCCCAGCGGCTTCAGCTTCGCATCGTAAACGTCGCGAATCCGATCGACATCAGTCTCGACGAAAATGTACGTCCGAGCCTTCAGCCGATACAAGGGAGAGTCGTCGGGGTAGAGCTTACTAATAAAGTCGTTCGTAAACAGGCCAACGATCGTATCCGGGGTGAGGAACTCGTTGCGGGCAGCAACGATAGCGGGCTCCACATCCCGCTCAAACTCCTCGATGGAATGCAGATGCTCAGCCACCTCAACGGCAGCCTTCTGCTCAGGATTCATTCGGTTATCTCCTCTCGGACCGGGAATACACGCGGCGCACAGCAACACCACGCAGATCCCCGCGACGAGAGCACGCATCAGCCTCACGAACGACCCCTCCATCGATAGAAGTCACGCAGCGCCCACGGTTGCAACCACGAAAGCACACGCATCACACACAGATCATCAGTACCCTGCCCCGTTACTCCTGCCGGTACTTCTCCGTCAGCTCCGGCGTCAGCCACTCCGGCTCCCGCCCCTCCAACGGCAAGAAGACCGTCGGGTTCTCGCTACTCCCATCGCTACGCAGAAGACCCGTATAATAGGCAGTCCTACTCTCAGTACCCGCGTGGACCACAACATCGACGGTGGCAGCATAGCTCGCGTTCGTCCACACGAGCAGCACCATCCCCTCTCTATGTTTCTCCCATAGCGTGAACCCCAGCGGCTTCAGCTTCGCATCGTAAACGTCGCGAATCCGATCGACATCAGTCTCGACGAAAATGTACGTCCGAGCCTTCAGCCGATACAAGGGAGAGTCGTCGGGGTAGAGCTTACTAATAAAGTCGTTCGTAAACAGGCCAACGATCGTATCCGGGGTGAGGAACTCGTTGCGGGCAGCAACGATAGCGGGCTCCACATCCCGCTCAAACTCCTCGATGGAATGCAGATGCTCAGCCACCTCAACGGCAGCCTTCTGCTCAGGATTCATTCGGTTATCTCCTCTCGGACCGGGAATACACGCGGCGCACAGCA
>ERZ772770.101-NODE-101-length-19245-cov-4.8012_pt1 | contig 19245 bp, 18 predicted proteins | sample MGYA00511361_ERZ772770 | MGnify/ENA primary metagenome ERZ772770 (study PRJEB29015, sample SAMEA2738026) | human oral metagenome | biome: human oral; feature: human-associated habitat; material: saliva | place: China | collected 2251 ... | reverse complement strand
GCTGCCGTCGCGTGCTTCGATGATGCCGGAGGGCTGGGCGAACCAGGCGTCGGCGGCGGGTCCGTCGGCGAGTCCTTCGACGCCGGAGCCTGCGAAGATGCTGACGGTGCCGTTGACGGGGTCGTAGCCGAAGAGCTGGTGAGTGCCTGCCATGGCGATGATGAACTGGCCGGCTTCGCGGGAGTAGACGGCGTCCCAGGGCGAGGAAAGGGCGATCTCGGTGGCGGGTACGCCAGCGGGGATGTGGTTGGGGTCGCCGGTGATGGCGTTGTCGCCGTCGATGACGCGCTGCACGCCGTTACCTGCGAGGGTGCGTACTTCGCCGGTGCTCAGGTTGAGGGAGCGCAGGCGGTGGTTGACGGTGTCGGCTACCAGCACGTCGTAGCCGAGCTGTTCGCGCAGGTTTTCGGGTACGAGGGCGAGGCCGGCGGGTTCGTTGAAGCGTGCTTCGGTGCCGGTGCCATCGACGTGGCCCTTGACGGGGTGGTTTACGGGGTCGTCGCCGCCGCCGTAGGTGTTGATGATGGTGTTGAGGTCGGCTGCTACCTGCAGGATGCGGTGGCGTGCGCTGTCTGCGACGAGGTAGGTGCGTTCGCGGTTGCCGAAGAGGTTTGCGGGGCCGAATTCGGCGGGCAGTTCGATGGCTTTGCCGGGGAAGGCGTAGGTGCCTGCCGCCTTGGGGCGGGGCACGTAGGGGCCGTCGCCGCGGTGCAGGGTGCCTTTCGCTTCGTGTTCTGCGACGAGTTCGCGTACGAGGGAGGTGAGGCCCTGTACGTGGCCTTCGCCGGAGAGGTGGGCGACGATGTAGCCTTCGGGGTCGATGACGACGAGGGTGGGCCATGCGCGGGCGGTGTATGCCTGCCAGGTGGTCAGTTCGGGGTCGTCGAGTACGGGGTGGGTGATGTGGTAGCGGTCGACGGCTGCAGCGAGCGCTACGGGGTCTGCTTCGTGTTCGAATTTGGGGCTGTGGACGCCGACGGTGACGAGTACGTCGGAGAATTCTTCTTCGAGGGGGCGTAGTTCGTCGAGGACGTGCAGGCAGTTGATGCAGCAGAGGGTCCAGAAGTCGAGAATAACGATTTTGCCGCGAAGATCCTGCAGGGTGAGGTTTTTGTCGCCGGTGTTGAGCCAGGCTCGGCCTTCGAGTTCGCTGGCGCGCACGCGTACGCTGCGGGTGGTGTTCTCGCTCATGGTTTTCTCTCCTGTTGGGTGCGCCGTGTGTGGGCGCGTTGGTTTGCTGTCCCCATTATGCCAGCGTGGGGTGGGTGGTTCGCTGGGAGTTGAGCTTTGTGACTTGGGGGCTTAACGACCTGTCATATTAAGTCATATTCCGGGTGGCGTGTGGGTATATAAAGCGCCCCGCACGCATCACGAATAGATGCGCACGGGGCGAACGGGGCTAGCTAGTCGCCAGCTAAGTGGTGGATACGTTTAGCTCGTAGCCATGCTGGTCGGCTTAACGGGATTCTTCGGGGCAGGCAGGTCTCCCACCGGAGCCGGGGGCTTGGGCAGCTCCAGGGACTGGTAGTCGCCCGAAACCTCCGAGGTCTTAACGTTCATAATGGAAGCCGCACCATTCTCATCAACGCTAATCACTTCACCGTTAGGCTTGACGGCAACCCAGCCGCCCTTATCAGTCACGGCGGCAACCTCACCTTCAGGGGTCACACGTACCCAGCTACCGTCATTCTCAATGCTGATGTAGTTACCGTTCTTAGCTTCGACAACAGCGATGCTTCCGTCAGAGGCAGTGTATACGTTACCTTCAGTGTTCGTAGTCTTCTTGGCGGAGCGGTCTTTCTTAGCCTCTTCGACGGCTTCCTTGTAATGCGCGTATAGCTGCGGACCGTAGTTGCTATCGGTGGGGTCCGTAGGCATAGCGGAAGCACCCGACAGTCCACTCTTCTGGCTTTCGGATTCCTTAGCAGAGGCGCTCGAGCTACCTGCGGTTGCGGAAGCGGTAGCCGATGCGCTCGCCGAGGCAGACGCGCTGGAGGAGGCGCTCGAGCTACCTGCGGTTGCAGAAGCAGACGCGCTGGAGGAGGTGCTCTGGCTTTCGGCGGGTGCCTTGGCGTTGGAGCTGCAGGCGGCAAGACCGAAGGTTGCGGCGAGGCTCAGGGACAGAACAGCAATAGACTTCTTCACTGTGTTCTCTTTTCTGGTAGATCCCCGTGCTATGCCGGGGAGACCTATAGTGTGGTTGTTCGTTGAGTGAGAGTTGAGTAAGAGTTAGAATCTGAGCGCCTCCCTAATCCTAACAACAGTCATGCGAAGCTTCCTATTTTCTGTAGGAGTTCAGTGCGGCTTGAAGACGCAAAAGCGCCCCGCACACATCACATTCGGATACGTGCGGGGCGCTAGGGTCCCTATTCTGGTGGGCTGTGCGGCCCACAGGGGCAGGAGCTAGTTTTTACTTGGCGCCTGCAACCTCGGAGAGGTCACCAATCTTGGTGGGCTTGACCGGGGTCTTAGCGGTGCCGCTGAAGCCGTCGATGCGGCCGGGGGCCTTCGGGGTCTCGATGCTGGAGACGTCGGTCGCCTTCTCGAAGGTCTTGGTGTTCAGCACGGATGCGGTGCCGTCTGCCTTGACAACGGTGTAGAGGTTGTCCTTGGGGTTGGTCTTGATCCAGGAGCCGTCCTCGCTCACGACGATGGTCGTACCGTTGGAGTCGATGCTGGTCCATACACCGTTATTCTGGATGCTGACGATAGCACCGTCCTTGGATTCGAATGCAGCGAATTTATCGGTGTAGTAGACGGTGCCGTCGCTGGTCTGCACCTTCTTCACGCCGGACTCGGCCTTGAGCTGCTCCAGGACTTTCTTGCTGGCAGTGTAGCCTGCGGAGGTTGCCTGTTCGGCGGATTCCTGGCCCTTCTTGAGTGCTTCGGTTGCTTCGCTGGGCAGTCCGCTGGGGGCGCTGATGGTGCCCTGGGTGGTCTTGGTTTCTGCCTTGGTGGTTTCAGCTGCTGCGGAGGTGGTGCTCTTGCTGGTTGCTGCTGCGGAGGTGCTTGCGGGTGCCGAGGCAGTTGCGGAAGCGGTTGCAGAAGCAGACGCGCTTGCCGATGCGGAGGAGCCGGAATTGGTGCCGGAGTTGCCGCCGCAGGCTGCGAGGCCAAGGGCACCGGCAATGGTCAGGGACAGAACAGCAATAGACTTCTTCACTGAATTTCTCTTTTCTGTATGCGCCGCTCTGCAACGGCGCAGTGCGTAGTGTGGTTGACCTGTACTCCGGTATGCCCGGTGTACGCCTTCATGCTAGCACCGCGACCTGGAAGCTCCCTGAGATAGTGTACCGTTTCTCATCCCCCGCTACTTTCATGGGTCTTCTCAGTGCAGCTTGGAAGACGCAAAACGCCCCGCACGCATCACGTTCGGATACGCACGGGGCGTCTTCATACGTCACGGACTGTTACGCTCTGGGAGCGTCACTGGCCGTTGTTAGCTCTTGACAGCTTACTTGGGCTGTGCAGGCTTGACGGGGTTGACCTTAGCCTGTGCGGGCTTTGCGGGAACCTTCGGAGCCTTCAGGTCAGCCTTCTCGCCGCCAACGAGGGAGGTTACTTCACCGGATGCGTCCACGGTTGCCTGCAGGCCGGTGTTGGACTGGATGCTCCAGGAGCCATCAGCCTGAACGGCGACCTGGCCGTTTGCGTCCTGGCGGCTCCAGGAGCCGTCAGCCTGTACAGCTACCTGGCCCTCGTCACCCTGAATGGACCAGCCGCCCTCTTCAGAGACAAGAACGTCGCCCTCAACGGTGGAGGAGGAGTTACCCTCGGAGTCCTTGGACTCAACCTTGGTGCCCTTTTCGTCGGACTCTACCTTGGAGGAGTTACCCTCGGAGTCCTTAGCGTTAACGGAAGCCTTGCCGTCTGCGCCGACCTTCACGTCTGCGGAGTTGCCTTCGCCGTCGTTAGCCTTGACGGTGACGTTGCCGTCCTTGTCAACCTTCACGTCTGCAGTAGCGGAAGCGGAAGCTGCAGAGGTGGTTGCCGCCGAGGATGCCTTAGCCGATGCGCTTGCGGACGCAGTTGCCGAAGCGGATGCGGATGCAGTCGCGGTGGTGGAAGAGGACTGGGAGCCGCATGCGCTCAGGCCCAGTGCGCCTGCGAAAGCGATAGACAGAACAGCGGTGGTCTTCTTCATTGCGGGGGCGATTGCCATTGTTTCTCCTTGTGGTTGTTAGTATGGTGCGGCTAGTTGGCGACGTATTCGCGTCGTGCGCAGGATCCTTGTGGGATTCCATAACGATTATCGGTGTAACCAACCGCGTTAATTCTATCGAGTTTGGGTGTGATTATCCGGGCGTGTGGGCGTTTATCCGCATCCTAGCGAGTGGGATAGCCCATGTTTTCGCCCGGCTTGTCAGCCAGCTTCTTAGCGGCGAGGGGTGACGGGCTTGACGGGGTCAGCGCCAGCACCGGCGGGCTTGACGGGTACGGCAGGTACCTGGAAGTCGCCATGACCGGTCCGCTCCCAGGAGCCATCAGCCTTCACTTCGACAACACCGGAGGTTCCGACGAGCTCCCAGGAGCCGTCTGCGTTCACCTCTACATTGCCGCTGGGACCGACGCGTTCCCAAGAGCCGTCAGCTTCCACATCAACGATGTCACCGTTGGGAGTGTGGTAGGACCAGCCGCCGTCAGCGTCGAGCTGAATCACGGTGTAGCCGTTGGCGGTGCTGACGGTAACGCTACCGGAGGTGCCGTTCGAGTTGTTCTTGGAGCCGGCGCTCTCCCCTGCCTTCTCATCGACCTTTGCGGAGGAGCCGGAGTTGTTGGATGCCGAGCCGCCGTTGACGGTCACGCCGCCTTCGGTGACGGTGACGGTACCCTGCGAGCTGCTTGCAGTAGCGCTCGGGGAGGCTGCGTCGCTTGCCTTGACGGTGACCTTGCCGTTGCCCGCGTTGACTGCCGCGTCGGCGGTGGAGGATGCCTTGGCGGTTGCGGTTGCGGTGGGTGCCGGGGCGGAAGCGGAGGTGTTCTGCGCACCGCAGGCGCTCAGGCCGAGTGCTGCGATTGCTGCCAGTGACAGTGCTGCCGCGCCAGTGCGAAAGCGACGGTTGGTGGTCTGTGCGGAAGTGTTCTGGGCGGGGCGTGCCATGAGGTGGTTCTCCTTGTGCGTCCCGGAGGGTCAATCGTCCGGGGTTTGTATGGTTGATTTTCCGGTTGGATGGGGCCGTTGTGTATGGTGTGTGGCTTTTCCTTCGCCGGTGACTCCAGCTTAGGGTGTGAGTCTAAGATTGAGCTTTAGTTTGCTGTGTTTAAGCTGTGTCCAGACGACAATGTATAAGTATTTTTTCCCAGTGGGGTTTGATAATCCCGGTTTTTCGCTCAGCCTATGCATAGCTTTCTGCTTAAATGTATAAATTTTCTTTATTTTTCCGTAGCCCACCCTAGCTTCTTCTGTGAAAACGGGCCACTTTCTGTGTTTATGGCTCGAGTATAGGGTTAGGGTCTTGAATACCCACTTCTCACCCCTCCACATGTTTCTTTTACTTCCTACCGTTCCCCCTTCCCTGTCTCTAGACACAACAAATTGGCATAACAAAAGACCCCCACCGTAATGGTGGGGGTCTTTAGCAGATTCGAAGTCTCAAGAATTACTTCTTAGCGACTGCTGCCTTCAGCTTGGAGCCTGCGGTCAGCTTCACGCCGTGACCGGCGGGAATCTGAATGGTTTCGCCGGTCTGCGGGTTACGGCCGGTACGAGCTGCACGGTCGGTGCGCTCGATTGCCATCCAACCGGGGATGGTGATCTTCTCGCCCTTGGAGACGGAAGACTCGAAAACCTGGAACACTGCGTCGAGGACTGCGTTTACGGTTGCCTGGCTCTTGCCAGACTTCTCTGCAACCTCTGCAACGAGTTCGGTACGGTTCTTAGCCATTAGGGTGCCCCTTCCAGAGACTTAAGGTTTGAGTCTAAAGCGAGTGACCGTCGGTGACGACGGAAAACCGTTTAGGAACTAAAATACCAGATTTACCAGCTGGACTTGGTGATACCGGGCAGCTCGCCGCGGTGTGCCATCTCGCGGAAGCGCACGCGGGAGATACCGAACTTCTGGAAGGTACCGCGGGGGCGGCCGTCGATCTGGTCGCGGTTACGCACGCGAACGGGGGAAGCGTTGCGGGGCAGCTTCTGCAGTGCCACGCGTGCTGCTTCGCGCTCCTCGGGGGTAGCGTTCTCGTCGATCAGGGTCTTCTTCAGCGCGATACGCTTCTCGTTGTAGCGAGCGACGATGACCTTGCGCTGCTCGTTGCGAGCGATCTTGGACTTCTTAGCCATTCTTAGCGCTCCTCTCGGAAGTCAACGTGCTTGCGGACGACGGGGTCGTACTTCTTCAGCACCATGCGGTCGGGGTTGTTGCGGCGGTTCTTACGGGTCACGTAGGTGTAACCGGTGCCAGCAGTGGACTTGAGCTTGATGATAGGACGGAGGTCCTTAGCCTTGGATGCCATTTACTAGATCTTCTCCCCGCGTGCGATGATTTCTGCAACAACGGCATCGATGCCACGAGCATCGATAACCTTGATGCCCTTAGCGGACACGTTCAGGGTTACCTTACGACGCAGCGAAGGAACCCAGTAGGTCTTCTTCTGAACGTTCGGATCGAATCGACGCTTGTTACGGCGATGCGAGTGCGAAATGCTGTGTCCAAAGCCGGGAACAGCTCCGGTCACCTGGCAGACTGCTGCCATGTTTCACTCCTTTATTGATTGACTTTTATGACGGTACGCAGTCGATGTTACTCGTGAGCGTCCCGCCACCAATGTAGAAGCACCGGGTTATTCGCCGGGCTAGAGTGTTTGAGATCGTCACGTGGGTGAGAGGCCACGCATCGATCCCCGCCGCGGGAAAAACGGTGAAGCTTATTAGTGTCGAGAGGCGTTTCCACCACTACGAACAGCGTTAAATTCTAGGTAAATACGGGGGTTCGTGCAAGCCTGCACGCCGGATTTTGCCTTAAAAATCCGCGGAATCTCGGTGTTCTGAGCCGATTGCGCCTCGTTTAAGCGAGGTGCTTGATTCGCGGATGCACGCCTGCCTTCGAACGGCAAACATACCTATCCATTCTACCAAAAATGGGTGTTTTTGCAAGTCCAGGTGTTTTTAAGGAATTCTTTAACGCCCCTAGTCAGGCGTTAATGCGCCATTTTAAGAACGGTTATTCTCTATGTGACCGGGGATAAATTACACCGGTGAAATTCATGTTGTGAGATTAACAGCTTAAGCCGGATTTAAGCCGTAAACAGCCCCGCGCCACCGACTCTTGCGGTGTGCGCAGGGCTGTTAAACGGGCTTAAACACGCGTTTAAAGAGCATTTAACTCTCGTTTTAACGCTTCCGCCCCGGTTTTAAAGGGCAGTTTAAGGGTTCGCAACGGTACGAGTAACGGCGGATTTACCGTTCCCGTTACGGCGTAGATGCGGGCACACATACGGTACAGATACGGCGCGGATACAACACAGATACAACACAGGGCACTCCCCCGGCATACAGTTCTACGCCGTACCGTGAGCCTCCATGAACCTAGTTCTTAAGGCTTGCCGCGGGAACCCACTGCGGGTACTTGGGGCTCACACCATCGCCGGAGCTCGTACCCTTCAGGCGGCGGCCAATCCACGGCAGGGCAAACTCACGAACCCAGCGCGCCTCCTGCTCGACCTTCTCGCGAACGGTCAGCTGCACCTCCGGGGGCAGTACAGGTTCGGTGACCACACCGGGCAGGCCGAGCTGTGCCAGCACGCGGGATGCGAAGCGTTCGTGGCCGAGGTCGTTCATGTGCAGGCGATCGTCAGCCCACAGGCGCCAGTCAAGGAAGTCATTCCAGCGCCAGTAGTCGATAATATGCACGCCGTGGTCTTCGGCGATACCGCGCAGTAGTTCGTTGTAGGTGGCGGTGCGACCGCGGGTGCGGGCGAAGGGGCCCTGGCCCTGCACGTCCAGGCCGGTTATGGTAAGCACTTCGATTCCTTCGCCGCGCAGGGTGGCGAAGGCTTCGTCTACGTGGGTCATGAGCTGGTCGATATCCACGTTGGGTCGCATGATGTCGTTGCCGCCGCCGTAGAAGGTGACGAGGTTGGGCTTCAGGTCCAGGGCGTGGGGCAGCTGCTCTTCCAGGATGGGAATGAGCAGGCGGCCGCGAATGGCGAGGTTTGCGTACTGTGCCTGCGGGTCTACTGCACCGAGGCCTTCGGCAACGCGGTCAGCCCAGCCGCGCAGGTTGTTGGGGCGGCGGCGGTCAACGTCGCCCACACCTTCGGTGAAGGAGTCGCCGATTGCCACGTAGCGTACTGATTCACCGTTGAGCTTGCCATTGGAGTCTAGGAGCGGGGTCGTCATTGTGTTCTTCTTTCCGGGCCTCTGTAGAGAATGACCCTTCTGTGGAAGAAGCCGGCACACCCGCGCGGTGTACCGGCTTCTTCGCTTAGCTTTCAGTGCGTCCTACACGCCAGTATCCCATGAATGACACGTCATTTTTGGGAATGGAGGCCTCCTGCACGCAGATACGGCGCAGAGTCTTGACGACCGACGCCTCACCGGCGATGAAGATGTAAATCTGTGGGTTCTCATCATCAGCCAAGGTCCAGACGACCTCGGTTTCGCCGTCACAATCTGGGGAAGGCTCAGCAGTTATAGAGGCACCTTTAGAATCCCACGCGCCCAAACCCAGAGCCTTGCGCAGACCAGCGGTCAGGCCTTCGCCCCGAGGCGCATCTTCGCGAGCACACCAGTTAACGGTGAGGTTCGGTAACTCACTCAGTGCAGGCAAGTGCGGATAGGGACCATCCCAGAGCGTGGTTAGGCTGTCGGTTGCGTGAGGCACCTCTGCGATGAGCTGGATTTCGGCTGGCTTCTGTTCCCCGGCAGCATAGTCCGCAAGGATAGAGAGCGCGGCGGGTACCGCGGTTTCATCCACCGCAAGGATGATGCGCTCGGCGCCGCCACTCGACCAGGATGCCCACAGGGGTTGACCGGCCAGGGGCGCAAGGATGGAGACTCTATCCCCCTTCTCAGCAAGGCTGGCCCAGGTAGCACCGGGGCCCATACATTCAACCCCGTCGGAACTTACCTCAGTGTGACACACAAAGTCGAGGTCAATTTCGGGCAGAGCGGAGTCGATACCCAGTGCAAAGTCGATACCCGGCGCGGCAGGCAGGCTCACCCCGGCAGGGATGAGGGGCGCAGCAGGCAGGGCCTCGATAACCTTGCGCAGAGCAGCATCAGGCTCGCGCAGGCGGGAGGCGCGCAGAGTGTAGGTGCGCATCCAGCCGCGTTCGGTGTCGGGCAAGGCGAACCAGTCCTGCCGCCATGTGTCGGTGAGGTCGATGTGCACCGGCTCAGGGCTGAGGCGCGTGATGCGCCCATGCTCGTCGTGTTCGACGGCGGGCGGCACGAGCAACTTAACGTAGCCGTCCAACACGCCGCGGTAGGAACCGAGTTCGCCCTCACTCCCGATAGTGTCCTGTTCCCCCACCGCATGTGCGTCGGCATTTAGCCCACCCAACGCGACCGGGTTCACGGCGTAGCGTAGGGAAGGACCGGTCAGGCTGACCCGCACGTAGGAAGGGGTCAGCCGCTCCACCCGGCTCACAGCCAGGGTGAAGATGCCATAGGCGTTATCACCATGTGTGCGCACGCGGCGGCGTTTGATGCGCTCCCTCACGGCTACTCGCCCTCCTGGCCTGCCATCGCGTGGTTTACGGGGATACGCGGGTGCGGTACCACCACCACGCTGCCGTCGTTGAACGGGTCGGCGACCTCTGCTTTCAGCCCGAAGATAGTGTGCAGGTTCTCGCGAGTGAGCACTTCGTGTGCTTCGCCTTGGGCAACGATGGAGCCGTCCTTCATCGCGACGAGATAGTCGGCGACTCGGGCGGCGAGATTCAGTTCGTGTAGCACCATGATCATGGTGGTGCCGCGCTGTTCGTTGAGTTCCGAGAGCAGGTCGAGTAGCTCCACCTGGTGTGCCAGGTCGAGGTAGGTGGTCGGTTCGTCCAGCAGTAGGATATCGGTTTCCTGGGCGAGCGCCATGGCGATCCAGACGCGCTGGCGTTGGCCGCCGGAGAGTTCGGTGACCTGGCGTTCTGCAAGGGACATGGTATCGGTGGCTTCGAGAGCCCAAGCAACCGCCTCGTCATCTTCGGCGCTATTGCGTTTGAAGAGGCCTTGGTAGGGGTAGCGTCCTCGGGAGACCAGGTCGGCTACGGTAATGCCTTCGGGGGCGATGGGGTGCTGGGGCATAAGCCCGACCATGCGGGCGAAGCCCTTCATAGAGTATTCGTGGGTTGACTTACCGTCAAGGGTGAAGTCGCCATTGAGGGGCTTGAGCAGTCGGGAGACGCCGCGTAGCAGGGTGGACTTGCCGCAGCCGTTGGGGCCGATGATGGCGGTGATTTTGCCCTTGGGGAATTCGAGGGAGAGGTCTTTGACGATGGTGGTTTCGCCGTAGCCGAGGCTGACGTTCTCGACTTTAAGGGTGCGTTCGGTGATTTCTTTCATTATTTTCCTTCCTTCTGATTCTGCACGAGCAACCAGATGAGCAACGGCGCACCCATAGCGCCGGTCAGAATACCTACGGGGAATGAGATAGACGGGAAAAGGTTCGCCGCCACGAAGTCGGCCAGCACTACGATGGTTGCGCCCACAAGAGATGCTCCCAGAATCGTGTGGCGGCCGCCCATGATACGACGGGCGATAGGTCCCGAGACGAACGCAACGAAGGCAATGGGCCCAGTAGCCGCAGTGGCAATAGCGGCCAGGAGTACCCCCAAAGCGATGTAGTACCAGCGAATGAAACCCACCGGCACGCCCAGACCGTGCGCCAGGTCATCGCCCACGGCTGAGGTCTTCAGATGGTTGATTCCCCAGAGGACAAAAGGCAAAAGCACCAGCAGAGATACGAGCAGAATACCAATGCGATCCCAGTTGGCGATGCTGAGGGAGCCGACCATCCAGACGGTCGCGCTACTAGCCTGCCCCATAGACATACGTTCGAGCAGGTAGGTGACGGCCGCATTGCAAAGCGCAGCCACACCAATGCCCATCAGGATGAAACGGTTCCCCACATTGCCTTGTCCCGAGGCCAGGAGCATCGTAACGAGCGCAGCGGCGAGGGCGAAGACGATTGCGAAGAGCGAGACGCTGAATCCCGAAGCACCCCAATAGACCATGGAGAGTACCGCACCGAGGGAAGCGCCGTTGCTAATGCCGATAATATCTGGGCTAGCTAGCGGATTGCGCAGTAGCAGCTGGAAGATAGCACCCGCGCATCCGAATGCGATGCCAGCGAGAGCTCCGAGGACTGCGCGGGGAAGCTTGTCCTCCATGACGATAAATCGAGCGCCACGTACGGGCACCTCACCACCGGTGACCAAGGTCAGAAAGTCGGGAATGGTGACGGTGTAGCTACCCAGCAGGACGCGTACAGCCATGGCAGCCAGGAGCGCGAGGGCCAACCCGGATAGTCCGAGAATGGGGCGGCGCATTTCGCGGCGACGGATACTGCGCAGCTCAGTAACTCCCTCAGTAGCTTTATGATGCGGGCTCATCATGAGAGGCTCGCCCCCTTAGACCGTCGAATCAGGTAGATGAAGACAGGCACACCCACCACGATGGTGCTCACGCCTACCTGAATTTCCTGGGGCGGCATGAGTACGCGGCCGATCGTGTCAGCGAGCAGCAGGATGACAGCACCGAAGAGTGCAGAGGCGGGCAGGAGCACCCGGTAGTCCGCGCTGATGAAGGAGCGCATAGCGTGCGGGGCCATGAGGCCAAGGAATGCGATGGGGCCCGCGAGCGCAACGGCGGCGCCGACAAGTAGGGTTATACCAATAAAGAGAATGAACCTTCGACGATTTACGTTCTCGCCCAGGGAGGCAGCCATGTCGTCGCCGAGGGCAAGGTTGTTGATGGTTCGGCTTCCTGTAAACAGGATGAGCGCACCAACAAGCAACAAAATCCCCGAGGGGAAGAGGCTCTCCAGATCTTTACCCGCGATGGATCCCACCTGCCAGCGGCGCAGATCGTCCAGGGCGTTCTGGCGCGTCAGAATCAGAGCGCTGGTGAGCGATCCGAGCCCGGCGCTGAGGGCCGCGCCCATGAGCGCCAGCTTGACGGGGGTCGCGCCGTCCTTGCCGATGGAGGCAAAGGCATATACCAGGGCGGAGGCCGCAGCGGCACCCACGAATGCGAGCACGGAGTACTCGGTTGTACTCTTCACACCGAGGAAGGTGATACCGGTGACCACAGCGAAGGCAGCGCCGGAGTTCACCCCGAGGATTCCGGGGTCGCCGAGCGGGTTTCGGGTAATACCCTGCATTCCGGCTCCGGCAAGGCCAAGGGTTGTACCGATGATCAGGCCCCAGAGTGTTCTGGTGATACGCGCGTCAATAACGGCGCCTTCAATACCTTCCGGACGGTGACCGGTCAGGGTGCTGAGCACGGTGGTAGGGTCGATGAACCGGGTGCCAACAAGTAACGAGAGCACGGCGGTCATGCAGGTGAGGACGAGGAGGAGACACAAACGGGGCAGGTGCCGTGTGCTACGCGCACCGCGGCCCTGCCCGTGTCCCAAGCGGGGATGACTCACGTTATTTGGAGTCCTTACCGTTCTTGATAGCGGTGGAGAACTTCTCCAGGATGGAGGAGTTCTTCACGGCCCAGGTCAGCGACAGCGGGGAAGCAGCCGAGAGGGCCAGGCCAAGGTGCTTATCGGATTCGAAGATAGCGGCATTCTTTTTTAGCGCGGGAAGAGCGGCGAGGAGCGGGTCGGATTTGATCTTCTCCACGTCAGCGGGGTCGTTGACCCATGCCCAGAGCACGTCGCACTCGACGCGGTCGAGTACTTCGGATGAGATGGAGAGGAAGACGCTCTGAGCTTCCTTGGAGTGCTCGGTAACGTAGGGGGCTTCAACCATGCCCCAGTCAATGAAGGTCTGGGGGCGGGAATCCTTGGCGGTGTATGCGCCGAGGGTTTTCTTCTCGACGTCAAAGTAACCCGCAATGAAGCTTGCGCCAGCAAGGTTGCTGTATTTGGAAGTTGCTTCCTTCAGCTCTTTAGTGGTCGCGTCAATGAGCTGGGTGGCGGCGGAGGGGGTGCCAAGCATCTTGCCCGCCTGTTCAACAACTTGCTGCCACGATACCTCGTACATACCCACACCCTTGGGTGCGGTCACGACGGGTGCAATGTCGGAGAGCTTCTTGTAGATTTCGGCGCTCATATTGCCGTAGGGTGCGAAGATAACGTCCGGGGCGAGCTTGGCAAGTTCCTGGTAGGCGGGGCCGTCAGCTTCGGCATAACGGGTGATGTCGTTCAGGCTCTTGCCCATTTCCTTGAGTTTGGCGTCGAACCAATCGGTGGAGTCGTTGGAGTTCTGACCCCAGCTGACCTTGGGGATACCTGCGGGCACCACGCCAAGGGCGAGCAGTGCGTCAGCGTTCTTCCAGGCGTTAACCACGGCAATCTTGGTGGGGGCCTGCTTGAGGACGGTATCGCCGTAGTCGCTGGTAATCGTGATGGGGAATGCGCCCGCTTCGGCGCTCGCGGTGGTGGTTGAGCCCGAGGTACTGGAGCCGTTGCCGGTAGAGCATGCGGCGAGCAGGCCGGCCAGTGCGGTGAAGGATGCGCCCTTGAGGAAGGTGCCACGCGAGATGGTCATGGTTCTCCTTAGTTGAGCAAGAGGCAAGCGGAGGAGCCGGTTGTTGCGAATCCCGCGGATGCGAGGTCTCCGTCCGGAAGAGGTCATCGCGTGCCGTCATGCTCTATCTGTGCTGTTGATGGTGACGCAAGGTATCCGATTAGATATACCTAAGCTTATTTTAAGGCTAGCCCACCCTAAATTTATATTCAACCGCATGCCCTTATATACGCATATATGAGACGGATTATGTCGCGATGAGACTACATATCTTGTTATTCGCTTAGGTTGCCCGGTTAGATTACACGGAGCCGAACGCATTAAATACGTAGGATCCCCCGCTCTGTTCACACTTCTGTAGAACAGTTCGGGGGATCCGCTGTATTGGCGAACTTTAGAAGCTCACTTTTCCACTGATAGTCCAGCCGCTGTCGATTGCACGTCGGAAGACTTCCTGTGCCATGGTGGTGCCGTAGGTCTTGGAGACATGGTTATCGTCGAGGTAGACGTAGATGTTTCCAACCACGGGGCTGCACACGCCGTCCGGGCAGTACATGTCCTTCAGGTCCACCATGATGGCGCCTTGGTTGCGGTACTTGTCGAAGATTTCCTGGGCGGGGTTTTCAGCTGCGTACTTGTCGCTTGCGGGTCGCGCGCAGGAGCTCGTGTCAGCACCGGCCTTCTGAGCGCATTCGTAGATGTTGTACTCGAAGCGCGGGTTATCGCGCAGGCCGATGACCTGGATTCCTGCGCTGGTGAGGCGGCGGACCGTTTCGTCGAGGTTCGGGTCGACTCGCTCATCGTTTGATTGTGCCTGGGCGATGGTCGCGACGAGAACCACGGTCTGCGGCTTACGCTTGAGGATTTCCTCAGTCATCTTGGCGTTGAATTCCACGCATTCGCTGGCGCCGGTTCGGGCAGGGTACTGGCAGCCACCGAGCAGGTAGGTCTGCAGGTTGGTTCCGGTATGTTCAGCGATGGGCTTGAAGATGCTCAGCGCCTGCTCCGCGTGGGAGTTGCCGATGACCATGGTCAGCGGTGCGTCGTCAGCACCGTATTTCTGTACGCTGCAGTACTTAGCTAGTGCCGGGTCGGAGGGCGCGAAGGCGCCAGCGCAGGGGTCGGAAAGGCTTTCGAATTGGTTTTTGACGTCGCCACCGGCGGGGATGGGGTTGTCAACGAGGCCTTGCTGAGCACCACCAATAGCTCGGGCACCGGGGTAGTTTCCGTCAGCATCTTGCAGCTTGATTTGAGTGATGCGTTCGACCTGGGCGTTGCGGTAACCGATCCAGGTCTGTGCGGCGGCCAGGGGTACGCCTGCGACCAGGAAGATTGCGAGGATGAAGGCGAGCTGGTCTGCCCAGGTTTTGACGGAGAAGATGGTCTTGAAGCGCATCTTCATCATGAGCCAGGGTACGAAGGGGTCCTTGCGGTAGCGTAGCGGCTTTTCGACGAAGCGGATGAGCAGCCATGCCAGACCGATGGAGGCGAGGATAATGATGGTGCCTTCGATGACGTTCACGCGGGAGGTTCCGACGGCGCTGCTGTAGAGAATGAGAATGGGCCAGTGCACCAGGTACAAGGCGTAGGAGATGTTGCCGAGGTTCTGCAGGGGTGCAGAGACCAGCAGTCGGTCGATGCCCCAGCGGCTGTTGGTGCGGCCTGCCATGATGACGAGCGCACCGGAGATGACGGGCCAGAGTGCCAGGTAGCCGGGGAATGCTCGTTCAACGGGCAGGATGGCGCCACAGGTGACCAGGCCAATAATGCCGACCCAGCCCATGACGACTCGCGCCTTTTCGGGTGCTTTCCATTTGAGGGTGAGCATTGCCAGCAGGGTGCCGATGGCGAATTCCCAGAGGCGAGTGCGGGTGTCGAAGTAGGCGAAGCCCTGGTTGGTGTCGGTTTCTACGATGGAGAAGGTCAGGGAGGCTACGAACACCGTGTTGAAGACGAATACTGCGGTGGTGAAGAGGTTACCGCGGAATCGGTGTACGAAGTAGGCTACTGCTACGAAGAGTAGGGGCCAGATGATGAAGATCTGTCCCTGGATGGAGAGCGACCAGAAGTGCTGGAAGGGTGACTTCACGGAGGCGTTTTGGGCGTAGTAGTCTACGGAGCTGAACGCGAGGTTCCAGTTCTGGAAGTAGAACAGGGAGCTCTTTGCGTCGGTTACGATTTGCGCCCAGCGGCTGGGCGCGAGCACGAAAAAGGACGCAATGGTGGTACCCGCGATAACCACTGTGGCTACGGGTAGCAGTCGCTGGAAGACGTGCATCCAGTAGCTGAAGAGATTGAGGGGTTTGCCTTCGTTGATCTTGCGCATGAAGGAGAGCGAGAGCAGGAAAGCGGATATGAAGAGGAAGACGTCCACGCCGCCGGAGACTTTGCCGACCCAGACATGGTAGAGCACCACGAGGAGCACGGCGAAGGCTCGCAGGCCCTGAATTTCAGGGCGGAATCCTCGCGATTCGATGAATTCTTCGAGGGGGTAGTCGTTGGTTTCGCGTGCTTTGACGGTGCGCAGCGCCGCGGTACGGGTGCCCTGCGAGGCGGGGGCCTGCGGGGTTCCGGAGGTTTCAGACATACTTGGTTCCTCAGGGCGGGTGGACGATGTGCTAGTGCGAGTCCCTTAGACACTACAGGACACTCGTACAATAAAATCCTGACCCGCACCTCTGCTATGAGGCTGGTGCGAACCAGGATTTTTCTGAGCCCCCTACCGGATTCGAACCGGTGACCCTCTGTTTACAAGACAGATGCTCTGGCCAACTGAGCTAAGGAGGCAACTTGTCCAGTGTACCCTATTCTCTTGGTTGAATCTGCTTAGCGTTCCTTTTGCGGTTTGCCCTGAGAATGCTTCTAGATTATGCCTGTTTGATGCGTTCGTTTCCTTCGTTTACCCATTAGGAGCGCCACTTCTGCTTGCTGCTAACCCGCCCCTCGTACTCATCACCGCGTATAGAAAAACCGTATAGAAAAACCCGGTAGCCTCGCGTGGAGGTTACCGGGTTTTTCTATCGAAGCGGTTACTTCTTCTTTGCTTCAATCTTCTGCTTCAGGAAGGCGCTGAAGTCGTTGCTGGTGTACTGGTCGCCATCGACGAAGACGGTGGGGGTACCCTGAATGCCGTTCTTTGCGGATTCAGCGTTGACCACGTCCACGAAGGGGCGCCACTTGCCATCGTTCATATCGGAGCCGATGGAGGCGTGGTACTTCGAGGCAATGTCGGCGATCTGCTGGTTGTTCATGTCGCCGCGGCCCTGGTGGCTGAAGATCTCGCGCTGGTAGTTCAGGAAGTCGCTGGTGCTGACCTGGTTTGCCACGGAGTATGCAGCTGCCGCGTTACGTGCGGAGTATGCGGTGGGCGAGGAGCGGTCCAGGAAGGTCAGGTTGCGGATTTCCAGGGTGATGGTGCCGTCTTCGACGAGCTTCTGGATTTCGTCGCCGTACTTCTTCTCGAACTCTGCACAGTGCACGCAGTTGTAGTCCTGGAAGATGGTCACGCGTACGGGCTGGCCGTTCTTGGATGCCTCTTCAGCGGTCTGCACGCCCGGGGGCAGGGTGTTGACTGCGGCTACGGTTCCGTTGACCATGGGGGTCACGGAGGAGGTCGAGGTTGCGAGCTGCTTGAAGTCGCGGGTCTCCTGGGCGGAGGAGTTCTGGACGATGCCGTCCTTGGTCAGCACAATACCGCCGTATTCGTTGGCGCTGGAGGGCACCGGGCCGCTTTCTGCTACCTTGGTGTTCTTGTTGCCGTTGATTACGACGAAGCCGATGATACCTACGATGACGAGGACCACGGCGAGTACGCCGAGCTGGAGCCAGCGGCGGCTTGCCTGGCTGGGGCTCTTCTTGGCCTGCTGGGCCGCAATCTGGCGGGCTTTTTCGCGGGCGTCGGTCGACATGCCTGCTCCTTTGGTTGGGAATATGGGTGGCGGTTCGTCCACTTCTTCTAGCCTACTCCGGTTAGAGTGAGCGTCTATCCGAGCAAAGCCTCAGATGACCTGACTCTTTCGACCCGGGGTTGTTCTTATCCCCTGCAGGGTGTTCTAGAGCTTTAGCCTCCTGCCGTACACGGCAACTGAAAGCTATGTCGGTCGGCTCCTATCACGTGGATAGGTTCTGGCTTATCTCTAGTGTGGACGTACCGCGCTACCCGTCTAGCCTACCGAATGGGTGCCATATCGGCTAGTTAATACTCTGACTGAGATACTGTGATGTCTGTTCTCACGCTCTCAGCTTATTTTCTTCGTAAACTTTCGTAGCTTTGAGAGGTCCCTCCCCCGCCACAAGCTACGCCGAGGCACCCATCCGGTTCAGCTCATCGGCCGTTAGGGAATGTTGTAGACTTCCACTCCCCCAATGAAGGGGCGGGTGTTGTAGTTGCCCTTCCACTCCACGCTCAGGCCGTGCTTCTCCAGTACGGGAATAACCGTCTCTCGCAGCAGCTGCACAGAGAGCTTCTCGTGAAGGGCCCTAATTTCTTCCTTCTGCGCATCACTCAGGGCATTCCACTTGTCTTCGTCCTTGGGGTAGGCGAGGAAGGAACCGAAACCAACGTAGGTGCCGCCGCTCTCAACGAGGCTTTCAGTGTCCTGCTGGTGGAAGTAGATGTATCCCTTCCATTCACGGCTATCGTCGATCTCATCCCAGATCTCTGTGGAGGCGCAGGTACCGCAGCAGGTGAAGTTCTGTCGTGCGATGACTCCTTCTTCTTCCAGCGCTGCGAAGGCGCGGTTGAGGTTGGAGTTCTTCTGCATTTCGGGGGTAATGCCCAGCTCGGCGGCGAATGCACGACGACGCTTGATGAGCTCTTCTACGTAGTCTTCTACGCGCTTTTCCCAGAGCTTGCTGTCTTCGTTTTCGCCGTCGTATTCCAGCTCGAGTAGGTCCATCACATTATCGGTGATGGTTTCTACATACTGTTCGGTATCAGATTCACCCATGAACAGAAGGGGCCAGATGGGCCAAAGCAGCTCGGCTTCGTCTTCTTCGTCCAGTCCCCATTCTTTGGGGATGGGCGGGTCGAGGCGCTCTTCGCTCCAGCGTTCGTAGATGCTCTTCTCATCAGCCATGATGATGCTCCTTTGTTTGCTCTCTACTCGTTGAGGTAGAGATGTGGACTGCTCTTGTTGTTAAGGTATCAAGAGTTTCTCTACCGCGCCCTCTATTTCGTCATTCAGACGGATCTGTGAGCTCCCCCTCTCGTGCCTCTGCCTCCGGCTGTCACGCTGTCTAGCTAGGCTGCATCCCCTGTTCCTCTATCTCTCTGCTGAGTATATGATTCTCTGCGCCTCTGACGAGTTAGGTGTCTTTCGTTCTAAGAGTTTTTGGGTACGCAAAAAGAGGGGAAGACCTATAAGGTCTTCCCCTCTTGAATAAAAAACCCGCGGTGACCTACTCTCCCACACCCACAAAAGTGCAGTACCATCGGCGCAAAGAGTCTTAGCTTCTGGGTTCGGAATGGAACCAGGCGTTTCCCTCTTGCTATAACCACGGAAAATCTTCCGAATAAAAAGCATCAGCCTCCCGAAGGAAGCCCAGGGTTATTATCCAAAAACCATACAGTGAACGCAAACAACAACATTTCTCGAAAAAGTAAGC
>ERZ772770.100-NODE-100-length-19318-cov-3.75009_pt1 | contig 19318 bp, 15 predicted proteins | sample MGYA00511361_ERZ772770 | MGnify/ENA primary metagenome ERZ772770 (study PRJEB29015, sample SAMEA2738026) | human oral metagenome | biome: human oral; feature: human-associated habitat; material: saliva | place: China | collected 2251 ... | reverse complement strand
ATCGACGGCATGGTTTGGCACCTCGATGTCGGCTCGTCGCATCCTGGGGCTGGAGCAGGTCCCAAGGGTTGGGCTGTTCGCCCATTAAAGCGGTACGCGAGCTGGGTTTAGAACGTCGTGAGACAGTTCGGTCCCTATCCTCTGCGCGCGTTGGAAACTTGAGAAGGGCTGTCCCTAGTACGAGAGGACCGGGACGGACGAACCTCTGGTGTGCCAGTTATCCCGCCAGGGGTATGGCTGGTTTGCTACGTTCGGGATGGGTAACCGCTGAAAGCATCTAAGCGGGAAACTAGCTTCGAGATTAGGTTTCCGTCCCATATTGTTTGGGGGGAGGTTCCCGGTAGATTACCGGGTTGATAGGCTAGGAGTGTAGACATTGTAAAGTGACCAGCTTACTAGTACTAATTGACCGATAACTAACAATAACTTGTTGTGTGTTTTTTGGGTGTTTGCGTCCACTGTGCGGTTCACGACCAACACGGCCTTGACGGACTCCTTTTGGGGGTTTGTGGGTTGGGTTGGTACATGTGGATAATTGTTTCACTGACTTGGGTGATTACCCTTTTTTGGGGTGTTGCTTATTTTGGTTGTGTTGGTGGTTTTAGCGAGGGGGTTACACCCAGTATCCTTTCCGAACCTGGAAGTTAAGCCTTTCTGCGCTGATGGTACTGCAACTGGTAGGTTGTGGGAGAGTAGGGCACTGCCAACCGTTTCCTTGAGTGAGTGGACCGGGGAATGCTGGCCTGTTTGTGGGTTGGTGTTTCCCGGTCTTCTTTTTTGGTGGTGGGGGTGTTGATCCTGTTGTGGGGTCGGCGCCCCCACCACCTTTTTTGTGTGTTTGTGGTGTGTTTGGGGGGTGGTTGTGGGGACCACCCCCCTTTTTTTATGTGTTTATGGGGTATTTGCTGTTAAAGGTAGTCAAAGACACGCCTGCCGTTAGGCGCCAGACATACTAGAACTGCACCTACCCGGCTAAACTTGATACTAGGTTTCTACGTATATTCTCAACTAAACAGGATGGTTTTGATGGCGCAACGCTTTGATGATTCTCGTTCAGGCGGCGATAACCGCAATCAGGGGCGTGGCGGCGACCGCCATGGTGCCGATCGACGTCGTCGAGATGACGCACCGCGCAACCGTTCTGGAGCACGTGACTACCGCAGCGAAGGCCAGCGCGGACACTACCGCAACAATGATGAGCGCAGCCACGACCGTCGCCATGATGGCGAACGCTACGGCGAACGATCCAATGCCCGCTACGGTGAACGTCGTGACGGTGGCCGTAACTGGCGTGATGGTGAGCGTCGCGAAGAGCGTCCCCGCCGCGAAGAAGGCCACCGTGAAGAGCGCAATTGGGGCGATCGTCCCCGCCGCGACGAGCGTGGCTGGCAAGAGCGTGGTCACGAGCGCCGTCGTGATGGTGAGCGTCGTGAAGAGCGTAACTGGCGTGATGGTGAGCGTCGCGAAGAGCGCCGTGATGAGCGTCCCCGCCGCGACGGCGAACGCTCAGACTTCCGTCGTGGCCAGGGCCGTGGTGGCAACCGTAACGGCCGTTTTGACCGTGACCGCCTGCGCGGCGAGCGCCGTAACTCGCGTCCACCCCAGCGTAACCGTGTGCCCGAGCCGGAACTGCCTGAAGACGTTAGTGCCAAGGACCTAGACAGCGCTGCCCGCATGGGGTTGCGTGCGCTTAGTCGCCTTAACGCCGAAAACATTGCCCGTCACCTAGTGATGACCCAGCGTCTGCTAGAAACCGACCCGGAAGTCGCTTACGCCCACGCTCGCTATGCTGCCTCACACGCCGGCCGTATCGCTATTGTGCGTGAAGCTGCCGGTATCGCCGCCTACGTGGCCGGACTGTACTCAGAGGCACTGCGTGAACTGCGCGCCGCCCGTCGCCTTAGCGGCATGGACACCATGTACCGCGCCATGGAAGTTGACTGTGAGCGCGCCCTGGGCCGCCCTGACGCCGCACTGCGCTCGGCCCAGAACGCTCTACAGCTAGACCTAGAAGACGACGAGCGCGCTGAACTGGCCATTGTGATCACCGGCATCTACCACGACCAGGGCAATGACGAGCTGGCCCTGATCACCATTGAAGACGCCATCCGCAATGCTCCCAAGGACACCGAGACCCTACGTCGCCTGCACTCTGTGCGCGCTGACCGCCTAGAAGACCTGGGGCGAGTGCGTGAAGCTGAGGCTATTCGTGAGCGCATTTACGTGCCCGAAGAGCCCGAAGTGGAACTGTACGACATTGAGGAAGAATCCGCCCCTGAACTGGCTGAAATTGCCCGTCAGCTAGAGGAGCAGAGCCAGGCTGAGGCTGCTGAGCGTCGCCGTGAGGCTGAGCAGCTAGAGGCTGCCCGCCAGCAGGGAGCCGACGCCGGCGCTGAGGATGCGGAGACTGCGGACTCTGCTGCGGGTACTGAGACCGACGACGTCGTAGACACCGTCAAGGACGCTGCTGACGCTGAAGAGGCGGACGGCGCCGACCCCATTGCCGCCGAGGTAGAGGACGTAATCGAAGGACGCAGCAAATGAGCGCCACTCTGCTGGGCACCACCAAGCCGCTAGTTGAAGAATTTGAGCTAGCCCTGCTGGACCTAGATGGGGTGTGCTACTCCGGCGCAGACCCGGTTGTGCATGCCACCGACTCAGTCATGGCGGCCAAAGGCCAGGGGCTACGCACCTGCTTTGTCACCAACAATGCCTCACGCACCCCCGCCCAGGTGGTAGCTAAACTTGCCGGCTTTGGCATTGAGGCAGATGAGCAGCAGATTTACACCGCCGCCATGGACGCGGTGGCGCTACTAGCTGAGCATGTGCCGGCCCCAGCAACCGTGCTAGTAGTTGGCGGCGCCGGGGTGGAGCAGGCCCTAACCGAGGCTGGATACACCACTACCCGCAGCGCCCTAGACAACCCGGCCGCAGTGGTACAGGGCTATGACCCCAGTGTTGACTGGGCGGCCATGAGTGAAGCCGCCTACGCCATCACCAACGGGGCCCTGCATGTGGCCACCAACCTAGACTCCACCCTGCCCACCGAGCGCGGCTTTGCGCTAGGTAACGGCTCGCTGGTGGCCGCAGTAGTGCATGCCACCGAACGCCAGCCGCTAGCTGCCGGTAAGCCTTTTGCCGGTATCTACACGCGCGCCATCGCCCGCTCCGGTGGCGGCAAAGCCATCGCGGTAGGTGACCGGCTAAACACCGACCACGCCGGGGCACGCCAATCCTCGCTGCCCTCGCTGCACGTACTTACCGGTGTGGCCAGCGCACGCGACGTGCTGCTAGCTCCGCCCCAGTACCGGCCCACCTTCCTGCACACCGACCTGCGCGGTTTGCTTGAGCCCCAACCCCAGCCCCAACGCACTGCTGCAGGCTGGCAGTTGGGCGACGCCGTCGCCAAGGTAGAAAACGGCGCCGTAACCCTAAGCTTTGACGGTAAAAACGTTGAGCTGGGCGGCCAGAGCGTAACTTTGAGCCTAAACGCCTACCGGGCCGCCGCCGTGGCTGCCTGGGACCTGGCTGATCAGGGCCAAACCCTAATCAACCTGCCAGACATCACGGTTGCAGAAACGCGTTAATGGCTAGGCTGACCCGCTTAGACACCGAGCTGGTACGCCGCCAGCTAGCACCTTCACGTAACCAGGCTGCCGCGCTTATCAGCGATGGCAAAGTGAAAGTTGACGGTCAGGTAGTTACCAAACCTGCCCGGCAGGTCAACCCGGCGCAAGCTATTTTGGTAAGCCAAGACCAGGGGCCTAACTATGTTTCACGCGGCGCCCACAAACTAGCTGGCGCCCTAGACATCCTGGCTCAGCGCGGGATTGAGGCTACGGTTGCCGGGCGCCAATGCCTCGACGCCGGCGCCTCCACCGGGGGCTTTACCGACGTTTTGCTGCGGCGCGGGGCGGCCCGAGTAACCGCCGCTGACGTGGGCTATGGGCAGTTGGCCTGGTCGCTACAAAGCGATCCGCGCGTAAACGTCATGGACCGCACCAATGTGCGTACCCTGGCAGCCGGGGACATCAACCCTGCCCCCACCCTGGTGGTTTCGGATCTATCTTTTATCTCCCTGACCCTGGTGTTGCCGGCGCTGGTGGCAGTGGCCGACGCCGCCGCTGACTTCCTGCTAATGGTTAAGCCCCAGTTCGAGGTGGGTAAAGAGCTTATTGGGCACGGCGGAGTGGTGCGTGACGTGCGCCTACACGCCCAGGCCATCACCAAGGTGGCCACCTGTGCCCTAGAGCTAGGTTTAAGCATTGAGGCCGTGGCGCCCTCGCCGCTGCCTGGGCCGGCCGGAAACGTAGAGTACTTCCTGTACATGCACGCCGGCGCTGAATGTGAAAGCTCCTTGACCGCCGATAACTTACAAGCTGAGATAGAGGCAGCCATAATTTCAGGTCCGGCTGGAAAAGGCGCGAAAGCTAAGCTTCGCCGCTAAGACAAGATAGGGGAGGAAGATTTTGGCCGCTGCGCGCACAACCTCACCGCGTAGAGTTTTGGTGCTCGAAATGAATCGAGCCCTGCCCCCATCAACTATTCGCAGCCCGCGTGAACCCTCTAGCTCACAGCTAGACACTGTAGCTAAGGCCTTGGCTAAACATGGGGTGCAGGTGCTACGCAAACGCAGCCAAGCTAACCAAGCCCAGGCCATTGTGGTGCTAGGCGGCGACGGAACTATCTTGTCTGCCGCCGAGATTGCACGCGAATACGACATTCCCCTGCTGGGGATCAACACTGGCCACGTAGGTTTTTTGGCTCAAGCTGAGCCCGCTGAGATGCTTGACGCCATTGAGGCGCTAGCTGAAGGCGACTACACAGTAGAGCCACGCATGACCCTGGCGGTATCTGTGCGCCAACCCAACGGGGACACCAGCCACGGCTGGGCTCTTAACGAAGCAGCCTTGGAGCGGCGCGACCGGGCGCATATGGCCGAAATTTCTTTAGGTATTGATGGTCACGCCGTCTCCTCATTTGGCTGTGACGGCCTGATTACCGCCACCCCCACCGGCTCAACCGCCTACGCCTTTAGCTGTGGTGGGCCAGTGGTGTGGCCAGACACCCAAGCCATGCTGGTGGTGCCGGTGGCCGCCCACGCCCTGTTCACTCGGCCCCTAGTAATTGGCCCGCATTCACGCCTGGAAGTGCAGGTACAGTGGTGCGGCGATTATCCTTGTGAAATCTGGTGCGACGGGCGCCGTTCCATAACAGCTCCAGCTGGCTCAACAGTGAGTGTGAGCGTGGCGCAGCGCCCAGTGAAATTGATCCGTATTGGCCAGATGCCCTTCTCGGCGCGTCTGGTAGCTAAATTCGAGCTGCCCGTGCGCGGCTGGCGTGAATCTAAGAGTCATTAATGATTGAAACTATTTCCATAGAAAACCTTGGTGTTATCGCCCAAGCTGAACTGCCATTAGGTCCGGGACTAACCGCCCTAACCGGTGAGACTGGCGCCGGTAAAACCATGGTGCTCACCTCCCTGAAACTACTGTTGGGCAGCAAAGCTGACCCGGCGATTGTGCGCGCGGGCACCCAGCGTTGCGTGGTTGAGGGAGCCTTTGCTTTAGAAGAAGACGCCAAGTGCATCCAAATCGCTCAGGAAGCCGGCTGCGAAATTGAAGATGACCTGCTGCTAGCCTCCCGGGTGGTACCTGCAACTGGTCGCTCGCGTGCACACCTAGGGGGCCGCGCCGTACCTGCCTCGGTACTTGGCCAGGTGGGTAGTCGTTTAGTGTCTATCCATGGGCAAGCTGACCAGCTGCGCCTGCGTACCGCCGCCGCCCAACGCCGCGCCCTGGACGCCGTCGGAGGTAGCGAGCATGAACAGCTGTGCCGCCAATACAGCAGCTGCTACCGCGCCTGGAACCAGGCCCGCCAAGACCTAGAAACCTGGCGTGAACAGGCCCTGGCTCGTGAAGGCGAAATTGCTGGCCTGCGCCACGCCCTCGAACAGCTAGAAGCCCTAGATCCCAAGCCGGGGGAGGACCAGGCCCTAGCTGAAGAAGCCTCCCGCCTAGAAAACCTAGACCTGCTGCGTAGCGGGGCCGCCCAGGCCGCCAACGCCATTAGCGGTGATGAGCTTAACGACGACGTCGCTAACGTTATCGCGCTAGTTTCCGTGGCCCGCCGCTCACTAGAAAACGCTGCCGACCACGACTCGCGCCTAGCCTCCCTAATGCCCCGCCTCAACGAAGTGGCAGCTTTAACCAGTGACCTAGCCATGGAGCTAACCGACTACCTGGCTGACCTCGATGCCGACCCCGACCGCCTGGCCTGGGTGCATGAGCGGCGCGAACAGCTACGGCGCGGCTGCCTAGAAATTGGTGGATTGGGCCAAGTATTTGCCAATGTCGATGAGCTACTAGCTTTTGGCCAGCACTCCGCCGCCCGCCTAGCTCAACTGGATGGACCGCTAGATCGTGAAGCAGAGCTAGCAGCTGAAGTTGAGCGCACCGGCAAAGAACTAAAAACTGTTGCCAAACGCCTAAGCCAAGCCCGCACTAAACTTGCTAAGCTACTAAGCCAGCAGGTCAGCGCTGAGCTGGAGGGTTTAATGATGCGTGGAGCCAAGCTGCAAGTACGGCTTAACCCGTTAGAGCAGCCCGGCCCTACCGGCATGGAAGAAGTAGAGCTGCTGCTACGCGCCCACCCTGGCGCGGCGGCGCTACCGCTAGAAAAAGGCGCCAGTGGCGGTGAACTAAGCCGCATCATGCTGGCCTTGGAAGTGGTTCTGGCACAGCACACCGCCACCAAACGCCACACCTTCGTCTTTGACGAAATTGACGCCGGTGTTGGTGGGCGCGCCGCCGTAGAAATCGGCCGTCGCTTAGCTGCCCTGGCCCGTCACCATCAGGTGATTGTGGTTACGCACCTAGCGCAAGTAGCCGCCTGGGCCCAAACCCAACTGGTTGTAGTCAAACAGGTGGGACAAGCCAGTAATGAAGCCACAACCACCGCCGTCGAGACCGTAAGCGGACCTGAGCGGGTACGTGAACTGGCGCGAATGCTATCAGGACAAAGTGACTCACAAACGGCTTTACGCCACGCCGAGGAGTTACTTGAACAAGCGAACATGGCACAATCGAAACTGTGAAGCTACCCTTCCGTAAAAATGCAGCCTCCACCGCAGACCTATCACAGGGTCGAGTGCGGGTAGATACGCGTACCAAGAATCTAACCAAACGCCTACAACCAGGTGAAATTGCCGTCATCAACCACGGCGACCTAGACCGGGTAGCCGCCGAAGCCCTGGTGGAATGCCAGGTGCGGGCAGTTCTTAACGCCTCGCCGTCGGTGTCAGGGCGTTACCCCAACCTAGGCCCAGACGTGCTGCTAGACAACGGCATTGTGCTAATTGACGGCCTAGGCCCAGACATCATGACCCTGCATGAGGGCAGCCAAATACGCATTGAGGAAGACGGCCAGGTTTTCTCCAAATCCGGCAAGCTAATCGCCCAGGGCACGCTGCAAACCAAAGAAAGCGTAGCCCAGCTGATGGACCAAGCCCGCCAGGGCCTATCGCACCAGTTGGAAGCCTTCGCCGCCAACACCATGGACTATATGAAGCAGGAACGCGACCTGCTGCTAAACGACGTGGGTATGCCTGAGCTACGCACCAACTTCTCCGGCAAACATGTGCTGGTAGTGGTGCGTGGCTACAGCTACAAAGAAGACCTAAAAGCGCTACGCTCCTACATTCGCGAATATCGCCCCATCATCATTGGTGTAGACGGCGGCGCTGACGCGGTTATGGAAATCGGTTTCAAACCCGACCTGGTAGTTGGGGATATGGACTCAGTTTCCGACAAAGCCCTAAAGAGCGGCGCCGAGATTATTGTGCACGCCTACCGTGACGGGCGCGCCCCAGGGCTATCTCGAGTAGAAGAGCTAGGGGTAGAGCACACTGTCTTTGCCGCCACCGGCACCAGCGAAGACATCGCCATGCTGATCGCTGATTCTGGCGGCGCCCAGCTGATCGTAGCGGTGGGCACCCACGTAACCTTGCTGGAATTTTTAGACAAGGGCCGTGAAGGTATGAGCTCCACCTTCCTAACCCGCCTTAAGGTAGGCTCCAAGCTAATTGACGCCAAGGGCGTTTCGCAGATCTACCACACCCGCGTCTCTAACTGGCAAATTATTTTGCTGGCACTAGCTGGACTACTAGCCATTTTTGCGGCGCTATACGCTACACCTGCTGGTCAGACCCTATTAGGGCTGCTGGCGGCCGGTATTGATGACATGGTTGATACCGTGCGCTCATGGGTTGGCCTACGCCCCACCACCCCCAATATTTAAGGACTACTGCCATGATTGACTTTCGCTACCACCTAGTTTCTTTGATCGCGGTGTTCATGGCGCTAGCTGTCGGCGTGGTGTTGGGGGCCGGCCCCTTGCAGGGCACGCTCGGCAGTGCGCTATCTGACCAGGTCACCCAGCTACGTGCAGACCGCAACAACCTCTCACGTAACCTGGAAACCACCCAGAAAGCCGTCAACGACCGCGACAGCTACATCAGCGCCAGCTCCAAGACCCTACTGGCAGGGTCTTTGTCTGGGCAGCGAGTGGCTGTGGTGAGCCTGCCGGGAGCCAACAGCGACGACGTCGACGCTACCGTAAGCGCCCTGACCAACGCCGGCGCCACCATCAGCGCCCGCGTAAGCCTAACCGACGCCTGGGTGAGCAAGAGCCGCGAAACTTTCCGCTCCACCTACGCCGCCCAGTTCGCCAGCTACCTGCCTGGCACCGTTAAGGCCGCCAGCGGCAACGAACTGCTGGGCCAGGGCCTAGCCGTAGCCCTAACCAGCCCCGAATCCCAGGGCTCAAACCTGCAGGATCTACTCACCGCCTCTGAAAACCCCCTGATCAAGGTGGAAAGCAAGGACGGCGTCGCCGGGCGCATTGTGGTAGTAGGCCCGCGTTCAGTTGACCCCAAGAGCGTCAACTCCACCGAGGCTTCAGCCCAAAACACCAACTGGCTCACCGCCCTGCGTGGAGTCAGCTCCGTGGCCCCCACCGTGCTAGAGGGCGCTGCTAGCAGCGATACAGACCTAGTTTCAGCCGCCCGCAGCGCCGGCACCACCCTAACCACCGTGGACAGTGTGGGCTCAGCCCCCGCCGCAGTTACCTCCGCCCTGGCCTTGGCCAACGCCAAGGCGGCCACCAAGGCCTCCTACGGTTTCGCCGCTAACGCCGACGGCCTCATGCCCGGCGTGGCCAAGTAGTAGCCAAGTAAAACAGGAGCAAAAAAACAGGAGCTAGCCTTATGCGCCTTAGTATCAGCCCCCGGCAGCTGCCCGTAGTGGGAACCGGCATCGGGGTATGCGCCGGCCTTGGTTATGTGCTGCGCCGCAAACGCATTAAAGCCAGCCAATGGGAACGCACTAATTTCCACGGCGCCACCGTGAGCCTACGCGGAGGCGTGGCCATGGCCGGTGCCAGCGTGGCTAGCGCCGCTGTGGCCAGCGCGCTCAGCGACCAGCCCCGTGCCGCCCTGGGTGGGGTAGTAGCTTCCTTAGGTGGAGCTGTGGCCGGCTATATCGACGACGTCGATCAAGGCGCCCACGACGGCGACAAGGTAGCTAAAGGCCTCAAAGGCCACCTAGGTGCCCTAGCCCACGGGCAGGTAACTACCGGCGTAATCAAAATTGCTGGAATTGGCGCTAGTGCGCTCGCGGCAAGCGCCCTGGTGGGTTCTAAAGCCACCAGCGTGGGCGCAAAAGCAGCAGACCTGGTGCTAAACACGGTACTAATTGCTGGCACCGCTAACCTAGCTAACCTGCTGGATCTGCGTCCGGGGCGGGCTCTTAAAGCTACGGTGCTGGTGGCTACGCCGCTAAGCTACTTCAGCTGCGCCGGCGCAAAGGCTCCGGCCTCGGGGGCGTCAGGTGCGCCGTCAGTCAACCCAGTTTCACCGGCCTCGGGGGCTAGTGCCCAACGTTTGCTGGCTAGCGGGCTTAACGCCGCCGCTATCACTGCCCTGGTGGAAGACCTGCAAGAAACCACCATGCTGGGAGACACCGGCGCCAACGCTGCCGGCGCCCTGCTGGGTACCTCCCTGGCAGCCAATGACTCCTGGAAATTGCGTCTGGGGACCACCCTGGGCGTGGTGGGTTTGATTTTGGCTTCTGAGAAAGTCTCGTTTTCTAAGGTGATTGCCGCCAACCCGGCCCTGAACTGGCTTGACCAGCTATGGCGTCGCCCGCTGTAAAATCTCACGGCGCCCACCCGGAGGATGAAGGCCTCACTTCTGCTAATCAAGGCGCTAAGACCGGCGCCTCCCTGGGGGCCAAAGCAGGCCAGGTAGGCACCTTCACCCTAGCCTCGCGACTGCTGGGATTTTTGCGCTGGGTAGTGCAGGCAGCCACGGTTGGCTCTGGCGCCATGGCGGGGGCCTACAGCTCCGCCAACCAGATCCCCAACGTGTTTTACGAGGTGGTGGTGGGTGGAGCCCTGGCTGGCACAGTAGTACCCCTGCTAGCTGGCGCTATTGCCCACGGTCAACGCGAAAAGGTGCGTGCCACGGCTAGTGGCCTGCTGGGTTTAACCCTGGCGGTGTTGGTGCCCCTGGCGCTGCTGATGGCGTTATTTGCTGAGCCGTTGGCGCAGCTGCTGGTCACCAGCGACACTCGCATGGGCGCCGATAAGGCCGCAATTGCCTACTGGGGTGGCAGCCACCAGCTAGTGGTGGCGTTTTTGCGCATGTTTGCCCTGCAAATCCCGCTTTATGGCTTGGGTGTGGTGCTCACCGGCGTGCTGCAGGCTTACAACCGTTTCACCTGGCCGGCGCTGGCCCCGATTTTTTCCAGTCTGGTAGTGATGCTTACCTATGGCATCTATGGCGCGCTTATAGATGCAGGTCACTACGCTCAGGCGGTGCTTACTCTGGGGTGGGGTACAACTGCGGGCGTGGCTGCGCTGAGCTTGCCGCTGCTGTGGCCGGTGCATCGCCTAGGGTTGGGGCTACGTGCACGCCTGCGTCTGCCTGTGGGTACTTTCACCCAGCTGCGCTCACTGGCCGGGGCGGGGATTGCAGCGCTGATTGCCCAGCAGATAAGCGTGCTAACAGTGGTGGCGGTTGCGCGTCGCTACGGCAGTGCCGGCACGATAGCTATCTACCAGTACACCCAGGCTATCTACGTTTTGCCCTATGCGGTTCTCGCAGTGCCCCTGGCCACGGTGATATATCCACAGCTAGCGGCCCGTTTAGCGGCTAAGCATGTTTCACGTGAGACAAAGGATCTAATCGCTAACTCCACAGCTTTGGTTACTTTGGCAGCCTGCGTGGGCTCGGGCGCTTTGATGTTGGGGGCGCCGCTAGCCCAGCAGGTATTTGGGTTGATCACCGCCGTGGACTATATGGGGGCCGCGCTGGTGGCTTTCGCCCCGGGCTTGGTGGGTTACGCCCTGATTTATCAACTCACCCGGGTGCTTTATGTGCTCGACGCCGCCCGTAGCGCCGCCCTGGCCACTTGCCTGGGTTGGTTGGTGGTGGCCGGCGCCAGCTGGGTGTTTAGCGCTAACGCTAAAGGCTCTGCGGTGCTGGTGTATTTGGGGGCTGCCTCCTCAGCTGGTATGAGCCTGGCTGGGGTGGCTTTAGCTCTGGTATTGGCGCGCCGGGTAGGGGCTAGAGCCTTGGTGCCCAGCTTGAAAATAGTGGCTTTGTATCTGGTAGTGAGCGCGCCGGCATTAGCGCTAGCACAGCTACTTGACCCCACTAGTGCGTTAGGGGTGGTGGGCCTGTTAGCTTTGGCTTTAGCCGTAGCTGGCGCTATAGCCCTAGGCGGAGCCTATGCGGTGCCCCAAAGCATTAAAGTGCTGCGCTCACGTAAAGCGCTGGCTAAAACTGATCAGGAGTGAGCATGACGCGCGTTTTAGAGTTAAGCGCCCAGGCCGCCGGGGGAGTGCGTGCACACATCCGCCAGGTATCCCAGCTGTTAGCTAAAGACGGCCATCAGGTTTTGCTGGCAGGTCCTAGTAATGTCATCTCGCCGGCCCCCGACGCTGTCAGCGGTGCTTGCCTGCGCACTTACCAAATCGATATTGGCGCCCGCCCCTCAGGCGCTGACTTAAAGGCACTGCGCCAACTAAAACAGCTGGCTACCACCGCGCAGGTAATTCACGCCCACGGCCTGCGCGCCGGAGCTTTAGCGGTGCTGGCCGCTAAGCGTCTACCTGCCGCCAAGCGCCCGCGCGTAGTGGTGACCTTACACAATTTGCCGGTAGGCTCAGCCCCCACCCGCCTGGTAGGCAAGGCCCTGCACCTAGTGGTGGTTAAAGGCGCTGACTATGTGCTCACCGTAAGCCCAGATCTACTCGAAAAAGCTAAACAGCTAGGCCTAAAGACAGGGGAAATCGCGGTTGTGCCCGCCCCGGCCCGTAGTCTCTCGGACTGCGCCGGCACGGCCAGCTCCGAGGCTGACTCTGGTCCTGGCACCAGTTCTGACACTGACTGCGACGCGGCGCCGTGCCTGCTTACCATTGCCCGCCTGGCTCCCCAAAAAGGCTTAGACCTGCTGCTAGAAGCAGCCACTCTAATCAAACAACGCGGCATTGACTTCACCTGGCTAGTGGCGGGAGACGGCCCCCTTAAGGCGCAACTAAACCAGCAAATTGCTACCGCCGCCCTACCCGTTAAGCTGCTGGGGCGCCGTGAAGACATTGGCGCTCTGCTGTCCCAAGCTGATGTGGTGGTGCAAACCTCTTACTGGGAAGGTCAGCCCCTAACTCTGCGTGAAGCTATGCAAGCGGGGCGCGCTATTGTGGCCACCGATGTTGGCGGCAGCGCCTACACTTTGGCCGGCTGTGGCCAGCTGGTAGAGCCCCAGGCAGGTCCGCTAGCCGACGCCGTCGTCGCCGTAATCAGCGACCCTAAGCGGCGCGAAACCCTAGAAGCAGCCTCGCGCGCCGCCGTCGCCAAAATCCCTGGGGAAACGCAACTACGTGAGCAACTAGACCGGGTCCTGGCGCTTTAGTGACCGCTGTAGGGGAGTAGGCTGGAAGTCCGTGATAGATGCATACGGAAACCACGGCCACGTAACCCGACACATTTTCGTAACCGGAGGCGTAGTTTCCTCCCTCGGTAAAGGGCTAACTGCCTCTAGTCTGGGGCGACTGCTACGCTCACGCGGACTAAGCGTGGCCATGCAGAAACTGGATCCCTACATCAACGTAGACCCGGGCACCATGAACCCCTTCCAGCACGGCGAGGTGTTCGTAACTGAAGACGGCGCCGAAACTGACCTAGACATTGGCCACTATGAGCGCTTCTTGGATGTAAACCTATCGGGCAAAGCCAACGCCACCACCGGGCAGGTCTACTCAAACGTAATTGCTAAAGAACGTCGCGGCGAATACCTAGGTGATACGGTGCAGGTTATCCCGCACATCACCGACGAAATCAAGCGCGTGATGCGCGCCCAGGCTGAGCCTGACAGTGAGGGCAACGCCCCCGACGTAATCATCACCGAAATCGGCGGAACCGTTGGTGACATTGAATCTCAACCCTTCCTAGAAGCCGCCCGGCAGGTACGCGCCGACATTGGCCGCGCCAACGTGGCTTTCGTGCACGTATCGCTGATCCCCTTCCTGCCCGCCGCCGGCGAGCTCAAAACCAAGCCCACCCAGCACTCGGTGGCCGCCCTGCGCAATATTGGTATCCAGCCAGATGCGCTGGTGCTACGCACTGACCGGCCCCTGCCTGAAGGCATCAAAGGCAAAGTGGCGCTCATGTGCGACGTAGAGCGCGAAGCCGTAATTGAATGTAAAGACGCCGCCTCCATTTACGAAGTTCCCCCCACCTTGCACCGTGAGGGCCTAGACGCCTTCCTGGTGCAGCGCCTGGGGCTAACCTTCCGTGACGTGGACTGGCGCGAATGGAATGCGCTGCTAGAGCGGGTGCACTCGCCTAAGTACCGTGTTGAGGTGGCGCTGGTTGGTAAGTACGTGGATCTGCACGACGCCTACCTGTCCGTCTCTGAAGCTATTAAGCACGGCGGTTTTGCCAACAACGCCCATGTGGATATCCGCTGGGTGGCCTCTGACCAGTGCGAGACCCCCAACGGCGCGCAGCTAGCCCTGGCCGGGGTGGATGCCATTGTGGTACCCGGCGGTTTTGGGGTGCGCGGCATTGAAGGCAAGCTGGGGGCACTGCGGTGGGCCCGTGAACATGGCGTGCCCACCTTGGGTATCTGCCTGGGCCTACAGTGCATGGTGATTGAAGCTGCCCGTAACCTGCTGGGGTTAAAAGCTGCCGCTTCCACTGAGATGGAAAGCGAAACTCCTGACCCGGTGGTTACCACCATGAACTCGCAGCGTGAATTTGTGGAAGGTGAAGGCGACCTGGGTGGCACTATGCGCCTAGGGGCTTACCCGGCTAAGCTCACCGCCGGCTCAGTGGTGGCCCAAGCCTATGGCACCTGTGAGGTTAGCGAGCGTCACCGTCACCGCTACGAGGTCAACAATGACTACCGCGAGCGCCTAGAATCTGTGGGCTTGCACGTGTGTGGTACCTCTCCGGATGGTAGTTTGGTGGAGTTCGTGGAGCTGGATTCTAAGCTTCACCCCTACTATGTGGCCACGCAGGCTCACCCTGAGTTTAAGTCTCGCCCCACTAAGGCTCACCCGTTGTTTGCGGGCTTGGTTAAGGCGGCTTTGGATCGGCGTAGTGAGGTTTTTGCTTCGCCTAAGGCTCACTTGCTGCCGCGTGAGGCTAGCTTGCAGGCGCGTGAGGCGGCCGCAGCTAAAAATGGAGAGGAACGCTGATGCAGTTGCGTGATGAGCGCGATCTTAGTCGGGAGCTGGTAAGTCACCAGCGTATGTGGTCTGGGCCGGTGTTTGCTTTGGATGCGGACACGTTGCGTCTAGAGCCGGGTGCGGATCCGATTGGGCGCCAGTATTTGGCGCATCATGGGGCTGTGGCGGTGGTGGCTTTGCGTGAGGGTGAGGATTCTTCTCAGATCGACGGCGCCCCTGAGGTGCTTATGATCCGCCAGTATCGTCACCCGGTGCGCGCTAACCTATGGGAGTTGCCGGCGGGTTTGATGGATCATGCGGGTGAGTCTGCTTTGGTGGCGGCTGAGCGTGAGCTGCGTGAGGAGACTGATATGGAGGCGCTCACTTGGCACACCTTGGTGGATGTGTTTTCTTCGGCAGGCTGTTTGACTGAGTCGCTGCGGGTGCTGCTGGCGCGGGATTTGCGTCGCGTGGAGCGTAACGATTTTGTGCGTGAAGATGAGGAAGCTGATTTGCGTCCCACCTGGGTGCCTTTGGCGCAGGCGGTGGATGCGGCGTTAGCTGGCCAGATTCATAATGCGGCGGCTGTGGCTGGCTTGCTGGCTACGGAGTGGATGCGTGCAAAGGGCTGGCGGGGGCTGCGTAGTGCGGATGCGCCGTGGTTGCAGGCTCCTTATGGCTTTGAGGTTGAGCCTGAGGTTTAAGCTGTTAGCTAGCTGTTTGGCGCTGTAACTGGGGCGGGGTTGCTAGGGTGGAAAGTATGAATGATTTTTTTGTTTTGGCAGCCTCGCGCCGTTCTGTGCGGGCTTATTTGGATAAGCCGGTTAGCGCTGAGGATTTGCGCGCTATTCTCGACGACGCCGCTAGTGCCCCTAGCTGGTCTAATACGCGTGCTTTCCGGGTGGCTATTGCGCAGGGGGAGCAGGCGCAGCGCCTGCGTAAGGATTATGTGGAGCGTTTCGATAAGACGCTAGATATTCAGCATCACAAAGCTATGGCTGGCGCTAAGGCGGCGCTGCGTGGGGATTTGCCTGATGGGGATTTCCCGGTGTGGAAGCCTTATCCCAGTGAGCTGCGCCCGGCCCAGGTTGAGGTGGCTAAGCTGCTGTATGGGGCTTATGGGGTGGAGCGCTCTGATCATGCTGGGCGCGACGCCGCTAATAGGCGTAATGTGACTGCGTTTGATGCGCCGGTGATGGGTTTTGTGTTTGTTCACGAAAAGATGCTGCCTTGGTCGGCTATGGATGCGGGTTTGATGTTGCAGACTTTGTTCTTGTCGGCTAAGTCGCGTGGGATTGATTCGTGTGCGATTGGGATTTTGTCTACTTGGCGTTCCCCGGTGGAGGCTGAGTTTGAGATTCCTGAGCATTACAAGCTGATTACTGGTTTTGCTTTGGGCTATCGTGATCCGCAGGCGCCTATTAACGCTATGGCGGCTCCACGCCCTGCGATTGAGCTATTGCCATCTAAAAACTGATTTGTGCGGTCTAATTGGCTGCCGCATGGGCTTACGTCACCTGCCGGTAGGTGGTGGCGTAAGCCCTACTTATTTAAGGACATAGGTCCTTATCTGCTATGCTCGCTGCTAGCCAAATGTGGTCAAGTGTCCAGTTGGGTGTCGGCTTGGCTTAGGGGAGTGGCTAAAGCGTGAAATTGTGCAGGTAAACCTAAGTTAGGTTGAGCAAAGTTGGCGTGTTTCCGCTCTCAACAAAGTGGTTTTAGTATTTATGCAAGCCTAATCTTCGCTATTGTTGTGGGTGCCAGGTATGCTGGAAGCAACCAGGATATATGGCATCCCTAAGTTAGTTGCGGGCGATGCGTAAAGGAGGACCAATGAACTACGGCGACGACGCCGGTACTAGGGCTAAAGTCCTTGATCTCATTGTTGAGAAGGGGCCCATTACAGCCGCTCAGCTCGCGCGTGTACTTTCACTAACCCCAGCCGCAATTAGACGTCATATCACCGCCTTAGAAAACACCGGTCAGATTGAAGTCCATGACCGCCTAGCGGCGGCCAGGCGCGGCCGTGGGCGTCCCGCACGCCACTATGTGGCCACCGCAGCCGCCCGCACCAACCTTCAAGAAGGTTACTCAGAACTTGCTAGTCGGGCCCTGTCCTACCTCTCCCAAATCGCTGGCGAAGACGCGGTAGATTCCTTTGCCGCAGCTCGCGGGCGAGAGTTAGAGCGGCGCTACAGCGGCGTCGTCGAGAGCGTAGGCAAAGACCCGGCAGCACGCGCACGCGCCCTAGCGGACGCACTTAGCGCTGACGGATACGCAGCTACCGTTCGCGAAATCGGGGACGGTACCTTTGCGGTCCAACTGTGCCAAGGCCACTGCCCAGTACGCGAAGTAGCTGGCAAATTTAATGAATTATGCGACGCGGAGACCGCTGCGTTCTCCCGGCTACTAGGAGTACCGGTACAAAGACTGGCCACCCTAGCAGGCGGAGAACACGTGTGCACCACCCACGTGCCACTAGCAATGCCTACCGTGCGCGCCAGGGCCATCAGGCACCCACAGGAGCCTGCCAACTTACGCAGGCAAAAGGAAGGACAACGATGACAAGTACCACGAATGAGGCACAACGTAGCGACGAGGAGATCATTGCGTCTATCTCCACGTCCTACGACTACGGGTGGCATGACTCAGACGCCGCCGGCCAAAGTGCCAAGCGTGGACTGGACGAGCAGGTGGTACGAGACATCTCGGCCATCAAACAAGAACCGCAATGGATGCTCGAACGCCGCCTGAAAGCATACGAAATTTTCGAGCGTAAACCCATGCCCACCTGGGGTATCGACCTATCCCAGCTAGACATGGACCAGGTCAAGTACTACGTGCGTTCCACTGAGCGTCCCACCAACAGCTGGGACGACCTACCCGAAGACATCAAAAACACCTACGACCGTCTAGGTATCCCCCAGGCCGAACACGAGCGTCTGGTGGCCGGTGTGGCCGCGCAGTACGAATCTGAAGTGGTTTACAACCAGATCCGTGGCGACCTAGAAGAACAGGGCGTTATCTTCGTCGACACCGACACCGCCCTAAAGAAGTACCCCGAACTGTTCAAGGAGTACTTCGGTACCGTAGTTCCCGCCGGCGACAACAAGTTCGCCGCCCTAAACACCGCCGTATGGTCAGGTGGCTCCTTCATCTACGTACCCCCGGGCGTACATGTAGAAATCCCTTTGCAGGCCTACTTCCGTATCAACACCGAAAACATGGGCCAGTTCGAGCGCACCCTAATCATCGCCGACGAGGGCTCATACGTACACTACGTAGAAGGCTGCACCGCCCCCATCTACTCCACCGACTCGCTGCACTCAGCCATCGTGGAAATCGTGGTCAAGAAGAACGCCCGCGTTCGCTACACCACCATCCAAAACTGGTCTAACAACGTCTACAACCTAGTCACCCAGCGCGCCACCTGCGAAGAAGGCGCCACCATGGAATGGGTAGACGGCAACATCGGCTCCAAGCGCAACATGAAGTACCCGGCAGTATTCCTGCTCGGCCCCCACGCGCGCGGTGAAGCCCTCTCCATCGCCTTCGCCGGCGAAGACCAGCATCAAGACACCGGCGCCAAGATGGTACACATGGCGCCCTACACCTCCAGCCACATTGTCTCTAAGTCCATCTCCCGTAACGGTGGACGCAGCGCCTACCGTGGCCTAGTAAAAATCATGCCTAACGCGCATCACTCCAAGTCCAACGTGCTCTGTGACGCGCTACTAATCGACGAAATCAGCCGCTCAGACACCTACCCCTACGTTGATGTACGCAACGACGAGGTAGAAATGGGCCACGAAGCCACCGTCTCCAAGGTAAGCGCAGACCAGCTGTTCTACCTGATGCAGCGCGGGCTAACCGAAACCGAAGCCATGGCCACCATCGTGCGCGGCTTCGTCGAGCCCATTGCCCGTGAGCTACCCATGGAATACGCCCTGGAACTCAACCGTCTAATCGAGCTACAGATGGAAAACTCGGTCGGCTGACCGCGAGGAGAAGAAAATGAGTCAAAACCTAGCAACCGACCATTCCCAAGCAAAGCTCGTCGGGGCCCACTCACACGGCGGCCCGCGTTACGTCTCCAGTCGCGCAGACCGCAAAACCTCCTTCGACCTAGCGGATTTCCCGATCCCCACCAAGGAAGAAGAATGGCGCTTCACCCCGCGCAAACGTTTTGCCCCGCTATTTGACCTAGAGGCCGTCAGCGCCGCCAAAGACCAGGTAAAGGTAACTGCCAACCAGGTTGAAGGCATCAGCGTGCAAAACGTTGAGCGCACCGATGAGCGTCTAGGCCAGGTAGGCCAGCCCGGCGACCGCGCCTCCGCAGTAGCCTGGAACGGTTTCAACCAAGCCACCGTGGTGACCATTGGCGCCGGCGTTCAGGCAACACAGGCCCTGGTAGTGGAAATTACCGGGCAGGCTAAAGACGCCGACGACGCCGCCGCTCACCCCAGCGCCGGACACCTACGCATCATCGCTGAAACTGGCTCCAAAGCCACCGTGGTGCTCTCCCACAAAGGCATGGCCTACTACACCCAGGGCGTCGAAGTTAGCATAGCCCCCGACGCTGAGC
>ERZ772770.99-NODE-99-length-19393-cov-3.7583_pt1 | contig 19393 bp, 20 predicted proteins | sample MGYA00511361_ERZ772770 | MGnify/ENA primary metagenome ERZ772770 (study PRJEB29015, sample SAMEA2738026) | human oral metagenome | biome: human oral; feature: human-associated habitat; material: saliva | place: China | collected 2251 ... | reverse complement strand
TTATCCTTACCGACAACAACGTAATAACTCTTACCAAACTCCTTAGGATTACCCGCCGCACCCGACTTAGCGAAATAAACCGAACGAGCACCACTAGGATAATCAGCCGGCATCACACAAACAGGCTGCGAAGTAATACTCTTCACATGAACAGGAACCTCAAGAACAAATTCCTTCGTCTCACCAGCATCGACAGAAAGCACCTCAAGATCCTTCAAAGCCTCCACAAAATGCTTATCAGGATCATAGTACGGATACACCACAACAGTAGGCGCAGGCATATTCTTCAAATAAGCACTAAAAACAGGCTTCCCATCAACCCAATAAGCCGCCTCAGAATTACCACCATTAAACAGTTTCTCAACAAGAGACTCACGATACGTGCACTCAATACTCGACACAGGCTCAGACTGCTCATACGTAATCTTATAGTCTGACGTATAGCCCTGAAGACGAGTCAACACAGTATGATTCTTAAACACCACAACCGTGTCGTACACCCACGTGATTTGAAGATCATTGGCCGACAGCCACGCCTTCAACAAAGCCCACAAATTACCCTTACCACCAGGGAAATCATAAATGTGATCATAAGACACACCTTCAATAGTAAAGAAACCCACAACAGTGCTACTAGGGTGAAAGTTCTGCACATAAATCTTCGGCACATCAACGACACCAGCGGCCCTAAAGAACTTCGCAATGATGGTCTTTAGCTCCGTATAGACCATAGGCTCAATCGTCGTCTCAATATCCAGAAGATAAAAAGGATCATTCAACGTAACAGACCACGACCAAGGCCCTGTCGAAAGCGCACGCGCCACCGCGTGCGTACGACCAAACCGCAGATCACTCAGCACTATATTCTTGTTCACAACAAGAGCAGGCTCAATACCTCCAACACCCTCCAGTGAGTACTCAGAAAAGCCGCCAGAAGACTGATCACGATCCAGCGACACACCATCCTCCTGCACAGACCAGTTCGTGAGCTGGCCAGCAGGAATCCCAAAGACTCGCATCACCATGAGTAGCACTCCTCCAAAGAAACCGAAGCAGAAAAATGACCACGAGCATTATTAACCGTCACAAGACGCGCAGACCCAGGAACAACCTTCATATTCCCACCACCAGCCGGATACGAAAACTCGTACTCAGACACACCAGCCACAACCTGATCAGGATCATACGGCGTAATACGAAGACCACACCACGACAACTGGCCATCCTGGCCAGGTCGCATCGTAATCTCCCACAAGCCCTCACCAAAGCTAAAAACCTGATTCTTCAACTTCGTAACAACAACACCCGGAGTCCCACCATCGACACGCTGCAACGCCCACTTAAACGGCTGCTTACCATCCTCATAGCCTGACGCAAAAAACGTCCCATAATACCCCTCAGGAACAACGACACGCTCCGTATATGTCCCGATCTTGCTCAACGCCAAAGAATCCTGACGAGCATTCAACTTCTTATACACAGGATCCAACTGATTCCTCACCGCAAAAGAATCAGGCTTATACACAACCGTAGGATGCTGAGACTTCTCATCAATAACCTCAGAAATAAACAAAGCCTGCTTTCCCCAATCGTTATACGCGAAAGGAGTACCAGCATGAACATGCAAGTAAGGCAAGCCCATCAACGGCGACAACATGTTATTAAACGAGAACGGATCAGCATACGACACCCACTCGTTCCCACGATTCAAAAACAAACGACGGAACAACTCAGCCTGATCACGATTCAAGTACGACCAATTCAGCTCATACTTCCGATGCCCATACACCGAACCATTAATCGACGCAAAGCCATTCAGCAACGTTGTCGAATCACTGCTGAACTGCACACTATCCGCTGTAGGGGACTCATCCGGAGCCGGAAACCACGACATAAAATTCCCAACCGCGAAATAAACCTCACGAGTCGAACAACCCCTAGTAGACGCCACGGTTACCACTCCTCACATTGTTGCTGTCAACGTTCTTACTAATAGCCCGCCCATTCAACATGACTGTCGTCGAAACAGCACGGACAAGCTCATTAAACTGCGTCGGATTAATTGTAACAAGCCCATCACCAGCACCAGCAGAATAACCACCACCAGACAACATAGGCACCTGCATCGTATTCAATGCATTCATGAAGCCCTTACCATAGAAATCGACGGCGGGCTGAGAAATGACATACTCACCACTGCGCACACTAAACAGACCATTACCATTCGTCGCCAAAAGGTTATCGACACCCGGATTAGCCGGAGGACGGCCAGGCACCAAGCCACCACTAGCAAACCCCCTAGATGGAATCAAACCACCATCAAAGAACTGGTAACCATCAGCCCAAGGACCGGGCTTGCCCCAATGGCGCTTACCAGTCAAATTCATACTCAAATCAGGAATAACCCTCATCCGAACAGTAATCGTAGACTGCGAAGGCTGCACCGGAACAGTCACAGGATCAGCATGAATACCATCAATAGCACCCTGTGTCGCACCGACAGTCCCATTATCCGTCACATGCTCCCTCACCTCACGAGGAACCTGACCAATCGTCCCAGTCAAGCTGTCGAACGCGCCAGCCAACTCAGTAACCTCACCCTGGTTATAGCCAAGCTGAGTCACCTGATCAATAAACTGACGCTTCAGCGACTGCGTATAGGCCTCGATCTCCTGTGTCGAATGGCCAGCAGCAGCATAAACCTCAATCAGACCAATCATCTGAGACTGCAACGACCGCAAAGCCTCACGGTTAGCAATAGCCGCTTCCGTGTACCCCTTCAACGCGAACTGGCCAGCCTGAAGGGTCGCGATTTCCTTATCATTGTCAGCAATCTTCGACTGGCCCTCATTGATCTTCTGCTTCGCCTCGTCGATATCAGTCTGAGTAGACTGCATACGCTCCTCGTCACCGTACTTCACAGCGACAGCATGGAAGAACTCAGCATCATGCAACTCCTGCTGAGCCCTACGCATATCCGACGCAAGCTTCTCATTCTCCTTACGAAGATTCTTGATCTTGCTCGTCGTATTCTCAACATCCTTACGAAGCGAGTTGAGACCCTTATGGTAGTTATCCTGAGCCGTCGTCGAACGCCACCACGACTGCAACGCCTTGTCGAGCGCAGACTTCAACCTCGACAGGAAGTCCTCAAAGATCTCAGCAGCACTCTTCGTCTCCTTACGAGCACGCGACGACGGCGACGAACCACGACCACCCCCGCCGCCAGACGAGCGAGGCGAACGAGAACCGCCACCGCCACCAGACGAACGCTGAGGCTTAGCACGGAAATTCGCAGCGCTAAACGCCGACTTCCCACCATTACGCACAGCAAACGTAGGCGTGCGAATCTTCGACTTCTGACCAAGAGTAAATGAACCCTTGCCCGTCTTCGACTTCGCGCCACCAATCTGCGACATGTAGCCCTGAATCGACTGCCAAATGGCCTGAACCTTGCCCAAGAACCCCTGAGCCTGGCTCACAGCATCCGCCGCATTACCAACCATCTCATTCAACGACGCATCCGTGGCTGAATGGTCCACCTCACCCGACTGGTACGGCTGGGCAATAATCGCGGCCATCGTGTCACGCTGAGCCTCGAACGCACTCATGTCAAACCCCTGGGCCGACAGGTAGTCAATCGTGTCCTGGATCGACTGCTGAGCGTACTGGTACGCCTCCTCACCAGTCAGACCCATCTCCTCAATGCCAGCAGCAGCAGCGTTCCCCATAGCCTGGAAGTAATCACTAATGGCTGCAATGTTCGCCTGGCCCTCAGCAGAGTTCGGGTCCATCGACGTACCATTGGTCTGCATCGACTCATACACCTGTTGCAACGCACTGTCGAGAGCCGCCGCCGCATCCGTCGAAGAGAACATCTCATCAAGGACAGAACGAAGAACCTCACCAAGGTCCTTGAACTCGTTCTTAGCGTCGCCGATCTTGAACGATGCCTCCTCCGAGCTGTCGCCCGCCTCGCTCATCTCCTGGCCAAAGAGCTGAGCGTCGTTCAAGGCATCGCGCATTGCGCCTCCGACACCCTCAGTCTGGCTCTTCACCTCGTTCAAGGCACTGATCTGCCCCTCAAACTGCGAAGCAATATCCGCACGCTTAGTCGCGTAGGAGGGAGACTCAGGATCGAGCTTAGCAATCAGCTCATTCTTGCGTGTCTCAAGCTGAGCAATATACCCATCCACATACGCGTCAGCAGCAGCCTTACCGCCGCCCTCAGCCTCCGACGTAGTTGCCAACTTAATGTACTGCGCGTAAGAGAAGCCCATGTCAACAAGCGCCTGCTTGACATCCTTCGACATGTTCTTAAACGAATCAGAACCCTGAATAGCGTCAGAAATCAGCGCCTGCGTGTGCTCACCGATCTTCAGCGTCGAATAGCCGAACGCCTCAGCCTGAGCCCGTGTCGTCTGAACAACCTGGCCGGACTTATCCACGTAGTAACCAAGTGCCTCACCATTCGAGGTGAGAGTCTGGCCGTTCTGCTGGATCGTAGCGTTCAACTCAGCAAACGAAGTCTGAGCACCAGAGCCAACTTCCTTCGTATCCTCAGCCAAAGCCTTCAGAATCGCCGACGAGCCACCGACGGCTCCCTTCAGATTCTCAGCCTTCTCCGACGCCCCCATAAATGAGTCACCAAGGTACGTCGCAGCAACCGACGCCGCAGTAATCGCACCAGTGATAGCCAGACCCCACGGCCCACCAAACATAGCCATCAGGCCAGAACCAACAGCAGACAACTTCGACAACGCACCGACAGCCTGACCAGCACCTGCAGCTACCTGAGCACCTGTCGAAACAGCCGACGCTGCAGCCTGGGCCTCCTTCGCAGCAGCCGCCTTACCTGCAGCGACAGCAACAGCAGAATCCGACGCGGCAAGCCTCTGGTTAGCCGCAGCAGCCGCATTAGCAGTACCCACATTAGAAGCCAGCGCACTGTCGTATGCGACAACACCACCCTGAGCCTGCTTCACGGCCTGCCACACCACGCCCCACGACAAGGTTTGCTGCCCTGTCGCCTGCATCACACGAGACCCCATCTGCATGTACGTCGCCGACATCGACACCAGCGCAGCTTTCGTCGCCACCATACCCACGCGAGCAATACCCACAGCAGTCAAAGCACCGATGAACGCCTGGATAGGAGCGGGCAACTTCGCAAAAGCATTCACAGCCATTGTCGCCACAGACACAATAGCCTTCATCGGCACCATGAAACTAGAGTTCATAGCCGCGCCCGCGTTCTGCAAAGCATTCTGGAACTGCTGCAACTTCGCCGACATCGTATCCGTAATGATCGACATCGAATCATCAATAAACGACGTATTCTTCGACGCCTTCTCAGCCTCCTTCAACTGCTCCACATACAAGCCGACGTTGTTCGACATACGTGACAGCAGCTCCACATCACGCACGTTCTTAAAGCCCAGATCCTTAATGGCCTGAGCCTTCTGGACCTTATCCCCAATACCGGCCAGGTTCTGCAACATGCCCTGGAAGACCTTATTAGGGTCATCACGCCAGAGCTTCTGGAACTCAGCATCAGTCACACCAATGGCCTGAGCATACGCGTGCATCTTGTCGCCGCCCTCAGCAGCAGCCGCATTGATCGAATTGAAGATACGCTGCAAAGACCCTCGCGCCCACTCCTTCGGAATAGCGAGCGACGACAGCGTAGACGACAACGCCAAGATCTGGTTCTGAGTAAACCCAGCGCTCTTACCCTGAGCAGCAATCGACACCATCATGTTTGCAATCTCAGGCTCCGTCGCAACCGACTTAGCACCAAGATCCGCTACCTGGTTCGCAAGGATCTTATAGCCATCCCCTGCACCCTTAGACGACTCCTGCAAGCCACCAATCATCTGACCAAACCGGCCAAACGCAGTCGTCGCAGCCTCGACATCCATCCCCGTCACCGTCGAGAACTCGGCGATAGCAGTCGTGAAATCCTTCAGATCCTTCGTCGGAATGTTCATCTGCGCGCCCAGCGTGCCGATCTTCGCAAGATCAGCAAATGGGGTCACAACCTTCTGTGTCGAAAGGTCCGTGTACGCCTTATGGAGCGCAGCAAGATCCGCTGTCGTCCCCTGAGCCGTACGCTTCACGTCAGCAAACGCACGCTCCTGCGCGATACCAGCCTGCGCGGCGGCCGACACCAGCGTGCCAAGCCCGGCCGTGATAGCTCCGTAATACACCGCCGTGTCGCGAGCAGCATAACGCACATTCTCAATCGCCTGTTCATTCGCACGCAACTGCGCCTTCGCCTGAGACGCATTGATACGCATCATCTGACGCTCGCCCGCGCCCTGCTCCTTAATCACAGCACGCTGCGTACGGCCAGCCTCAGCCTCACGAGCAGCAGCAATACGCGCAGACGCAGCGACAGCCGCAGCCTCACGCTTCGCCTCAGCGCTTGCCGTCACACCAGCAAGCTTCAGCTCAGCCTGCTGCAACTGTGTCGCAGCCTGAATCTCGGCAAGACGAGCAGCCTCGGCGCCTTTTGCTTTCACTAGGTTCCGCTCGTCCCGGCCCTTCTGACGCTGCAGCGGGATAGCGTTGTCCTCACGCTTCACTGTTGCCTGCGCACGAAGCTTCTCAGCCTGAGCCTCGGTCTTACGAGCCTGCGACTGGTTCAACGCGGCCTGCGCACGCTTCGCCTTATCCTCAGCAGTAGCCATAGCATTAGTCGCTGATGCGACATCACGCATCGCAGCAGCAGTATCCTTCAGCTTTTGAATGTGATCATTCGTCAGCTTATTGGTGGCCTGCATTTCGCGCACAAAACGACGGTACGCTGATACCGTCCGATCAACACCCGCTGCCAAGTCAACCTTCGACATACCGTCCCCGGCACGTGACACAGACGACAGGCCATCAGCAACAGACTTCAAAGCTGTCGCCGTCTCACGCATGTTCTTGACCTTGGCACTATTAAGCTGCAGCGAATCAAGAACAGAACCACCACGACCAGACGGGGCCTTCAATGCAGCAACAGCAGACTGCAAAGAGCCGATCTGCTTTTCCAGAGCACTAATATCCCGCGCAGCCTTTTCAGCCCCCGCAGAATTGACATCAATGTCAATCTTGATCGACTCGTCACTCATGTCTTAATCCTCTACATAGAAATGTCCCTGGTACCACTTCAATGATACCAGGGACAATTCTCACTTAACGAACTCCAAAGCCTCCAAAGGAGAAGGCATTGGTTCCTTTGAGCCATCAGAATACTCGACAGTATCCATCACTGTGTAGGTGTTTTCACCAGGCCTTGAATCCCTCTGCTTCTCTCGATACATCTCAAGCTCAGCACATGAATAGCACGTCGAATGCTCAACATGAAATTCAATGGATGAATGTTCACTGCGACCATACCACAAAGGTGTTCCGCATTTGTTACACAGGCTGTCGAGGTAATACTGATAGCCCGCACACAAAGCCAGATCAAGTGGAGTGTATTCAGTTTGAGGGATCGACTCGTAGTCCTTGTCGTCGCCAAACCACACAGGCAAGGTGCGAGCAAACATACCATGTGCACCAATAAACAGTGTTGGTGGCTTACCTTCAGCCCTCGCGGTCTTCAGAAGCAAGAGCATCCACTGATTCTCCTGCTTCGACAGTTCCGTCCCCACGAAACGTGGGGTCACTGATCGCCTCCGACACAACGACACCCAACGTCTGAGCGTCATTCCACGTGGTGCAAATCTGCTGCCACAAGAACTCAGGAAGCGCGCCGCGAAGCTCAGAAGCCTCTTCGTCTGACAGCCCCTTCTGAGACTCACCAGTCGAGTTGTCGATGACTTCGACACAGGCGTGCGCGATGATATACTCCATCAGTCGATCCTCGCGCTCGACATCAATAACTGCCTTCTCATCAGCATTCTTGTTCTTCGTTGAAAAGACAGGATCAGTCCACACGCGGCGCTTCAACACTTGAAGCTCCTTATTCGACAGGGCACGAAGACGAAGAGTAATCGTCTGCTTGCGCAGCTCATCAAGCTCCTCCTGAAATGCCACACCAGGACCCACATCAGTAATAGAACGAGCTGTAGTGTTCTGTGCGACAAGGGCAGTCTTCGCGGCTTCAGTCAGCTCCACTAGCTTTTCAGCATCCTCGGTGTTCAGGGGTACGTCGATGGCCTTCACAGTGGGCTTGATCGACGAGATGATCTTAGACAGTTCAAAAGGCATGATGTCTACTCCAATCAGATATGAGAATACCCCCGCACCTCGGAGGTACGGAGGTATTCTATCAGGCCGCGATGGCCTTATTCAGTTCCATGTAGCCCTGGGGCAGGAATGGAACTGTGAACTGGATGGGCTTATCACCGTCACCCAATTCATCCTTCGGGTTGTCTGCGACAACCTTGAACACGCTGATCTCCATGCCAGCCTCGACGGGGGTACCCTGTCGGAAGCCGATACGCTGAGCAAGGTAGCCCTCGTTCAGCCCATCAAGGACGCCCCGCTTGAAAAGCTGGAACGCCTTGTCGTAGACGCTCGTGTTGCCAGCTGCCTTCTGGCCGGGTGCAATCGCCTCACGGAAGAAGGTCAGCGACGCTTCATAGTTCGACACCGTAGGGGTCTTCGCGTTTCCGGAATCACAGATCGAACGCGAGTCATCTGTGTCGCTGTCGGTCGCACCCAGCGTCATGCCAGCCGCAATGGCACACGAAATGTCCACGGCCTTAGCCGAGGCACCCGTGTAAGTGGCAACCTTAAAAAGGTCACCCACGTTGGTAACACTGTCAGCCGAAATCCACCAAACAGTGGTATTCGGAGAAAGCATCTTAGGCATAATCAGTCCTCCTGATCCGTCGTATTGTCAATATCAATGATATCATCCGCACCACAGCACTTAGGCTGTGTCACGGGCGTATCATCATCAACAGGCTCATACATATCGGGCAACACCGACAGCATGTCCTTAGACTTTTCGCACACAATACCCGTGTGGATATTCCGTACTCGCATATCAATCCCCCCTATCCAGGTTCACATAGAAACTCATATGCCGCTGATAAACAGTAGGCCGCAATGTCGAATCATGATCCGCCGTCGAACCGACAGAAGCCGCAATGTTCACCTCATTCGACCCGTCAATCAACACAGCACCAATGAGCTTTTCCTTCACAACCGACACCAGCTGGTTGAGCATTTCCTTATTCTCAGCATAAACATCCACAGTAAAAGGATGCTCATACACATCCTGAGTGTGCCCTGCCATCGACAGATATGAATTCAAGTAGCGGTTAATTTCCGCCCCACCGTGGTACACAATGTGCAAAGGCTTCTTCACATCACGAGCAAAAGATTCGTAGACCTCAACATCCCGGATGCCCCGCAACAGACCAAGACAGGCCGTGTCGAACTCAAGCGTACGATCCCTCACTTCAACCTCCCATAAAACTCTTCACGGAAGACCTTCGTCACACGAGGCAGGTACTTCGCCGGAGTAATACCCTTACCCGCAGACTTCTTCGCCTTGCCACGCAAACCAGAACGCAAGTACCCTGTCGCCCTATTACCCTGAGTACCATTCTCCTGCCATGAGTAGTAAGGCTTTTCACGCGCCCACTTATGCCAGCCGATCTCCACGACCTTGCCACCCTTAGATGCATCGACACTGAATGTGTCGCGCATATAGCCTGTATCGACACGCCGAGGATCCGTATCAATCAACGCTCGGCCGTACTCAGTGGAAGCGACAGCAGCAGCCTGAGCAGCCTCATCCACACGCTTCCACGCGGCGTCAATAATCTTCTTCTTCGCACGAGCGGCGACACCATACCGGTCAGACTCGACAGTGACCTTAATGCCAGCGACACGCCCATCAAAGCGGACAACCTTCTTAGTTCTGGCCATTAGTATCCCCCGTCTCAAAGTCACACAACAGCGTCGGCTGCCATGGCAACGTGTCGAACACAGCGTTACGCACAACCAACTTCAACCCATTCTGCCTAGGGTCAGCGGGAGACTCATTAATCACCACACGCATACCCTCTCCAAACGACATCCGAATCTCAGGATCACCCCACAGCCGCCTGTCCACAACCTCATTCTTGTCGATATGAAGAAGCTGAATACGATACGCGTGCACGCCCGTCACTTCACCAGCCCACTCACGGTTACGAGCACGCCAATCAACGTTAGGCGTTACGTTCGCCCACCCAACCCAGATAGGCATGTTCTCCCGATTATGCAATCCATGCTCAGGGTCCCACTCATGCTCGACAGAATCCGGAGTCGGATACACACTGATCTTGCTATTCGCCAACAATTCCAAAGGATAATGCGCAAGAGTCACAAACAACGGATGGATATTAGGTTTGATCGACAGCGCCATTAGAAATTCACCACCCAATCAACAGGCTCGTACGACGGCATGATGACATCAAACGACAGGTTGTTCTCATCGTCTTCCTTTGCCTGCTCCCGCAAAGTCTTCGCACGCTTCACGATGGCATCGAGCAGCTTAGCGCCATCCGTCTGCTTATCATCAGTCTTCAAGACGAGGAGCTGCAACGCCTTATCCATGCCAACAGCATCACACGCATCAGCAGCGGCCCGCTTCACATTCCCATTGTTAATAGCAAGGAAAGCAAGAATCTCATCATCCGTAAACAAATAGCGAGGCTCATTGCGAAGGTCCCGCAAGTCCTCCAACTTACGCAAGTCAGGAATAAGAACCCGCACCTGGCCAATAGGAGAAGTGTAGTCAATCATGATCTAAGTATAACTGAACCCCCTACAGCAAAAGCCATAGGGGGTTCAATCAATCCGTCAGGAGTTCAGGCCCGTAGACCCGATAATGCCATCATAGCGGACCAGGCCCGCACCGGCAATCTGACGAATACGAATCTCAATGTCATCGTTGTCGAAGCTGCCCTCGTACGGGTTCACATCCCCGCCGCCGAGCAGCTGGCCGGTCTTGTTATGGATGCGAAGCTCAGGAGCTTCACGACCCAGCATGCCTGTCTTGGCCAGGACAGTCTTGCCATTGGCGCGACCACCCTTCGGCAAGAGGACCCATGCCTTCTCGCCACCGACAACCGAGATAAGATCGGAGGAAAGCACCTCCAGACCCTTCAGAGGGTTCGCCTTGATCTCGGTACGCTTACCGACCTGAGTGCGAATCTCATTGATCAGGGTGTAGTTCTTGGCAACCTCAGCCAGAGCGGGGTTTGTTACCAGCACAAAACCCTCAGGCACATACGTCGAATGCCCGTCACGGATGGTCGCAAGAGCCTGGTAGCGTGCGGCCACAATAGCGTCGAACGACAGAGCCGCGTTCTTCACACCGCCGACACCACCAGCACCCGTACCGCCCGTGAACTCGTCCGGAACGGTCGTGAAGTCAGCCTTCGTCTTGTTGGCGTCATTAAACACGTCCGCACGAAGAGACTTCGTGACCGGATCGAAAATCTGAAGCAGAACCAGCAGGTCCTCCGTGCGAGCAGCCAACGTCGCAGCATCCTTCGGGAAACGTGCAATCACGTTCCACTCATCGTTAATAAACGACTCGAAGGAGAACTGGATACGGGCACCGTGCTTAGCGGTGGTAATGAACGCACCCTCTGCCTGGTACGACATGGTGGGGTACGGCGTCAGCTCAGGAACGTGAGGCAACGTGCCGACAGGGTGCTTGTAGCCCCCGTTGTCGATGGGGGCCGTCGTAGTGTCGCCCTTGAGCGACAGGAGCGAAGCAGGACGGAAGTCCGTCAACAGCTCCTTGGCGGCAATATTACCCCACAAGGTGTTGTAGGATGCGAAGTACTCCTGGAAGCGCACGTTCGCGGCTGTCACGAACATGGGCGCGAGCTGGTCAGAAGTAATGGCTTCCTTCAGGCGAGCCTGCGCAAGGCGGTCACCCGCAAGAGCCTCAGCCAACTGAGTATTGAAGTCTTCCTGGTTCTTGAAACGCACTTTAGTTGCCCTCCTATCAGGCGGTCTTCGCAGGTGCAAGGACAACCTGCATCTTCTGATCGACAGAAGCGGACGACACCGGCTCCTTCAGCCAGCCGATAATGACATCTGCACCCGTCTTGACGGTCGTCACAACAGGCTTGGTGCCAGCACCCGTCGCAGCCTTCACATACACAGGATCACCAGCCTTGGCATCAGCAGTGACCTTGCCGGTCAGCTCGAACACACCACCAGCGACACGCACAGAGGCGTAGCCGGGGCCATTCAGGCCATAGGTAGGGGCCATCAAGACCTCACCGAGGGTCTTCTCAGGCTCAGCAGTCGTCGGGCGAACCTTCGACTGAAGAATGCCCGCAATGCCGTTCGCCTTGTTAATGACAACGACATCACCCGGCTCAAGATGAGCCTGCGTTGCATCAACAGGTAGAGAAAGAGTATCCGAGTACTCAAAAATCTGATTGTCCTTGACGACAGGGACTCGAATAGGCATAACCGCCACAGTGATCACCAACCGATCTTCTTAAAGGTATTGACAGGCTTGTCGTCAACCGGGGTAGCAGTAGCCGCCACAGCCTCCTTCAGATAAGCACGCTCAGACTCCAAAGCGGAATCAACATCCGCACCAGCCTTCACGGCCTCACGAACACGCACGATGGCAGCCTCCGGCAAACCAGACTCAGCAATCTTGCGGCCAGCCTCAAGAACCGAATCAACATCGACAGATGCCTCTTCGGTAGGCTCTTCTGCCTTGGCCTCCTGAATAGTAGCCACAGCAGCTTCGAGCTTAGAGCTGAGAGCTTCAATAAGAGAAGCCTTCAGCTCATCGAACTTGGACTCGATATCCTTGTCCATGCCCGCCTCCTTAACGTAATTGTCGTTTCGATTAGATTCTAGCAGATCGATAATAGCCCCACCTGCACCCGGAGTAGTCACAAAGTCAACCGAACGCACACCAGCAATAGGTGGAACAATACCATCCTCACTAATAGGGTCAGCACACCAAGCATTAATAGAAACACCAATATGCTCCCACTTATCCTTGATTAGCTCATTCACACCTGAAAAGACTTTGCACACCGTATAGAGTGCGCCATCTTCTCCGACAGTGGCATCCTCCAAGAAGACACCAGCATAGTCACGAATAGAACGCTCTGGCCGCTCCCACTCCTCAGTTTCTGTCGGATGGTCAATGAACATCTCAGTGCCAGCCTTGAACAAAGGCGCAGACTCAGCCAAGTTCTCAGCAGTGTAAATACCACTCGAACCCTGACCCGGCACGATAATGCGAATCCGATACTTCCCATCACCCAGAGAACTAGCCTCCGATGAGAAAGACTCATGCAGTTTATGCATCGGTCCCCCTATTCCTATTGTCATTTGTTCCGTCCGACAGGGGGCCGACACCTGTCGCACGCCCGTCCTTGGTCTCGTCGTCACTCTTTGTCGATGTAGAGTCTTCCTTACCCTCATCTTCAGAAGGCAACTCAGGCAAATCCTCCAACGGCAAGGACCCAGCAATCTTCAACAACTGCAATACACCGGAGCGCATTTCAACCTGGTGCAACGCGCCATTCTGATACGCAAGCGTCAGAGACTGAATACGACGATGCGTCTGGTCATTATTGATCGAACCGTACTCGACATTGATCTTAATGCCGAGAGCCTGCGCAACCTCATTAAGCATGTCGATATGAAGCTGACGACGAAGCTCCAACGCCTTGAAGGTCGGGTCTTCCAGAGCAGTCTCAGCGCCCTGTCGTCCACCAGCAGAGCCGTCCGTCAGCAACACCGACAAAGGGATATCGAGAGCAGCCGACACCATAGCCGCAAGAGGCGTGCCAGCAGAGAAATCGACACCAGCACCAGCCTTCGTAATCGCCTGAATGTCCTGCCCAGCCCCAATAGACGCTGTGCCTCCCACACCCATGCCAGCCATACGAGCCGTCACGGCCTGCTGCTGCTTGGCATTCACGGACTTCGCCTTGAAAGCCAGACGCGACAAGGACTTCTGCATCATGCGTGCAATTTCCAGATGCTCCTTGTAAGCCTGAGCATAATTTAACGCACCCATAAGGTCCGGCTTGCCGTAATGCTCAGCACTTAGCCGGTTTACCGTCGCATACACAGCAGTCAGGCGGCGATTCACCTTGTAGTTCGCGGCATTAATCATCACGCCCGTGTGATCCCACAGCATGTACCACTGAGGGTCCCCCGTAGTCGCAGGATTAATAAGCAGTGCAACGACATCCCCGGTCACATCATCAGTGGCAACACCACCAAGACGCATCAAAGGAATAGGCATGACCGTCTTCGTCGTCTTATCGACAAGGTAGATAACGCAGCCGTCCGTGTTGAAAGCCTGCTCATCACGGACACGGGCCTGCACACTGAAGCACGCCTTAGCGTTCTCGTCGATCACCTTACGTGCAGGCCTTGTCGCACCCTTATACACAACCGGGTCGGACCACATGTAGGCGTTGCGGACGACAAGACCGCGCTTCACAATCGGATTCAGCGTGGCCAAGCGACGTGCGCGTGCGGAATGATCACGGATAACATCAAGAGTAATAAGCGAGTCAGCACCCTCGACAGCAGACAACGACACCCAGCCGATGTCCTCCTGTCGAAGGCGGGCAAGGGACTCAGAATAAGCCCCCAAAGCCTCAGTAAGTTTCTGCTCGTACTTCATAGTCCAAGCCTATCACGCAATAAAGTAAGCCAATTCATCCTCAAACATGAAGTCTGTAAGGTCATCGGCATCCAACAAATCATCTGGTGAAAAGTACTGCCCCTCGGAGTCGCCTGCCATAATTGCTCCAATGTTTTGGTATGCATAAATAACAGCATCAAGAACGTCAGGGGACTTAATGCCACGCTTACGCATATTCTCTTTCGACTCAATGAGCAGCGCGGACCCACGGTACTCATATTTGATCGATGCAATCTCGTTATGCAGCTCGTCGTCGTCAGGAAGATACACCCTTCCATCAGCGACAGCCTTGGCAAACTGGTCGTACATGGCCGCACGGTAGTTGTACCACTTCGTGCTATCACCTGACTTCGCGTTACCGTGAATGCTGACGACGGAAATGGTTGGCGGAACGAAGTTGTAGATGCTGTCGAGCACTGATGCACCGACACCAATAGCGTCAATACGAATCTCGACAGCACCCATCTCCACGGCCAGTTCGCCGACCTTGCGTGCAAGCTCAGGACCGTTCAAGCCCTGATACCGGCCATGAATCCTGATGTAACCGCCCTGGTTCGACACGATCACGGAACTGTCGGAGCCATACCGGGCCACATCGACACCAATCGTGATAGGCATGCCCTCATCCGGCTCGGAGGTGCTGTAGGCTTCCATGGACTGCATGACACGCCCCATGTTGAACAGGCCGTCGTCAGACACGTCAGGGAACTCGCCAAGGACACGTGCGACAAAGCGGGGGTCATCCTCGCCCCATTCCTTCTTACGCGCCTCAACCCAGTCAACCTGCACAAGACGAGTCGCAACCTCGACAGGCACGACTTCGCCCGTGAAGTTAGGCGTGTCGTATGCTCCGAACTGGATGATGTTCCACGAGCGTTCCTCTGGCTTCAGGCGCATCTCGCGCTTGTAGACCTCGGCCATGTAGCACGATGGGTCATTCGGGTTAGCAATGGCCAGGATGCGTGCAAACTTGTTCGTCGTGATGGCATCGGCTGCGGTGAAGATTTCCTTGGAGATGCCTCCGGCCTCGTCCATGATCACGAGGACGTACTGGTCGTGGACACCCTGGAAGCCGGACTCGTCCTTATCGTCCGGCTTCATACCGAAAGCAATAGGGTCCTGTCGGTCATCCATCTTCCACGTTGCATCGGCGTTCACCTTGCCTCGGATACCTGCTACAGCCTTGACACGGGGGATCTCTTTCCACAGGACGTTGCGTACCTGTTTCCAGTTCGTAGCCGTGGTGACGACTGTCGTATCATCGACAGGATGAGTGGCCACCCACCAGTTGACGAGGGTGGCCGACAGATAACTTTTTCCACAACCGTTGGAAGTGACAACTAGTGTCTTTTGATGTTCGACAACAGACTGTGAAACCTCGCGCTGCTTCGACCACATGAACAGGCCATGATCCTCAGCCCACTTAGCAGGGTTATTGCGCCACACTTCAAGACGCTGGGCATCAGAAAACTTCTTAGCGACAGCACCAAAAGGTAGCATCAGTCACCCTCCATCTCGACAGTAGCTTCAAGCAACGCCGCAGGCTTATTCACAGCCTGAGAGAACCAGTCAGCCTTGTTCGTCTCCAGGGCGCGCTTCGCCTCAGTGGACAAATGAGGATACACAAGTGCCGTGTACTCTTCGAGCACCTGGTTGGTGAACGACAGCATGACTGCTACCTGCTTCTCCTCGATCACCCGAATCTCATGCGTCACGGTCTGTCGCTTCAGGTTCGCAACCTCAGAGATTTCACGCAAGACCGCAAGAAGCCCCTGAATGTTCGCACCCCAATTGCCCTTATCATCAGCAAGACCAAACATCTCAATCTGCGAGTAGGCCATGTCAACAAGCGCATCAAGGCGGTCAAGCTGCTTGATGCGCAGGTTGCGAGGTGAGAGTTCCTGTCGGCTGTCGTAATACGCCTGCTCGATAATGAACAGCTCGTCCGACGTAAAGCCCGTCGCCTCAATGATCTTGTTACGATCAGCGCCACGCTTCAGCAACGACAGGGCAGCATCTCGCCGCCCTTTCACTTCTGGGTCGTCACTCGTCAAAAGCGTCCGAGATTCGCTCATTGAACTCATGAATAACCCCCTCGATAGTCTTCTGGAACTTATGATCCAGGTATGAATACATGCCAGTTATGCCAACAATCAAGCCGACAAACACACCAATAAGAAATGACATTAATCCTCCTTCGGAACAGAAGGCAGGTCCTCTACCTTCACGCCGGCTTGAATAGCAGCGACACGCACAGCATATGCATGTTCCCTCCACAATAACACTTGCGTGCGAAGATTGGCCTCAAGATCTTCACGGGCCTCTTTAACTGCCTGTGCTTTCTTGTAACGTTCGACACCAAGACTAATAAGAGTCGTGAGAGCAAATGTTCCAACAGAGCACAGTACTCCAACGATTGCAGTATTCAATGGTGCTCCTAGTTGTTGACGGCCGCCAAGTACTCCTTGTGGGTCCTCATGTATTTCTCTTCAGCCTTTTCCAGTTCCGTCTTCGGCAAGACGCCGGGACGGTACAAGTAAGGCCACACCCGCAAGGCCCTACCCAGGAAAAGCAAGGCGATAATTACCGATAAGATAATACCATGCAAAGGCCACCTAATATGGGCCGTTGGCAGTAGCAACTCATCAATCGAAATTAGTAGGATTCCGACAACAGCTAACAGCGCCGCCGGCCCTTCCAGCCACCAGCTCCCCCTCCATGCGGAAGGGGCACCAAGAAGGCCCGACACCAGCATGATCACACCGGCCACAATAACCATCCACGACAGGCTACCTACCCGCAAAAGAAACAAGGTGCCAGTACAAGAGATAAGGCAGTAGACCACAACCATAACCGCTGTTACTAAACGCGGTTCTTCCATCGTGCTCAATATACTTTTCATACCAATAGTATAAACGACCACCCCACTGAGTAATGTGGGGTGGTCATTTAAGATCACGGATGAACGACACTTGGCACCGACGCCATCAAGCCTGTAGCACCCCTAGTGAGGGCTATATCAGCCTGTTGCTGAGTCGTAATGATGTGTGCAATCAAAGGCTTACCTGTCGCCTTGAGGGTGTCCCACACGCCCTGCTCAGCATTCCATTCCATGCCCAGCACGTCCCACTTGGCCAGATCAGCACTGGCAACCTCGGAAGGGTACATCATGCACATGCTCTTGTACCCCTTCGCCTTCGCACGATCAGCGACACCGCCATTCACAAACTGCTTGATCAGCACCCGATCCTTGGCGTTAGGGATGGTGTCGAGATAATCGAACAGCGCATTCTCAGAGTCCATATCCCCTTGCGAACCAGTCGGCTTACTAGATGTCACCTTATGGTCGATAGCCAGCACAATGTCCTGTCCGACAGAACCGACAACGTCAGTCAGGCGCATGAAGCCTCCAGATGCCTGCTGCAAGCCAGAGAGCGTAGACCAGGGCGTATTCCAGATCTGATAGTCCGTACCCGGCACTGTACGGGTCGTCACCCAATCGTGGATCAAAACAAACTCGCCGGTTGAACAGCGGCGCACTGATAGTTCCAATGCCTTGAAACCGGCCTTCAATGACTCTGTAAGGCCCTTCTGAGTGAACTCCGGGTACTCGGTACCGCCCAACCTATGCGCCACGTAGAACGGCTTAGAGGCCAGGAAACGGTCAAGTGTACTACCAGCCATAGGCTTCGACACCTCACGGGTGCCAGCCACCCACTTATCACCTCCTCGGTCTCGAACCCAGAGAGTCCCACGCACGTCCTTGCTTGCAGTGCGGCGCATCCACAGATCAGGCACCAGGGATCACCACCTGCACACCAAGACCATTCGTCGTCTGCGCATTCGGGTACGTGAACACGGCATCCGTAGAGCCGTCACCCTGAGCGAGCGCAACCGTCTGAAAATTCGAGCCAGTCTGAGTCGCAAAGTCAACAAGCTCCCAACCCTCACTCAGGGTGATCTGGCTACGAGTCTCCCCATCCGCCGTACGCTCAAAAGCGTATGCAAACACAAGACCAGATGCGCCGTTAACCTTCGGAGCCGTGACCGTCGTAGTTTCCTTCGGGTCCTTCGTACGATCCTTCACAGTGCCAGCAGTGGGTATACCACCGCCACGCACCGTCACGGCTGCGTAGCCCGCCTCGACAGCCTTCGCAGTCTTCAAGACAATAGCCTCACTCCACGGGCCGTAGGCAATCGTAGACTGCTGTGTGCCAATCCAGTAAGGTTCGACAAGCACTGTCCATCCTGCAGGCCAGGTGAACGTCTGATCGGACTGGGCCTTCACGTTGACGCCGATGATCACCGTGTCCCCGGCCTTGCCTTCGACAGTAATGGTGCCCGTGTCGCCGGTGTACTGCCCACCCGCGTGGGCAATCAGTGTGGGTGTGGACGCGGCCTGGTCGATGAGGAAGTAGTACGTGCCATCGGGTAGGGCTTCGGCTTCAGCCTTTGAGGCGACGACACGGATCTCGGGGCGCGTCACGTTGACGTTAATGACGGGCGCAGCAGGGGGTGAGGGCACAACGGCTGCAGCGCCCACCAAAGCACTGAGCGACACCTCCTGATCAGCCGCAAGGCCAACCTCCTTCTCCACGATGAGACCACCGGGGCCTGTAACACGCACGTCGTACGTGCCCGGTTCGAGATCGATCGACACGGGCTGCTTCGTGTTCTGCACAGCGTAGCCACCAACCAGGATGTCAGTGGCGGGATTGTTCGATCCGACAGGGTTAGGCTTAGGCG
>ERZ772770.97-NODE-97-length-19601-cov-3.38381_pt1 | contig 19601 bp, 14 predicted proteins | sample MGYA00511361_ERZ772770 | MGnify/ENA primary metagenome ERZ772770 (study PRJEB29015, sample SAMEA2738026) | human oral metagenome | biome: human oral; feature: human-associated habitat; material: saliva | place: China | collected 2251 ... | reverse complement strand
TCATCAAGCGCGGCGGCGTACGGCTCATCCCCGCTCGCGCGGGGGACACCTATATTCAGCTCAAGGCGCCAAACGCCCGCACGGCTCATCCCCGCTCGCGCGGGGAACACGATGAGGAGTGGGCAGATTCGGTGCGCCTGGGCGGCTCATCCCCGCTCGCGCGGGGAACACTGCCGGTCCGAACCTGAATAAGGCGCTGGACTCGGCTCATCCCCGCTCGCGCGGGGAACACAATAGAGTAGAACCATGCGCAAATGTCCTTGTAGGCTCACCCCCGCTCGCGCGGGGAACACATTCGGCAAATGAGCGGGAACACACCCGATACCGGCTCACCCCCGCTCGCGCGGGGAACACAGCAATATCCCCGCCGGTGTCGGCGGCATCGTCGGCTCACCCCCGCTCGCGCGGGGAACACGCTTTCTCCGATGAGCTGAGCGGTAGCTTCAGCGGCTCACCCCCGCTCGCGCGGGGAACACCCGTACTTCTCCTTGGTCGTGGCTTCAGCATCCGGCTCACCCCCGCTCGCGCGGGGAACACAAGCTCCAGAAAACCTAGAGGATTCGCGAGAACGGCTCACCCCCGCTCGCGCGGGGAACACATAGGCGCACATTGCGTAAGCCGCGTAAGTTTCGGCTCACCCCCGCTCGCGCGGGGAACACCCGGCGGGCTGGGTATCGCCGGTTTTTGCCGGCGGCTCACCCCCGCTCGCGCGGGGAACACTGTTTACGATTGCCATTTTAGGCTTCTCCAATCGGCTCACCCCCGCTCGCGCGGGGAACACGGCGACCGATAATGTAGGAGCCGGGGCTAACCCGGCTCACCCCCGCTCGCGCGGGGAACACCATTGCCAGCAGGGCGCGCAGCTGGCGTTCTGCGGCTCACCCCCGCTCGCGCGGGGAACACACCACAAGAATGACGGGGCAAGCATTGAGGAGCGGCTCACCCCCGCTCGCGCGGGGAACACACGTCGAGTGCGGTGTACCGTTTGGGGTTGGTCGGCTCACCCCCGCTCGCGCGGGGAACACTATGCGCGAGGACGGGCAGGCGTTTCTGACTGCGGCTCACCCCCGCTCGCGCGGGGAACACTGCCTTAATCGCCTCTACAGCTTCCTTTTTTTCGGCTCACCCCCGCTCGCGCGGGGAACACTAACGGACAGCCCAATTGCTAAATTCGGCGCGCGGCTCACCCCCGCTCGCGCGGGGAACACCAGGAAAACGTCGTAGACCCGATCGCTGGCTTCGGCTCACCCCCGCTCGCGCGGGGAACACCTCTGAATTTCGTGACCCCGCTGATTCAGCAGCGGCTCACCCCCGCTCGCGCGGGGAACACGGCATCAGCAAGTTTGCATCGACGGATCTTGACGGCTCACCCCCGCTCGCGCGGGGAACACGGTGCGGACGGCGTTGGCTGTGTCGCCTGATTCGGCTCACCCCCGCTCGCGCGGGGAACACGCGCCGGTTTCGTCAATACGCCAACCGTTCAACGGCTCACCCCCGCTCGCGCGGGGAACACTATCACGCTTGATGTCGCACCGAGTGTCACGCCGGCTCACCCCCGCTCGCGCGGGGAACACACACCGCTATTAGAGCGGCGGTTATACCAACTCGGCTCACCCCCGCTCGCGCGGGGAACACGAATGAAGAAAAGAATGCGGAAGAATCCGCATCGGCTCACCCCCGCTCGCGCGGGGAACACCTCGCCATTGTTACGGTGACTCATTTCGTCTCCGGCTCACCCCCGCTCGCGCGGGGAACACCGAAAAATTCATCTCAGGAAAAACAGCCGAGACGGCTCACCCCCGCTCGCGCGGGGAACACTTCTCAGAGTGCAAATATGCCCGCATCAGTGACGGCTCACCCCCGCTCGCGCGGGGAACACGGTGGTTTCAACGGTGGTTGATGCTTCCCCGGCGGCTCACCCCCGCTCGCGCGGGGAACACCATGTACAAGATGAAGACCAAGATTGAAGCGGCGGCTCACCCCCGCTCGCGCGGGGAACACTGTAAGGTTTTGAGGTTTTCCTCTCTGTTTCCCGGCTCACCCCCGCTCGCGCGGGGAACACTCCGGTAACGGTAAGTGCCTCTCAACCATCACCGGCTCACCCCCGCTCGCGCGGGGAACACGGGTAGGAGGAGCAGAAGGGGCGGTTTTAGCGCGGCTCACCCCCGCTCGCGCGGGGAACACGATGCTTTCCAGAGAGGTCACCGAGCCAGGCGCGGCTCACCCCCGCTCGCGCGGGGAACACAGCATCGGTGGCATCCTCGTCATCCCGGCTGACGGCTCACCCCCGCTCGCGCGGGGAACACAACTGGAACGTTAGCTACCTGTGGAAAACCCCGGGCTCACCCCCGCTCGCGCGGGGAACACGGAAGGAAAGAGAGGAAACAGGGCTCTCATGCAGGCTCACCCCCGCTCGCGCGGGGAACACAGACGGTCTACGTCAGACTGCCGGTAGCCGTGCGGCTCACCCCCGCTCGCGCGGGGAACACTTAATCATGGTGCGTTCGATGTCGGAAACGTTCGGCTCACCCCCGCTCGCGCGGGGAACACGGGCTTAGTGGTGCTGTGGTTGCGGATTGGAGCGGCTCACCCCCGCTCGCGCGGGGAACACAAGACGGTCACGCGCCGCCATGACCAGCGTGCCGGCTCACCCCCGCTCGCGCGGGGAACACCGTCACCGTATAGACCCCACGGGTCAGGGGTATTCGGCTCACCCCCGCTCGCGCGGGGAACACTGCGTGCCGATACCCAGCAGCCGTTTATCTGCCGGCTCACCCCCGCTCGCGCGGGGAACACCGCTCTAAGGCAATGTAAATTAAGGAAGCATACGGCTCACCCCCGCTCGCGCGGGGAACACGAATTGGGACCAGAAGCCGCGGCGGGTACCGGCGGCTCACCCCCGCTCGCGCGGGGAACACTTCTTCTTACTCGGCGGAGTCGTCAACGTCGCCGGCTCACCCCCGCTCGCGCGGGGAACACTCTTCCTTCTTCTTTGCTTCCAGTTCCATTAGCGGCTCACCCCCGCTCGCGCGGGGAACACGTGAATTTGATGAATTTGACGCATGGGAAATGCGGCTCACCCCCGCTCGCGCGGGGAACACTTATAGCGTATTGGGTTAGTACATTCCTGCTTCGGCTCACCCCCGCTCGCGCGGGGAACACGACCTATCGAGTCATACGCATAATTACGCCGCCGGCTCACCCCCGCTCGCGCGGGGAACACTTGATGCTATTTCGTCGGCGTTCCGCTGGTTGCGGCTCACCCCCGCTCGCGCGGGGAACACCTTGCAATTACGCACGTAATCGCGGTATTTTTCGGCTCACCCCCGCTCGCGCGGGGAACACTAAGCCCGTAAGGTGGATATGTGACACCTGCGCGGCTCACCCCCGCTCGCGCGGGGAACACTTCTGCAAGCTGGAACCGCCGCCCTTGCTGCTCGGCTCACCCCCGCTCGCGCGGGGAACACACTTGCTGACATGGGGCTTTACCCCCTACATCAGCAAAATAGAATCACTTTGGAGCCAGAGCCTGCATCCAGAATACACGATAAACAACCGCTCCTAACCACGACGAGCACGGCGATACTTACTCGCCTTACTCCACCCAGATTTCGGCACCGTTTTACGAACCACCGGGCGATAAATCAGCTTCACACCCTCAAAATCCACAGGCTCCCAATCCGCATTATTCACCCGAAACTCAAGCCGCTGCTCATTATCCGGAAACACCATCGTCGCCCTACCAGTACCACCCGACTCCAACACACACGCCCACAACTTCTCACGAATCCTAGCACTCACACGACCCACAAACACGCCAGGATTAATCTCCAAAAGCCACTTCGTCAAATCACCGCGAAGACTCACCGGACAAGCAGACAACACAATCACAATCATGACTCGTCTCCAGAGAAATTCGCACGTGCCGTAGTACCTCCCGTGTACTCATCCCACAAAAGCATCTCAGTACTATCAAGCATCTCCTCAGGAACCTCCTCAGACAGCAGAAGCCGCTGAATATCCCGCACAACCCGCTCCATCACCTTCTCAGCACGAATACGGTCACGCACCGCCCTACGCGTCACAGACCCAATATCCATCCCCTCCGTATAGCCAGCAACCACCTCAAACGCAGCAGGAATCGTAACCTCCGCCTTATACAAATCAGCAACGTCATACACAAAAGAAGAAGCATGCCCCGTATGCACAAAACCCAGCCCAGGCGCACACCCCAAAGACACAATCGCCGCATGAACAATCCCATACAACGCGGCATGAGCAGCCGACAACGCCTGATTAATCGGTGACCCATCACCAAAATTATTCGGATCATACTCACGGCGCTCCCACGGAACGCCAGTCCGCTCAGACCACTTCCTATACACAGAACGCACCCTAGCGCCTTCCCTGCCGCGCAGCTGCTGCATCGTCAGTTCACTCGTATCCTCACCAGGAAAACGCCACTGATACATCATGCGCGCCACAGCCAAACGGCTCCGCGTATTCGACACCAACTTCGCCTGAGCTTTCAACAGACGAGAAGAACGCGCCACAGACTTACCGCTCGCATAATAACGAACACCCTGCTCACCAACCCACACCACCGTAGTACCGCACTCCCCCAACAAAGCCATCGCCTGATGAGTAATACGAGTACCCGGCCCCAACAGCAAAGCGCTCAAACTCGCTGCAGGGCAATGAACCACGCCCTCTTCCTTCACAAACGTCACCGCACTATCCGCACGGGAAATCGTCGCATGCTCCACATACACAAAACTCAAACGATCAGAACTACGAAACAGCTCAGACGAGTTCGGAGGAATAGCCCCCTGCATGATCTTCTCCTATGAACATCAACGTGCCAGCATCAGCACAAAAGTATGAGTGAATAAAGAAAGGGCGGGGCACCATCACACAGAACAGTCCCCCGCCCTTCACCCGCATTACCTAGCGGGACAGAGGCGCCAGCGTCAGAAGGCCCATGCCGTACGCCTTGCCCCTGCCCATACCGGACAGCAGAGACTTACGGAACAGCTCAACATCAGTGATGCGAAGAACGCCGTCAAACTGAGCCTTACGGTGAGTCACCTTCCCGACCTTACCCTCAGCATTGCGGCGAGCAAACGCAAGGTCCTGACGAGAAGAAACCATCGGGCACTCCTCAATATCCTGACCTTCAACAGTAGGAATTACTTCAAATCCCCAGTGCGGAGCACGCTCACGAATCCAAGCCCGCTGCTGCTCAGCCGTCACGTGCGGGAACACCTCACGCTTACCCGTCTGCTTATTCGTATGGCGCTTCACCGGGTTCGCAGCAAGACGGAAAGCCCACTCCTGACCGTTCTCCAGCTTCGCCAGCAAACGACCATAATGAGCGCTCTCACCAGGGCGTTTCCGCCAGCCAGCCTGGTCCACAAGAGCCGAAAAATCAGGCTCCTCAGGGCTCAACATGTACAGAACCGGAGCATGCTGAGACTCATCCAATCGCCACAGGATGCGGCTCTCAGAATAATCCGTATCCGGCGGCAAAGTCGCCATCACAGCTGCATGCATCGCCTGCGGGCTACGCAACAACTTCCACGCGCCACGACGCTGCGGATTAATCATGAAACGAGAAAAATACGTCATGCTTCCATCACCGCCTTCATGTAATCAGGCTCAGAATCCTGGGTAGAAGAACTCTTCGCAGAAGCCCCTTCCTCCATGTTCTGTGCAAGCTGATCTTCCTTGACATTTACGAGGACAGGCTCAACCGACACAACCTCACGCGTAGCATACTGACGATGCTCCGAGCTGAAACTCACCGGAATATCCTGAACCAAATCACCGCGCTCACCAGGCAACGCATCACGCAGGATGCGCAACGCTACCGGGCTCGGAAAATCCTTACGACGATACTCAGGAACCTGCCACTCCAATGAACGCAGAGCCTCCTCAGCAGACTCCTCACGGATGCCCAGGACGAGGTCGTAACCAGCCGGGCATGCGCGCCGCCCAAGATACAGAGGGTATACGGGCTTCTTCAGTGCAGACTCGACAGTCTCCAACTGTTCACGTTCACCTTCCAGAGCCACCACAAAAACAGCATCCGAAAGGTACATACGGGTCGAAAGAGAAGCCGCACCCTTCGGGTTCTTAGCCCAATTCTTAGCGGTCTGATAGTCACGAATCAGGGTACCCGAGGCATCCGTACGCACCGCATACTTCAACGAAACCAAGTCATCAACCGGCTCGTTACGCGAGCGCCCCAAGGCTGCAGCGACCATTCCAATCACGCCAGATTTGCTCGGCTCATGTCCGGCATCACGGCGACGGAAACGGCTCTGAGTGCCCCATGACTGCAACGGCCCGCTCATCTTCAAGAGCAGGGTAGGCATTAGGACTCCTGAGAGGTGAGAGCAGCCAGCTGAGCTTCCAGGGACTCCAGCAGACCCTTCAGAGAAACAGGTTCGCCAAGACCAGCCAGTTCTTCCTTGAGGTCGCCCAAAGCCAGAACATACGAAGCGACCGGCTCGTAACCATATGCTTCTTCAATGTTCTTAGCCTCAGATGCGAGCGCACGAGCTGCAGCCACGCGGCGTCCCTCAACCTCGGTAATAGCCTTCTCGAAGGCATTCACGTAAGAGATGGGGCGGTCGTTGCGAACGGTTACGATAACCGCGTCAGGCAGGGTGCGTGCGGCGAAAGAATTCTGCTTACCAGTAGGCATAGAGTTGATGAAGGAACGGACAAACGCCAGGGTTGCTTCAACGCTTGCAGAAGTATCACCCAGGTTAGCATTCAGTGCATCCAGGTTGATGTTGGCGTAGCGGTAGAAGGTGCTTGCCGCCATCTCAACGGTGCCGATCATGCCCGCGCCGGTAGTGTCATCGGAAGAACGAACAACGTCATCCACTGCGGTGTAGTAGTCGAAATCGGGTTCGGAACCGTGAACGCTCAGGGCGTGTGCTACCTGGCATGCTGCGTCAACGTTGAAGTCGGCTGCTTCTGCCAGCATACGACCGAAGAGAGCAATATCAATGCTGTGGTTGGTGTCAAGGATTTCCTTAACATCCTTCGCAACGAGCTTCTCGCCGTTAGCGTCAATAATTGCCTGTGCCAGCTTGTCAATCTGCTGGTTGCTCAGCAGAATCAGGTAGCCAGAAACAGCGCGGCCTGCTTCTTCGTCTTCCTTCTTCTTAGGCTTCTCCAGCTTGATCTTTGCCGCCTTGAACGCCTCAACGACAGCCTTTTCAGCCAGGTCAGCATCGAACTCAGGCGCAAGGTCCAGGATACGTGCCACTACCTTGTCAGCAACCAGGCGGGTACGTACGCCCAGCTTCGAGCGGTCAAGGTGCGATTCAAAATCGCGGCGAATAACGGACTTCCAAGCCTGGCTGGAAACGCGCTGACGCTGAACGCCGCCGAAGAAAGCGGACTTGGGGCTGCCGGTGTCGTCACGGTTAATGTTCGACGGGGGCAGGGTCTGCAGGGCGTGGATGTCGACGAAAGTAGTCATAATTTTTTTCCTTCTTTCAGGAGTGATAGTTACTTAGTGGTTTTATTCGTAGCAGCGCGAACAGGGATGAGTCTGTAGGAGAAGTCGCGGTTCCAGCGGTACAGCACCTTCTGACGCGTCGTAGGGTTCAGAAGATACATGTAATCCACCGCAAATCGACCGTAGTCAAAGGCAATACCTTCGGAACGGAGCAGAGTAATCAGGCTCCGCAAGTAATGCTGGCGAGCGTTCTCCGTCTGAGCAGTCAGCAGAGAATCAAAACGCTTCTTCATCGAAGAAGTAGTCTGACTGACCAAGCGACCGACTGCCTGGCCGAAAGAAACACCCGCAACATGCATAGGCTGGTTCTGCGCCTGCTGGTGCAGCGCGAAAAGAGTCAAAGCAGTGTACGCGGCATTCTCCGCATTACTCGGCTGGTCGCCCTTGCCTCGGTACTCTTCAGGGATACCTTCAGTACCGTCTTCCTTCTCCAAGACGAATCCCCAAAGCTCAGGATGAGCCAAGGGCGGTTCGCCCGTTCCCCGGCGAAGCTTCGCCAGCTGTGCAGTAGCAGACGAAACACCGCTACTCTTCTGGTGGTAAAGGCGCATCACCTTTGCAGCAATAAACTGCTGCAGGTCATTCTGCGCAGTACGGTCACTCATTAGTGTCCTCCTGAGGTGAGTGAGAGGTAGAGGCTTGATAAGCCAAAGGGATGATCTTACGCAGACGCGCGTGAAGCTGCCGTTCTGCGTGAGCAACACTGTAAAGAACTTCGTTCCCCGAAAGATCCTTACCAAAGAAACCAAGCATAGCCTTGGGCCCTGCACTATCAATAAGGATGTTCGCTTCATGCTGGATAGCGGTACGCACCAGACGCTGCCATTCTTCCTTCCTAGCGGAGATGTCCTCTGTTGCCCCCTGACCTGCAAGCCAGAGGCGGAAAGACTCCTCCATACGGTTAAGTACGGCTTCGGTAGCATCTGCACGGAATTCATATTCCCGACCTGCAGCACGCAACAAATTACCCGCAAACTGTCCCAGAGCAATTGCCGCATCCATGGTTGCCTGAATATTTTCACGCACCATCTGGGACGCACTCACGCCTTCATCAGTCAGCAGAGAAAGCTCAAGGGTCATCGAGTCAGAAATAATGTTCTCAATCACGGCACTCTGGTTGCCGTACTCAACGCCTACCAGCTGAACCTGCACCTCCGCATCAGTCGGGAAGTACCTTCCCGAACCCAACTGACGAATCACAGGAGCAGGCTTATTCTGCTTCTCAGATTCCGGGGTGAGACGAGTCAGCAGAGCATCAGCACCACGCCACAGGGTGCGTTCAGCCGAATGAGCCTGAGGCATCCACACCTGTTCAGTCTTCGACGACTGATTCTTGCTGTAGCGATAACCCGTCAGCGGGTCAGTATAGGTATTGCGGTCAAACCATTTATCACCATTAGCAACAAGGACCGAAGTTACGCGCTCGCCGTCATGATGCAGACGGATACGGCGTGACTGCCAGGTCAAAATCTCGCACATGCCACTCGCGGGCACCGGCTCATCCTTGTACTGAGCCGCAGGACCACCAGTGTACGCACGCGGTGCTGCAGTATCAGGCTCAGTACGCTCCCATACCGGAAGGTCAAACGCAAACGACTCATCATCAGTCAGCTGCTCGTAGTCGAGGCTGTACAGCAGGGTTTCCATGATGTTGGCGCCGTGAACAATCACCTTACCGGTGGTGCCGTACCAACCAACACCCAGAGGGTAGCCCTTACCGCCCTTAACACGGGGGTCACCCACTGCGCCAGATTTAATACCGGAATAGTCCCAGGCTTGAATCGTCAGCAGGTATCGTGCTGCCTCGGCAAAACTCAGAGAGTCCAAGGTCTTTTCAGCGCGAACCGAGAAGTACTCGCTCTCCGAGTCCAAAAGCAAGCGGCTAACAGGTTTCGTATCTCCCTTAGCCGTGCGCAAATCATGCACCTGCATAAAGGGGCGGTCACCGCCTACCAGCCAGAAACGGTCCTTGAAAATTTCAAGGTATCCCAGAACAGCCGCCAGATTGTCAGCATCAGGCTCTCGCATCTGGCGAATCCAGGGAGCCACACCACCAAAGGTCTTAACGCCTTCGCTAAGAAAAGTGGCACGCGCAAAGATAATGAGCACAACACCCAAGATTGCAACATCGGTTAGCGGATTGTCCGTTTGAATTCGGTCAATCTCATACACCCGCTTGAAATAATCACGCAGAGACAGCTCGACCACTTCGCCCGACTTAAGCCGGGCAAGAATCCATGCTTCATCTACAAGATTGAACCTAGGTTCTTCTTTGGCAACCATTCCCACTCCTTTCTTCTTTGAAATCAGCTCCCTGTCGAATGACGCACAAGCGAGCAGAATATCGGACCCTGGTCCACAATGAGAGTAGGCCAGGTAATTAAGCCTTATCAGGAGGTTCTTTGAAGAGCCTTCATTGGCTTGTTGAGTTCATCATAGGACCGAAGAGAAGGTTAAGTCAATAGATTTACAAAATATAAGTACATATTTAAAAAATTTTTCAATATACTAGAAACAGATGCAGAATCCCCGCTTACGCAGGGAGCACATTACCAAACCATAAATACATTGGCTCATCCCCGTCTACTTCGGGGAACATACGCCTCGCACCGCAGCGAGGTACGCACTAGTCTACCGTCTAAGGAGAATCATGGCACCCGCCCCTGAGCATCTTTCAACACCTGAAACGGCATCATTCTGGGCAAAAACAGGAGACAAGGACTCCCCTACCCGCGGCCTCTCCCTCGTTCAGCACATGCTCGATGCTGGTTCTGTTGCCGCCCGACTCTGGGATGCATGGCTCGCCCCGGGTCTACAGAAGCGATTCAGTGAGCACCTCCACCTGTCCATGGAAGATACGCGCGCGCTCGTATGCTGGCTTGCCGCCACCCACGACATGGGCAAAGCAACCCCCGAATTCTCCGGGCAGCTCGATGCACGACGCGACGAAAACCTCGCTATATACCGTCAGCGTATCGAGCAGCAGGACTTTGAGTTCCCTGAAGACCTTGTGACCCCCACTAGCGGTATGCGCTGCCCCCACAGTAAATACAGTCAAAGCATCCTCACTCACTTGCTCACCAGCAATGTCGAGGGCATGCCGAGTGAAGTTGTTGAAACTCTCGCAAGTATTTCCGGCGCGCACCACGGCACGCCCGCAGACTACCTCTCTGCATCCACTGAACTGAGCAACGTCATTTTGGAGCGTCTCTCCCCCAAATGGCATGCAGCGTGGCAGGAACTCTACGACATCACCCTGGAACGCTTCGGAGCGTCCTCGGCGTTGCAACAGCTAGCACACCACGGACGCACCATCCCCGTCTCCGTGCAATTCTGCATTACCGGTTTCGTCATCATGTCAGACTGGATTGCTTCAAACCCTGACTTCTTCCCTATGGGAACCTTCGGTTCAGCCGAGCAGGAACAGCGAGCGCGCGTCGGCTGGCAGGCTCTCGGACTTGAACAGCGCTGGATTGCCGCGTTGGATACCGACCCCGACACCCCTGCAGCTGATCTCTACGCATCCCGCTTTGGGTGGAAGAATCCCACCCTACGCCCCATGCAGGAAGTCGTAGTCGAAGCGGCACGCTCCATGCAAAGCGGCGGCATGATGTGCATCGAAGCTCCCATGGGCCAGGGTAAGACCGAAGCCGGCCTCATCGCTGCCGAGTTCCTTGCGCAGGCGACCGGTCGCACCGGCGTAGCCTTTGCGGCACCGACTCAGGCGACCTCCAATGCCCTCTTTGACCGTGTTATCGAATGGCTGGAATACCAGACAAATAACGTGGCGCAAGAACACGGCGGACCTATTGAGCCGCACTCCATGTTCCTGGGCCACTCCAAGAACCGGTTCAACAAGTCCTACGAGGCGCTCTCCAAGGCAGATATTTTCGATGAATCTTCTACCCCCGGGCGAGATAACAACCGAAAAACACTACGCCCTGGAACGTCTCTTGCACGACATAGCTGGCTCAGCGGCACCAAGAAGGGGCTCCTCTCCAGCTTCGTTGTGTGCACCATCGACCAGGTGCTCATGACCGCCCTGCAAACACGGCATGTGATGCTCCGATACCTTGGTCTTGCTTCTAAGGTCATCATCATTGATGAGGTTCACGCCTACGACGCATACATGAGCAAGTACCTTTCCGCTGCGCTCTACTGGTTGGGTCAGATGAATGCGCCCGTTATTCTCATGTCAGCAACTCTGCCGTCAGCTACTCGTGATGATCTAATGAAGAGCTACGCCAAGGGCCTAAAGGTTGGAGCAGAACCACACAAGGTAACTGCTTCTGTTTCTGCACCACAGAATAATGACCTGATGGCTCGAATGCTGGCGAAGAGTCAAGCACCTTCAGCACCTGCCGTGACTGAAAAATCTCCTCTTGATTTGGATTACCCCGTCATTCACACGCTCACCACCGAAGACAACGGAACTCCCAAGAAATGGAAGGTTGAACAGCCCGTAGAGCAAACCGAAATCGAGTTGAAGCTCATTGATGACAGCCCCGAAAGCGTCCTGAACGTACTCGAACCGCTCGCCAATGACCACGGATGCGCCGCAGTCATCTGCAACACCGTTGGACGAGCTCAGGAAATGCACGCATTCCTGAGTGAACAGTTCGGTGAAGAGCACGTCATCCTCACCCACTCTCGCTTTACCGCCACACACCGCACCGAGCAAGAAGAGCTCCTTGTCTCAAAGCTCGGCAAGAAGGCACACTACAGCGAAGCTGATGGGGAGGACTCCTCGCGCCCGCACCGCCTCATTGTGGTGGGCACACAGGTCATCGAGCAGTCGCTTGACCTGGACTTTGACGTAATGATTACCGACTTCGCACCGGTCGACCTGGTGCTTCAGCGTATGGGACGTCTACACCGTCACGATAGCCGCAGCAGCTCAGAACGCACCCCCGCATACCGTAAGCCGGTGTGCTACGTGCGAGGAGTTGAAACTTTCGGCTCGCACATTGAGGCACCCGACTTCCCGCGTGGATCCAAAGCAGTCTATGAGCCGATGATTCTGCTCAGCAGCTATGCGCAGCTACTCCCCCACTTCGACGGTGAACCTATTCGAATTCCTGCGGACATTAGCCCTCTGGTGCAGAAGACCTACCAGGAAAATGTGTCTGCCGAGATCCCTAGTGCTTGGGCAGAAGTCTACGAAAGCGCCAAGCAAGAGTACGAGAAGAGCAAAGAACAAGCCAAGACCCGAGCTAAAGGCTATCTACTCTGTGCACCTCATGGTGACCAGCACACCATGGCGGACTGCATGAAGAGTCTTCTCCATTCCAACGACCGGCGATTCTCTGACGAGCAAATCGGCGAGGCAAAGGTTCGCGACACCGACGCATCCCTGGAAGTTATCGCAATCATTGTGGAACGGAACCAGCCGGGCAATCCCAAGAGCGCGATTAAAAACTACCGACTCTTGCCTTCCATCAACGGTACAGACGAGGCTGATTCTCTCTGCTTTGACGCTTCAGCCGATGACCCACCGACTTACTGGCAGAGCATGCAACTTGCGGCTTCATCGATTCGACTCCCCTACCAGTACTCAGATGCACCCAACCACCGCGTCAGGGGTGGGATACTCCGATTCGACGCTGCACTCGACCAGCTGGAGAAGGAACGCATCGAGAACTGGCAGAAATCATTCATGCTGGAGGGGCAGCTCATCCTGCCCTTCGAAGAGGTCGAAGCAGGCGTGTACTCGTATGCCCTCTGCGATTACGAGCTGGTGTACACCACCCAGCTAGGCTTGCAAAGCTTCAAGCTTGATAACGAAGACTAGCCAGGGCAAACAAAGACCCCCGCCGGATCCTCACGTGGAGCATCCGGCGGGGGCCTTCACTATATAAACTTTTCGGCACGGTTCACCCTGCGCAGTCACGCTGCAGGATCCCGCGGCGCCAGGCGGCGGCTACTCAGACTCGCCGAGCATGCCCTCACGAGCCAACGCAGTCAAACGAGACACCGCACGGAAATACTTCTTCTGATAACCACCAGCCAGCATCTCCTCAGTAAACACCTTGTCAAAAGGCACACCCGAAGAAACAATCGGCAGGTCCTTGTCATACAGGCGGTCAGCCAACACCACAAAACGCAGCGCCACCGACTGCTCAGTAATCGGGTGAACATCACGCCACGCAATACCATCCAAGCCATCGATCAGCTGACGGTAACGCGACGGGTGCACCTTCGCCAGATGCTCCACCAGGTCAGCGAAGTTATCAACGCCAACAGTCTGGCCGCCGAACACTTCCTCAACCTTCGCATCAAACGCATCATCAGCAACAGGCTCCGGCGCAGCAGGCAGGCCACGGTGACGGAAATCCTCACCATCCACACGGTGCACCTCAAACTGCGAAGCGAGCACCTGAATCTCACGCTTAAAATCCTCAGCCGCGAAACGGCCCTCACCCAGCGCACCAGGCAGCGTGTTCGACGTCGCCACAAGCTTCACGCCAGCATCCGCCAGCTCACGCATCAGACGAGACATGAGCACAGTATCACCCGGATCATCCAGCTCAAACTCGTCAATACACACCAGCTTGTAGCTGCTCAACGCCTCAACCGTCTTACGGAACGTCAACGCACCCACCAGGTTCGTGTACTCCACAAAAGTACCGAACGCCTTCGGGCCGTCCACATAATGCCACAGCGACGCCAACAGGTGAGTCTTACCCACACCAAAACCGCCGTCAAGGTACAGGCCAGCCTTCGTCGAATCCTTCTTCTTGCCACCAAACAGGCGACCAAAGAAACCGGCACCAGCGCCGCCACCATTAATCTTGTCGCCAAAATCCTTCAGCTTCTGCACAGCCTCAGCCTGCGACGGCTGATTCGGATCAGGAATGTAGCTATCAAAAGACACTTCACCAAAACGCTCAGAGGGGCGGAAACCCGCCAGCAACTCATCAGCAGAAACGCGAGGGATGCGGTCGGTCAAGTGTACGGTCGTGGTGGGCACAAAAACTCTTTTCTTCAGTGACGGCGATGTGACTTCCGCTTTAAGTGTAGTACTGTCTAACACCCCGCGTGAGCGGCATGAGTTGCCCGCCACATTACGGGCACGAGGAGGGGGTGGCGGCGTGTGGGGCTGCTCTGTTTTACGTGGGATGCTCAGTGCCAGTGGAGGTGCTGCTGGGCTGGGACGCGGAGGGCGGGAATGCGAGGGCATGGGCGTTCGGGTGCGGAGGCTGCTCTGTTTTGGTATGCCGAAAATTTTGCAGAAGCGGCGCCTCCACACGGGTGGAGATTTGGTCATGACTTAATAATTTTGGTAATGACTTCGTGTCTTTGGCGATGGTTAAAACCCCCGCCTGAAGTCACTAACCCATTACCGAAAACACTAAGTCATTACCGGATCCCGCCTACCCGGCGCAGAGACAAATTCGGTCATGGTTACGGGTTTGTGCCATAGGTTAGTGTCTTTGGTTGTAGTTAAAAACCATGGTTGAAGGCGCTAAACCATGGCACAAATTCTGCTGAGGCGGCACCTCTTCGGGTGCAGATTTATTTGATGCATAAAACATTGAGAAGCCCGAATATTGACCAACGACCGTCATCATCCTCAAAAGAGTGCAAACGACCGCAAACATGCGGTAGGGTGGTAACTGTAGTGTTCCACAGCGCATTGATGCGCTTGATGGGTGCACTACGGGGCTGTTTTTCTTCCGGCAGTCAATGCAACCTGTGAATAACGGTTTGACATGCACATATATCACACCATCACCGACGATAGGAGCGTACCTTCTATGGACTCGACCATCTTTAATCGCCGCACCCTGCTGGGTAGCGGCGCACTTGTAGGCCTTGGCGCCCTGCTTGCGGCGTGTGGCCAGCAGGCAAATAATGAGGCGGCAGCCACCGCCTCCGCGGCACCGAGCGAATCGGCATCTACTTCTGCTGCGGCTTCCGATGCCGCTTCTGCATCAGCTACTCCGAGCCCGGTCATTACCCGCGGATACTCCGGCGGTTCGAAGGCACCTGATGGGGAATACCGCAAAGCCGATGGCCACGGTCCTGCACAGAATGTTCCTCTGCCGAAAGCCAAGCCGCAGCAGTATCCCGAAACCTTCGCTGGTCTGCGTGAAATGATGCGTGACTGGATTAAGGCACGTAACTACGGCATCCAGACGGGCGACATGCAATATGTATGGCCCTATATGCTGGACACTTTCGATGAGGACATTAAATTTCTTCACTACATCGAGGATCTTTACAAAAGCGGCGGGTGGGTTATTGAAGGAACCTCGGAATACCAGGCTGAAAGCGACCTCATGTATGACGAAGAGTCTAAAGAATATTGGGTTCTCATCCGACGCCTGTGGACTTATGGCATGTACGTAAACCCCAATGGCAAGGTGTATGAGCGTACTAATACCAGCAATGAGAATGAAACGTTTATGTTCCGCTATAAGTACCAGAACGGCTATTGGCGGCTCTCGGAGCATCGCTCAAACAAGGAGCTGCGCGAGCAAGGAATCATCAAATAATGGCTAATAAGTTTTCAGGGTTTCTAGGAATAGCTGTTATTTCTGCGCTCATACTACCTTTTGGTGCGCCAGCTGGTGCGCTAGAAGATACTTCGAATAACAGCAATCACAGCATCACAGACCATAGCGCCACTCCACCAGCTGCAGAGAATGGAAATGAAGGACTAGATTCCGAAGAGCAGGTCGATTTACCACCTCAGCAAGCGGAATCCGAACTCGTAGCTCGCGCAGAGAGCAAACAGAAATCTTTTGAAGAAACCCACCGTGTTAGGCATGACGGTCTAGGAAACCAATTCTATGCTTCAATCGAAGACAAAGACTCCTGCGTCACCGCTGATCATCAGCCAGGACAGTATTTCCGCACCTGGATGATGCCTGACGACGGCAACGACTACACCGGTTACTACAATACCTCCGGCATCGGCACCTACTGCACCCCAGTAGAATCCCGCACCCTAACCGCCAACAACCCCGGCGAGCCTCGTAAGCCGAGCCCCGCTGAAATGCTTCAAGAAATTGAAGACAAATTCGCCAACACCGATATTCGACCGCCTATCCTGAAGCAGTCCTATAACTCCGGTAATGGTACCGGTAGAGCTAAGGGCGACCCGAATATCTACAAGGGCGACAACGTCAATTTCTATGCTGAAGCTCCCACCGCTTATTGGGAAGGCGAGCTCTCGGCCGGTCACGTTGAAATCGAGTCTTATCCGGTACAGATGACCGTCCAGTACGGCAACGGTGATGAGGGTACGTCATACACCATCGGTGAGCCTATCTACCCGAAGTCAGGCTCGAAAGCACGACCGACCGCGACCAGTTATGCGTATCAGCGCTCTGGTAACTTCCACGCCTACGCAACGGTTTCTTATGCTGGCCGGTACCGCGTCAATGGTGGCCCGTGGCAGGCTATGCGCACTGTCGTCAAGAAGGATACTGCTGAACCGCTGCTGATTCGTGTGTGGTGGGTTGATGTGGGACGCGTCGGCGGCACCTGCGATGAAGACGATACGCGTTGGGGTTGCAAGAACGACCCGACGATGGGTAAGCCGGATAACCCGAACCCGCGTCTGCGCAAGGCCGATATTCGTACCGGTCAGCGTTGGCACCTGAACGATAACGGTGACGGGGATACAGAGTATTCGTTGCACCGCGACTGGCCCGACATGTAAACCACCTCTAACCCAATATATAAATAACCGCAGCAGGCGGCCCCGGATGCGGTGGTATTCGGGGCCGCCCGCTTTTTAGACCGAGGTTTTCGATAGGTTAGTGTCTTCGCCGTGGGTCTTTAACCCGCAGTGAAGACACTAACCTATCGACGAAAAGGCTAAGTCATAACCCATAACCGGCTCTCACCTACCTGGCGCAGCCGGAGATTCGGTCATAAGTTACAGATTTGTGCCATAGGTTAGTGTCTTTGGTCGTAGTTAAAAACCATGTCAGAAGACACTAAACCATGACACAAATTCTGCACGGATTACAGATGTCCCAATAGCAAGAAGCCACATGTGTTTCCAGAAGCCACTTATGACGTGGCTGTTCGAAACACATGTGGCTTCTCGGCGTTTATACTCGGAGGTCAGAGGCTATCTAGAGCAAATCAGTTCTTACCTTTCTTATCTGAAACTGCTTCACCCTGAGCAAGCGATTCTTCACCTACAGGACTCGTAGTATCAATTTCAAATGCCCCCTCTAAATAAGAACCGTAAGGCTTTCCACTATTATTAAACTTTTCAAGAAGAGCATATGGGGCTGCAGCCATTAGAATCTTTACAGGAGGAATATACCACTTATCCCTTCTCCATATTTTAGGGACATTAACCAAAACGGCATATTCTTCATCTACCATCGCATACCTCATGCGAGCTATATTTCTAGCACGGGAAGAAATTGCTTTATTCAACTGTTCGCGGACATTTTTAGGGGCATATTTATTTAATATTTTAATATACTCATATCGAGCTATTTCTTCCCAGCTAATAACAATTCCAAAAGATTTGAAAATAATGTACGTGACGCGAACCAAAACAACCGACGATAAAGATAAAACCACGGTAACAACAGGGAAAAATAAAACTAAATACTGCGAACCAGGGGGAACACTTCCAGGATCATGAATAAGTGAGAATGAGACATTTACAAGATTGATGTAATATATGACATATTTAATTGATATAAAAACCAAAAAAATATAGAGAATAAACTCCACTAACAAGGAAGCGAAAGTTTTAAAATTCGGTAGCGACCTTATGTCTCCCATCCATTGCCCCACAATATAAGATTCAGGAATTTTTAACAACCTCTTCCGGGCCTGAATATCACGACACTCAGAGAGTACCTTGTGTTCCCAAGATAAACGCTCTAAAGCAATTTTGCGACACCCTTCAATCTCTCTATACTCTGGTGAGGCGATTGCCAGCGCGTCTACGTTCTCAAAGTTGACAAGGTCTTTATAAGTCTTAGAAATTTCTAAAAGTTCCTTGTACCGAGCTAATTCAGGTGGTTTAGATCGCTTGGAAAAATCCATCTGCTTATCAGCTTTACGGCCATTCCACCACGCAACAAGATATGGGCTTGCAAAGGTAACCAGAGGACCGACAAATACGGGCCATAAGTTATTTAGCGTAAGCACATTCTCGGTTCCTTCAGCTAGCACCTGCGCTAACAGTAGTTGGTTCATCATCGGTGATTGTTCCTTTCCTAGCAGGCGGCCCCGGATACGGAAGTGTTCTGGGCCGCTTTTAGCATATCGACAAACTGCGCCTTATATTTGCTTTGATGGTTTTGAAAGAAATAGTAGATAAATTCCAAACATGAGCTTAATTGCCGCATCAATATATGCAATTACCCCTAGTGGAATGTCGACACAAACATATCCTACGGAAACATTAATGGCACAGATAAGACCCAGGTATATCATTGACTTTCCATGCACAAAATAATAAGGGAAGAAATGCAGGGCGGTTGCCATCAGTGCACCCAGCCAAATCAGTCTCCAATTTTCAGTTGCAAAGAATGGGCCACCCAGCAAAACCATTAAGACAAATAGTAAAATAACAGCGTATGAGGATACTTTATTTTGAAATTCACTTGAAGGGCCGTCAGACAGTCTATTCAGCACCTTTTTATTCATGTTGATCGAGAAAAAGCTAATAACGTAGCCAATGCTAAATACTTGCATGTTTATTATTTGCTGTCCTCCGACCAGGGTAGCTATTACTATAACTACTGCCACCACAATTAACCACAGGCCGCATGCCCTCTTATAGTTAAATTCTAACTTTTCATCTTTGTTATAGTTTAGAAAAGTCATCAATACCTCCAATAGCCTCTCATAGAGGCACTTCTCTTGTTGCGTCACTAAATTTTAATATGAAAAAATTCTGCAATATGTCAATATAGTCCAGTTATTCTGTCTGTTAATTACATCCTCTGTAATTATATCAGCATGACAATATGGAGTCTGTCAAATAGTGAAAAGCAGCCCCGGATGCGCGTACACCCGGGACTGCTCTTTAGCGCATCAAAATCTGCGACTTATACTTGCTTCGATGGCTTTGAAA
>ERZ772770.96-NODE-96-length-19628-cov-4.88995_pt1 | contig 19628 bp, 20 predicted proteins | sample MGYA00511361_ERZ772770 | MGnify/ENA primary metagenome ERZ772770 (study PRJEB29015, sample SAMEA2738026) | human oral metagenome | biome: human oral; feature: human-associated habitat; material: saliva | place: China | collected 2251 ... | reverse complement strand
CTGTACGTTTGAAACGTTTAGCTGATGCGCGGTGTGTTTTTTGTTTTGGCATGATTTTTTCTCCTTTATTTAACTTTCTGACAATTATTTTTTGTCAGTTGCTGGCGCCAACTGCATGAACATTTGGCGTCCATCCATCTTAGCTCGTTGTTCGATGATCGCAATATCTTGTGTTGCTTCAGCAAACTCGGCTAAAACTTTTGCACCAATCTCTTTATGGGTGATCATACGCCCTTTAAAGCGAATGGATACCTTAACTTTATTTCCTTTTTCAAGGAACTTGCGTGCATTGCGAAGTTTTGTGTCAAAGTCACCCTTGTCAATCGTTGGACTTAGACGAACTTCTTTCACAGTAACAACACTTTGTTTTTTACGTTGTTCTTTTTGCTTTTTCTGGTACTCAAATTTGAACTTACCGTAGTCCATAATTTTAGCAACAGGCGGTTTTGCTTGGGGTTGAATCAATACTAAGTCAACATTTGCACTATCAGCCAATGCTTGCGCTTCGCTGAGTGGCTTGATGCCTAGCTGTTCTCCCTCAAGACCGATCAAGCGAACTTCACGTACACGAATTTCATCATTGATGAATAAGTCTTGCTTTGCTATGGTTTTCACCTCTTTTTTATTATTAGAGAAAAACAAGAGCGGGCTCGTAATGATACAAGCCCGCACGTTATGATAGCGTTTCTTAGAAACTTTTCATCCGTAGGGCCAGGCAACTTAATGTCACAAGGCGAGAAGCTCTCACTTCTGCTTTTCTCAACTTTTATATGATACCAAGTTTTCTATCCCTTGTCAAGATAAAAAGTCATTTTTTCAAAAAAGTTTATATATTTTATCGCACTGTTTCCATTCTCCAACTATTCCACCCTGTAAATCGGATAGCCCCTTGCTGGTCAGTTCGGTAAATCTTACTCTTGATACTTTCCAGTCGTGTCAAGGTTTCCTGATGGGGGAGTTTCGCACGATTGTGTTTTCCAACTGAGATGAGAGTGAACTCCGGTTTGAGCTGTTCCAGGAAAGCTGAATTGGATGATGTTTTAGCACCATGTTGGCCTGCTTTCAGGACATCCACCTCTAAGTCAGGGTATTGCTTTAGAAGATCCTTCTCTCCCTTCTCTTTCAAATTTCCTGTGAAGAGAAAGTGCTTATCTAAGAGTTTTCCATAAAGAATTAGGGAACCATCACGATTCCCATCTCGAATCTGCCTTGGAGATAGAACTTCTAAGTAACTGCCAAAAATCGGCAAGTTCTCCCCTGCAGTTACACTGCGCACCTCGGTTTGGCTTGCTTCTAATTCTGCCACAAAATCCTTCTGTGTCAAACTTCCTTTTGATACTAAAATCTCCCGACATGGAAAGCCTTGGTCACCTCCAGCAAATCTCCAACATGTTCTTTGTCGGTATGAGTAGTCAAATTGATACAAAAAAGAGAACTAATTTTTAAGTCCTCCCATAAATGATGAAAATTAGTTACTAAATGAAATAGCTTTTTCAGTTTCAAGTATATTTTTAACTTTTTCCAGTTTAAAAGGTCCATAACCTATTAAATCATTCAGTTTCATTTTTATTTCTTGAAGACCATTATCTGAAAGCGGTGCGTCTGGGCTACTTACGTCAGCTCCTTGATAAATAATAGTGTATTTATGATTTACATCAAACATACGGATATAACACTTAATTTCTAGTGTATAAGGTGTTTTAGCAATAACATTATCAAAATAAATTTGGTTCATTATCCTTACCTACCTTTTTTCTTATATTGTATCATAATTAGACCTGTTCGGTAACCTGATGAATTCTTTTTAGAAATATCATGGTAGATAAGCTTATGAAACATATAATAATTTAATTTCAAAGCAACCGAACAAGTGATAGTAGCTGGATCGAAACGACTAAATTATCCTAAATAAGCAGTCTTTAGAAAATTCAATTTCAAGTTAAAACAGCTATTTGTTATCTTCTATCATACAGTTTTTCTATATAGATAGTTGATGTTACAAGAATGATTGAGAATACAACCAAATAGAACAATGCACTGTAAACTGTTCCCAGACTTACTTCCTTATTCCAAAGCATTATCGCAAATCTATTCAATTGGTAATACGGTGTCATTTTTATGAAATTCATAGTTTTATCTGCTAAAATAGTATACGGCATAATAATTCCTAAAGCAAATAAAGAAAAACCAAAAACCGAAATTTGTATTGGACTAGCAATCATAGAACTATTTATTAAATTAAAAATAAAGTGAGCAACAATATTCGAAAAAATACTAGTTAAAACAATTATTGGTACACTGATAAGAATTTTCCAAAATGAAATAGAAAAATCGAAGAAAGCAATTGCTTCTATTTTCAGTATAATTGTAAGCGGAATGGATAAAATAATGGTTTGAACAATATCCGAAGCGTATGATTCAATCTTTTTTTGATTGGTTAAAAGGATTCTCTTATATAGTTGCTTCTCTCTTTTTTGAACCAAATTCATTCCTATCGTAAATATTGAAATTGCAATATTGCCAATTACAATATATATTGGAAGATACCAGTCAACATACGACTGATTTTCAAATTTTAACTGATACAAGTTATTATTTTTACCAAAAAAATAAAAACAAAAAACCGGAATAAAATATGTAGTCACGTACAAAAAAGGGGTTCGAGAAAAAACTAATAATTTAAAGTAAGTTTGTTTTAAAATTCTATCTAGCAATGTTGTCCTCCATCTTCAAGTAATAGTTTTCTAAACTATCAACTTTTTCAAATTTTAATAAATTAGGTACTGAATCAAAAGCTTTGATTTTACCACCATCAATATATATTATCTTTTTTGCGTAACTCTCTAATTCATACATATCATGAGTAGACAATAGAATTAGAACATTATTTTCTTGGACTATCATCTGTAATACTTTCCAAAAATCCCTTCTATACATAGGATCTAAGCCAGTTGTAGGTTCATCAAGTAGAATTAGTTTAGGCTTATTCATACAGGTTACCGCAATTCTTACCCTTTGTTTCAATCCACCTGAAAGTTGTCGTATTAACTTATTTTTGTGTTCATATAGATTAAATATTTTTAACAACTCATCATTTGTATAAAATCCAGATTTGTTTTGATATAAAGATCTAAAATAATTAAAGGTTTCAATAATCGTTAACTTTTCCTCCAATGATTCATTTTGAAAAAGAATTCCGATTTCCTGTCTAAATTTATTAAAATTTTTCTTTTGAGAAAGCTGATTGAAAGCGATTTCACCTTCGAAACGACTCCCCCTAATCGTAGAAATAACTTCTAATAATGTGGATTTCCCCGCACCATTTGCCCCAATCAGCCCATAAACTCCAGAATCAATTATTTCAAAAGATATATCTTTTAAAACTTTATTTTTTCCATACAAAAAATTTAAATTTGAAATTTTCAGCATAAATTCCTCCATCTATTTAAAAATTATTTTCAGAATAACCATTTAAACTATCATATTCAATGACTATCCTATTATTTAGTAGTGTACTATATTCATTCGATAATAAGTAAACAAAATTAGTACTAATAAATTGTATCTCTTTAACGAGAATTCCCAATACTAAATATATAGCATGTATTGGTATAACACTAAAATAACTGTCTGTTGAAATCATACTCAATATCTCCTCTTTCTCATCAAAAGAAATACCATTATTTATTAGAGGTCCTAGATTCACAGAAGTATTAGTCCAGTCAATAAATACCAAGAAAGCATCGGAATTAATAGTGTTCAATACCTTCATATAGTCAACTTTATTATAATTTCCACAAAACAGAAATAAGTTAAAGCTTGTGTTCTGAACACTATCTAGCTCATCAAAATGAACTATTTTAATTCCTAATTCATTAGATAATGATTCAAAGTATAAAGAAAATATTTCATGCTCACAGACAAGACATACATCAATATTTTCTAATTTTGATTGCGCATTATCTTTTATAAATTTTCTCTTAATGCGTTTCAACCCCTCATAATATATATGTTCGTATTGCTTGAGTGTCATAACTTTTAGATCCAATTCTTCGAAATACTCATTTCCTACTTGTGTTAATAAGAAATTTATTAAACTATTATTCTTTACTTTTTTCAAGTCAATACCGAAGTATAAATCCTCAATGTTTCCAACGAAATTGTGCTCTCTTACTCTGCATGCCCATACAATTTTATTATTAATAAGATTGTATATTCCCAACTCATTACCACTAATTTCAATAAAAAAATCTGTTTTTAATCTAATTATTTTCATCCTACACCTAAAAAATATATGACTGTCTCATTAATTTTATCAATTTCCAAGAATTTATTTAACTTATCTTCAAAAAATCCACCTATAGGTATGCAATTTTTGTTAAAAATAGTAGACATCAACATAATGTTTTGAGCAATATGCCCTGCCTCAAGTAATGTCAGTCTATATTGTAATAAACCATATCTAGTATCCATTTTTAAATTACTTGCAAGAAAAATAATAAAATCAGTACTTTTGAAAGATTTATTTGAATATTTAAAAGAAGTAAACGAATCAATATCATATCCATCAATTTTTTTAACACAACAAAGCACATCCTTACTATGTAGTGTACGAAATTCATAGATCCCTTTTTCAAGTCCAGCTACATTATTATTTAAAATATATATTTTAATTGGATAAAGAGCACCACCAGATGGGTAATTTCTCTTATTAACTACATTACCATAATCATCAAGAGTTGTTAAACTCGTTCCTACTGCATTTTTTATAAACTTAAAAAAATCATTTAAATTTAGGTATTCATCACTAAATTCCCAAGAGCTTCTTCTTTTAAAAAAAACATCAATAATGGGTGTAGCAATTTCAACATCGGGTAACTCCATTTTAGAAACATAATTCAAGAAATTTGTAGTATATTTATAAAAAAGTTTAGGATTTTGTAAAGAAACGAGATGTTCTGCTTGCTTTGATGAGTTATGAAACTTCATTATCTTGTCAACTGAAGTAAAATAGTCAACATTTCTACTAAAATCCCATTTCATATTTTTTCTCCTGAATAAGTTTCTTTGAGATACTGATAAACAGTATATTCAACAGGAGGAGTGACACCTAATCTGTTGAAATTCATATGTATTATTGAAATGATTATGCTTTTTAAATAACTGTGATTCGATACTCTTGTTTTAATTATTAATAATAATTGAGTTAAGTCATCCGCTAAATTAGTTGGTAAAATTATTTTTTGAGCTAAATAAAATTCATTAGAAAACTTTCTTTCAACATTGTCTTCAAATTTTTTCCAATAATAAATTCCTTCTGAGATAAATTCTTTAAAGTCCCCTTCTATTATTTCTATGCACTTCAATAAAAAAGCGATTCCAGAAATAATTGAAATATCTTTGCTAATATTTCTTGATTTATTCATACTCATTAAAGTAAAATAACTGGATATTTGGAATATAGTCTCACAATACGGAATGACATTCTCACCACCATACCTATCTATCTCTGGTTCATATAAGAATTCTTCTACACTTCCATTATTATACCACGGTAGTTGTTCTGTATTTACTGGATAGCCATCAAATTGACTAGCTGCATAAAATGTCTCTTTATTCAATAAGTTCGAGAATCTATTCTGTTTAATCCAATTATGAACTTCCTCTTCTATTTCTTCAAAAACTTCCCTATTTCCTTTGATACGCAATCTAATATGCGGACCACCCTCCCAATACCTAATAAAGAACCATTTAGCTATATTTTCACTATTCATTTTATCATAAATCACTTCATAAATATATAACAAAAAATCATCCTGCATATTTTTTTCATGAATAAAGATATGAAGTGCCCACCACTTTTCTGACATAAATTCCCCCATATTATTATTTTAATTCTCAAGGATTACCTTAGATCTACAGTTATATTATCATAAATAGTGTTTCCAATACACGCAGTATAAATTAATTCTGTTTCAAAAATTTCTTTAAAGAAATTTTCGTTGTTATTTTTTATTGGTCGACAGAAATAATAGAATTGGGACATAAACAAACATATCTCCTGCATTATTCCTCCAGCTTCAAAATGAATTAACTGATAACTGTCTTGGGTGTCTAGATCGTCCATATCAAAAGTTAACCAAATAATAAAATCAAGTGAATCTAAAGTTATTCCTGTTTTGTACATATAAAGAAATTTATCTAATTGTAATTCCGAAAAATTATTATCTAATTGTTTAACTTTTCCGTGTGAAATTCGATAGCAACTACAATCGTTAATACTAAAGATATAAAGCTTAATTCTTTTCATATATAAGGAGGTACAAAAATCTATAATTTGTTTTTTTTTATTTTCCCAATCATACGATGCAAAACCAGATAAGCCAATAGGATTATGTGCAGACGTTCTATTATATTGTAAATCTTTAAAAAACTCCTCAGATATTCTTAAGAAGAATGGGTTTGATGAAATCGGCAATACACTTGGAAACTTACTTCTATGTGTCAACCTATAAATTTCAAAGGTGTCTGGGAAGTACTTTTGAAACATTGAGGTTGTGGATCTTGGATTTAATGTTCCTTTATAAAAGTCCAAATAATTATTATTTTCTTTAGCATCAATCAACATTACAGCTAATGCGAAACTATCATCCAAGAACAAGCTATTTAATTGATATTCATCCCCTCCTAAAGTTGGAATAATCTTATAATCAACACATTTTCTATCAAGCAATAATGCCATATGCTTCATTATGTGACCACAGTCAAGTAGAGTTAACTGATAAAAAAATTCTCCATAAATTGGTGCTAATATATTACAATCAAATGAAAAAACGACAACTGTCTTACCCTCTATCAAATTTTCTCTAAAAATATCAAGTTTATCTCCTTCAAAATATCGTAAGTTTATCAAAGAGTTACTATAATTATCAAATTCCGAAATGAAATATTTTCCTCCCGAATACTCTATGATATTAATACTTATAGTGAATAAACCTCTTGTTGAGGGGACAGATTTATGATATGGATATTGGCTATCAACTTCATATTTCTGAATTCCATATGTATTAAATAATAAATAATATAAAAGCGAGTCCTTCCGTATCGTTAATCGATTATTTTTTTTTCCTATCTTTTGCATCTTAGCATTTATATTACTAACAATAGTGGGACGTTCCTTCTTCCTATTACAAGTTTTTTCAAAAAAATATTTTTTTATGTTGTTCATAGATCACCACTCATGGAAATGGATGAGGTAATTTATTAATCTTACCATCCCACAGATAATTTTTGTAATTTACAAATTTACTAATTCTATCCTTGGAGAATACTTGATTATCACTTCCAAAAGTCATGGGAAGTAGGTTAGGCGAAAATACTCTAACTGCATATAAACCAATATTTCTTAAATAAGTACTTTCGAAGTTATAATAATATAGATTACCGTAGTATTCCTTGAATTTTTTTATTATCGCATCCAATAATAGTTCAATTGAATTCTCCTTTAACATCTCTAAATTATTATCATATTCCCGTACTAAATCATCATAAACGATGACTTTACAATCATTAACAAAAGAGAACTGATCTTTCATTTTAGGATGTGCATATAGTTTAAAGTGATCATCCATCTCAGAGACTTTACTGTAATCTTTCACTAACTCTTCCCTATATTTAATCTCTGTATCATCATAATACATATTACTATAAACTCCTAAGGAGCTTATACATTCTACCAAAGAAGCTTTAAGAGCATCTCTAAAATTTAGATGAGAGCCTGCAGCAGTAAATGTTGAAAAATGATATTCCTTTGTACCAGTAATATAGGTCCAAAAAACTGGAATACCAATCTCAGTAGTAATGTCAAAAATTCTAATCTCATATCCTTCTAGATTGATAATTCCCAATAATCTCTGTATATCATTATCAGTAATTGACGATAATTCTACCATTCTAGGTTTTAGTCGTCCATGCCAATATACTAAGAACGCATCGCGTTCAATTAATTCAAACAAACCAAAAAGAATAGCTTCCTCTACCGTACTACCTAAAGAGCTCCCGCTTGAAGTATTAAAATACACTCTTTCTTTTGAAAACTCACTATTTTCGTCGAAATACTCGATAAACTGTCTAGGTAAAAGCACCTCTTCCTTACTATAAACATTTTTAGCCTTTACCCAACTCATACATCTATTTATATCTACTTTTTCCCCTAAAAATGACTCAAATTTTTTCTGTGATAGATATTTTAGTGGACTATTATTCAATTCAACATAACTAAAATATTGATAGTCTTTCTTTTCTTTATTAGAAGATGTATAATACCTCTCTAATCCCTCCAATATTGAAATAAGCTTTGAATTATTAAGATTGCTATCTCTTCCAAATCCACCAACCAATTCGTTATGATATTCATGAAAATACAAAACCGTACCAACCATAGGGATGTAGTTTGAGTTTGCATTTATAAACTGCATTTTAAATAATCCAGAATATCTATCTACAGTTTTAACTAACTTTTTAAAATCAAATTCAGTTCTTCCTCTTAGAGAGTTTAAAAAATTATACTCATATTTTGGGATTTCCATGTTTCCTTTTATACAACTACTACAGTAATCCATAGGAGTAACATGAATAGTTATTGACTCAAAATTACCTCTATCGACCAACAACACTTGATTCAAATCTAAATTTGAAATCACCAAATACTCTAATATATTTTTTTCATAGTTCGAAACGAAACATTTTTCTACAGAAACCGCAAATATAGCATTAAACTCTTTGTTAATTTTCAATCTTTCTTCAAAACAGCTCATACAAAATTTCGAGGTACTCTTAACTACAACGAAGAACAAGCTATTTACATAAACACATATCTTATCATTTTGATAAGATGCTTTTTCCTGAAATTCTTTAAAATTATCAAAATAATAAAACTGATTCATTTAGAATAACCCTTTCTAATTTGTCTACTTTAAGATTTATTATAATTTATTTTCAAATATAGAATAAGAAAATAACTGTAAAGAATTCCATTCGTATATTTTTTTTCTATAAATGCGTTCATTGATAGCTATCTCCGACATATCAGCGTTAAGTCTATTGAATCCTCTTAATAATGATCTTTCAATCACTTTCTCAAGGTTGCTAATACTACTATCAAAATCTATAGCAATTTCCTTTCCATCATAAAGTGTTTTCACCACCACAGAATCTTTATTTTGTAAACATTGTATCGAAAATAAATTATTTAATTGGTAATAATTCTTTATTTTTTCAAAAAAATCCTCAGCTTTAATTATACTTCCTCTAGTAAACAGAGTTGCAGGATAGTATTGACTACCTATTGTCGAGAATAAATAAAGATGATATTTATATTCAAACGAAATAAGGATTGCTTGTTCAAATGCTAATTCATATGTTCTTCCGACTACCTCAAATATTTTTCCATCTTTTAAAGTTACTCTAAATTTAAAACAACCATATTCATCAAAAGAATCTAACAAAGTAATGTTTTTAATAAAAGAACTTAATTTTTTAATTGCACTATCTATTTTAGGGAATTGATCCATTCTGAATTTCTCTAAATTTTCTTCAACAACAATTAAATCTTCTAGTTTTTCCTCAGTGAAGTTTACATATTGGGGAAACATATTCTCATCAAAGTACATCATATTGTTATCTATATTCGAAGCCAGACATTGTGAAAGAAAATAAGGGAATAGCTGAGGGTATACATTGATTGTAAACTCGCTATTTATTTCTATAAAATTATTTTTTACAAATTCACAAAGCTCATGAAAATTCCTTTCTAGAATTTCTTTTGTAGCAAAATAATAATTTCCCTTTGCTTCTATTATGTAGTAATCATAGTAGACTATTTGTTCAAGAAGTAAATCACCAAATTTACAGAGAATTACAGTTTCCGTTTTTTTCTCTTCAACATCATTTAATTCAGAAGTAAAGCCAAATTCATGCATGGCCTCCATTATTCGCGATTCTAGATTCGATAAATTATCAAGCTTATTTATAACTTTATAATTTATCGATTTGATAATTTCCATTTTCTCTATTGGATTATCGTCCATCTTTAGCATAAATCTACCCAAGTTATTAATATAGGGATAACCAGATTTAGTAAGAGTGAATCCCTTTAAATAATTTATGATTTGGATAATTTTCTTTTCAAATTCTGATTTTTCATTTAGAGAACTGACTTTCAAATCTTTATTACAAATTTCTCTGATAATATCACGAAACATCTGATACTGTTCCATATCACATGAAACATTGATATATCTGTCAGATGAAATAATAGATAGCAAGCTTTTTTCTTTATCATAGTAATAATTGAGATTTCCTCTATAAACAAGATATTTATCAATCATCTTTTTTTCCTTCCCATTTCCAGTCTATATCAAGATTTTCATCTAAATATCTATACAAAATATATCCTAGAAAATGTTTGGTTTTAGGGCTAATATACAATTTAGGGTACAAAGTATAGAGGTAATTTATTGTAAATCTATTTATAATGTACTCATCACTCATGATAATGTTATCAATATTAGGTTGATTTATCCAAGTTTTATGAAAAGAACTTTTTTCAACCAAACCACTTTCTATAAATTGCTTTGTTCTTCTTAAGTTTTCTTCCTTCACAGTAAGAGGAACTTGTTCGTTTATCTCTCTAATTTCCATAGAAAGGGAATTTATAAGAAAAATTAGTTCAACATCAAACAAATTCTGCTTAAGAAACGTGTCTAGTTCTACCTTTATTGCTGATGAATTAGCCTCGTAATACTTTTCGAATTCATAAAAATAATCTTTTATTAAATTACTATAAGGATGATATTTAAAACTATAATAATGGGACTTCAAAGAAATGTAGAGAGATTTAAGCCCTTCTTCACCCAGTGTATTTTTTGAAAATGATAAAATAAATTCGAGATATCTAATAATATTAACAAAATTATCACTTTCAAACTGTTCTCTCTTTAGCAATTCTATAATAAATTGATTAAATTTATAATTATATTTATGGTATGTTTGACCAAAATAAGAAATATATTCATCACTGTTTTCTTTTAAATAAAACTTAGAAACTGTAACAGTCTTATTTTTATAAATAGGTAACGCATTTTGCTGATAAGATTCCATTTCAATAAGATTTTTGACAGTTTCAACACTTAATTTTTCACTTTCTCGATAGTCAACTTCCTCTAACATCTTCTCAAATTCTTTTTTTAGAAAATCAAACTCATCAACATCATCGTCCTCAAAAATAATACTAATATGAGTCCCATGTGCCCAATGAGTTGTAAAATAGTAGGTTTTAATAGCTAATTTCTCTAATAAAGGTATAACTTTATTAAGCAGGATATCAATTTTCTGTTCTCTATTATAATATAAGTATAAACAGATTTCATATTCCATATGTATTCTCCTTCTCAAGATAAACTACTCTAATTTAGTAAAAGTAAAAAACAATCAAAAAAATCAAAACATTCGAGTTTCCTCAATCAGTTTCTCACAAGTATAATCCTTTGTAGGTTCTACATCCGGAAGAGCTTCCTCAAATAAAATATATTCTGTTTCAGGAATTAGAGATGAAAGATGAAATAATATCAAAGGATTTCTCATGTCAATGTACATTGGTTTTAATTTTTTGTATTTAGTACTTGCTTCAAACTCTGAATATTCTTTTCCAAAGTATCCCTGAATAAAGTGTTGTTCAGGAATGCCATTTTCATTAAAAAATTTCCAGATAAAATATGATGTCTTAACCCAATCATCTGTGAAAAGTTCCATAAAGATTTCTCTCTTTACAATCCATCCTTTTCTTTGAACAATAACATCACCAATTGAGTACCTTGGAATTTTAATAATATTTTTTCCATGATTCTTCAAAAAAACATACCTATGAATAGGGAAATCCAACTTAAAACTAGAAAATAAAGAATTTAATAAACCAAAGATCCCTGATAAACTTGAAGGAACTAAGTTTCCCAAAAACATTACTGAAAAATCTTTATTTTGATCGGTCAACTTAACTTTCTTAGTCTTTTCATCATATTTATAGTACAATTCACCAAAATTTATTCTTTGTTCTGCTCCATACAGATTTTCATAATCATAAGATCCTTTTGTGGTGAATCTAGTAGAAGCTAAACTAGAATGAATATTAGAATTAAATCCATGAAATTCCATAATCTCAGCAACAGTTTCCTTGGAACTATTGAAAAGAATTTTCTTATACTTATTAAACTCTTCAAAAGATTCAGGAAAAACATAATCAATAAATCTAGAGAAATAGGTCAAATAACCTTTGTAAATATCATTAATAACTATTTGATCACCCTCTACATCCTGATAGAACAAATCTAAGGATCTAATATTTGGGAAATAATCAAGATTATTATCAAAAATTTGCTGAATTTCACGTGAAGATAATTTACCATCTTTGCTATTATCTAAAATATTAATAAATTTCTCCTTCAAATTATTTAGCCGAATATTTAACTCACTGTCATCCGAAAGATTCTCACAACTCCATTCATTCTGCCATAAAAAGTCAAACTTCCTGTTATTTCTGACTATTAATTCAATTACAGATTTCTCATTTGTTGCAATAAAATTATCTCCAAATTTTTCATGAAATAGTTTTCCAAAATAATTTTGGAATTTGAAATTTACATCAAATAATACCGATAATTTTATCAAACAATCAATTTCTTCTCTGTATCTATATGAATCATTTATTGAACACGTTCCAAGTGATACAAAATCCTCATACAGTACATCTCTTATGCTAATTTCACCTATTCCTGCTAATTCGTATATAACTGAAATGTTTGAATGTATCAACTTCAATGTTTGATACTTTGAATACCAATCTTCAATATCTGTGATATTATATCTTCTCAATAGCCCATCAACATATTGTAAAATATTGTAAATTTTATTAATAAAAACATCATTATCTAACTCCCAATCTTTTATAAAATTTAAAAACTTAGCGAGCGAACCAATTTTAGACAATTCAATATTTTTTGCGGGCACAACTATTGTCGAATCAATTAATTTGAAATAAATTTCTTCTGATAACTCAGGAAATATTTTTTGTAGCGCAGCATAATCAAAATATTTCCCTTTTTTATTATCATATAAATAGTTGAGTAATCTATTCTGTTTGATTTTATATTGGACACTTTCTGTCTGAAAAACTTTATGAAAATCTCCATCTATTAAAGAGGTATAAGCATATGACGAACCAATTTTATCCAACGATGGATTCAATTCATAAGGCATTTTCAATCTGTAGTGAGCTCGTTTTTTTACTACAGAATATATTTGTAAAATTACTGTTACATTCAACTCAGCAAAAATATTATTTTTTCCAATAGTATCTTTTTTGGGAGTAGTTAAGTGAAAAATTGAATTTGTAAATGTAGAGAAGGGTGATGTTTTCATAGAAGCCTTTAAAAATATCTTCAACAAGCTGAGTTCTTTTTTTCGTTGTTTTGAGTTTAAAGTCGAAAAATCAAATTCTTTGTATTTACCAATATATTCAATTAAATGTGAATCTATAAGTTTTGTGGCATTTAATAAATATGATTCTTCAGCAAATGCACACTTTAACTCTTCTCTACTTCTCAATATAGATTCATTTAGTTTTTGTCTAAGAATATCAATTAACTCATCTTTCTGCTGTAAAGCATCCATGAAATTACTATATTTGTCTAATAAATCTTTATAGGCACTTAATGTTTTAACATCATTTTCATTTAATCTTTTTGAATTGTAAATCTTTCGTTTTAGGTTCAATAACTTACCATCTTGTTTTATAAAAAAAACTTCTTCTATTTTGGAAGTTAATTTTTCTTTTTCTTCTAGTAGTTTTTGATCAATCTGAAATATTTGAAAATAAATCTCAAAAATAGAGTCGTCTCGCATATTTTTCAAATACATAAGATTCAAAGTGTTTTTTCTTTGGATATAAAATGGCGGCTGAATATCTCTCATTCTGCATTTCCTTTTTAAAATTATACTTTATCTATTTTATAGGAATCTTTATTGCCCCTATAAAATAGATAAAGTATTATAAGGTCCAGTAAAGACAATTACCAGACCCTATAAAACAGACTATTAACAACAACATGATGAACTTGAACAACATGAACAAGAGCCACAACATGAACAACAAGATGCACTACCAGCACTTGCAGCTGTCTCAGGCAATGCCTTAGCTTCAGACAATGTCAGAACTTCAATTTCATTAATATCGAAATCTAAATCTAGATTTAAATCTGCAATCATATTAACTACCTCCTTTCTATACCGTTTCATATTCAGATTATATCATAAAAAAACTGACATTGCAAGCGCATTCATTAAATATTCTTTTAATTGACCTGCAAGTTCAGTCGAATTTCTATTTGATTCAGGCGATTGTGACCTTATATTCACATTATTTCCTTTTCCAAAAAACTGATGTACCTCTCTCTGGTGTTCTTCAATCTCAAACTTAGTAAGTAGATAATCTTGAAAACTGTCCGCAATTAGGTGTCCACGGTCTTTTCCGCCTATCTTTGGTCTAGTATTATGCACTACTTTCTACAATACTTTTACAAAATAATTATCTTTTGGAATCTTTCTTAACACCACTTTCCTCAAAGAATCACCCTCAAATTTTGGACTATTTAAAATCGAGGAATCCATTTCCGTTGGCTCTATGACATCAAAATATTCCCCGTCACTATTCCAATTTAACATATCTAACCTCCCATATCCTACAAAGTTGAGTATAGTATATCATGGAATAAAAATTGTATCAAAAATAGCACTCACACTTCTGTATTGGTCAAAATCAGCTGGTCAATCTTGCCTACTCCTCGACTTTTAAGATAGGGAATCAAGGTTCTCTGGGCATTGCTGGTTGTCGCCTTTTCTTGCCAGGCTTGAATTTTCTTGTCAGATTCTGCTTTACCTCCTACATCTATGAGAATAGTTTTACCAGTTACATCCCGTAGGAAAATACTCTCTCCTTGCCCTACATCCAGCATGGTGATTTCATTTTCCAGTGGGTGTTTGGTCAAGATAAAGAGCCCCACAATAAAGAGAATGACTCCTGCTATTCTTTTAATATTTTTCCTAAAATCATAGACTAAAGCTAATGAAACTAAGAGAAGAATCAAAAGCCATGCGTTGGGTTGACCAAAGACCAAGGGTCTACTTGCCAGCTGCGATACCAAGCGAATGACGCCCTCCAACCACTCAAAGACAAAGTTAAACTGAGTGACTGGGTAAACAAAAGACAGAATAAATAAGATGGACAAAAGCGGTAAGAATACCACATCAAACAGAAAGGAAAAGACAAAGGTCAAAAGAATAGACCAAGGCTGAAATTCTGCAAAATAAAAGGATAGAATGGGCAATATTCCCAAAGAAATGACCAAACTTTCTCTGGCAACAGCCTTGATCCCATCGCCTTCTTTGCTTGTCATAGTCAAGATAAAAGCGTATGTGCAGGACAAGACTCCTCCTGCTGTCAAGAAAAAGTTGGGCATGATGATAAAGAGGACAAGAACCGTTAAGGCAAAATTATCCAAACCCTTAACACCATGTTGGGCCAGTAACTTTTGCAAGAGACTGCGAATGACTGAAGCTGAAAATCCTGTCAGACCTGCATAGATAAGGGAAAAGGGATAGGTCAGCCACTTCAACTTTTCTTGAGTTAAGCCAAATCGCAAGAGGAGCTTCTTAAAGGCATCCATAAAGAAGCCCACCTGCATACCTGATAAGGCAAAAAGGTGAATAATTCCAAGACTGGAATAGAGCTCATTCATCTCCTCAAAGTCCGTGTCCAAATGTCCCAGCAAGAGCCCCGTCATATAGTTGCGCATAGGGTCTGGAAAGTGCATCTTGATCCAAACTACAGCCTTCCGACGTAAACCAGACAGATTTTCTCCTATATCCCAACTGCTAACCCTTTTAAGTGACTGGATGTTCTCGATAGTCAATGTCTGATAAATCCCTTGAGTCTTTAGATAGGCTTGATAGTTAAAGCCACCAAAATTCCTCTGACCTTCAGGCTCTGAAGGTTTTCCTTCTAGCTCTATCTCGTGAAGGTCTGTTAAGGCCTGAAAGAGCTCTTTCTCCTCCTCAGACTGGAGTTTATAGTAAACTTGGAAGGTGCGACCGTCAGCCTTGCCCCGAAAGGACAGACTATCTCCATTAACTTTAATAGTATCTGGTAAAATTCTCACCTTCTCTACAGACGCAACTAAGTCTTGACTAGCTTGTGTCTGTTGCCAGTTTTGAAACAGAAACCAAAAGCCAAAGACTCCACAAATCGCTAAAACTTTTCCAGTCGATTTCCAAGGAAATTGAAGAAAGAGACAGATGAGTAGAAAAACAAAGCCTAGTAAAGCAAGATAGGACGCTCCAAAAATGGCGTAGTAAAACCAAAGCAACAGAAAACTCAGATAGATTAGGGGAATAGGGAAATTCTTAATCCACTGTGACATAATCTTTTAGCTTTTCTATGGTCTTAGCCCCAATGCCAGAGACTTTCTTTAATTCATCTACCGACTTGAATTTCCCATTTGCCTCGCGATGGTCGATAATATCCTGAGCTCGTTTTCCTCCCAAGCCTTTGACCTGCTTGAGTTCTTCCAAACTAGCTTTATTGAGGTTGACCTTCTTTTCTTTACTTGTCGAAGGAGACGTTCCAGAGGCAGCCTGCTGACTAGTTGCTTCTTCTCCCTTACTCGGGACGTAGACCAGAGCCTCGTCACTGACTTTCTGAGCGAGATTGAGCGACTTACTATCTGCCTCCTCTGTCAAGCCACCAGCCTTCTGAACCGCATCATGGACCCGACTTCCTACTGGCAAATCGTAAATCCCGGGCGATTTAACGGCACCTTTTACATCCACTGTAATCTGATCTTGTTCCAGAGCCTCTTCCTTTTCTTCCTTCTTCACTTCTTTTTCAGACGATGAATCCTTTGAAATAGCAGCAACTTCAGCCGGCAAATTTGTTTCTTTCACAGATGTTTGTGAACTTGGCTTTAGCAGGAAAAAACCGCCTAAGGCCAAACCCAAACAAGCACAGATGACAATGATTTTATACTCTTTGATTTTCTCGATAATTGCTTCCATATTTTCTCCTCTCTTAAGTTATTCGCAAGAGAAAGAAAAAAACAGCTGAAAAATCTTTTCAACTGCTTATTTATTTGCAAAATAGTCTTCCTTAGTCAAGACATAATGAACTCTTGTGACGATTCGACCTTTTTCATGTTGATCCATACAAGCATATGGTTCTGCATGGGAAAAGCGCATGCCTGATTTCTGCATGACCTTTCCTGACGAGGGATTATCCTTATCATGTAAAGCAACTAGCTTGTTCATTCCAATCTTCTCAAAAGCCAGCTCAATCACGGCTCGATTGGTTTCTGTTGTCAATCCTTGATTCCAATACTTTTTATTGATAATGTAGCCAATAGCTGCCTTCTTAAGAACAGTATCAATCTTGTGCAAGTCAATGGTACCAATAAACTGACCATTGCTTTTTAGTTCTATTCCCCACCGTCCTAAGGGATTGGCCAAGTAGAACTGAGCAATATTATTCTTGGTTTCTTCCAAGCTTTGATTGGTTGGAAAAGTGTAGCGCGTATTTTCTCTGTCCGAGGCATACTCAAACATAGCTTCTGCATCATCCAAAGTTACAGGTCTAAGCACTAAACGCTCTGTCTCCACTATTGGATACTGGGCTAGTTTTAAAAAGATTGATTCCATACTTTCCCTCCCTAGAAAGGATTTTCAACTATTTTAGCAAAAAATAAAGGCCCTAGCAATCGGTTTTTCTTGATTTTTATCCATCTTTTATATAAAATTAGTACATCACAATAAATGATCTGGTTCTCTCTGTGATTGTTAAGTTTAGAATCCAGATATAGAATAAGGAGACAACTTTTATGTTAATCGGAATTCCAAAAGAAATTAAAAATAACGAAAACCGTGTCGCCCTCACACCTGCTGGTGTCCATAGCTTAGTTTCTCGTGGACATCGCGTCCTCATCGAAACAAATGCTGGTCTTGGTTCAGGATTTACTGATGCTGATTATCAAAAGCAAGGAGCTGAGATTGTTGCTACTGCTACTGAAGCCTGGGCTGCCGAATTAGTCGTGAAAGTAAAAGAACCTCTAGCTTCTGAATACGGTTATTTGCGCGATGATCTTCTCCTCTTCACCTACTTGCACATGGCCGCTGCTCCAGAATTAGCAGATGCCATGTTAGCAGCAAAAACAACAGGAATTGCCTATGAAACTGTTCGTGATAATCAAGGACAACTACCGCTCCTTGTTCCTATGAGTGAGGTTGCTGGTCGTATGGCTGTTCAAATCGGAGCTCACTTCCTTACTAAGCAAGCTGGTGGTTCTGGTGTCCTACTAGGTGGTGTGCCGGGTGTTCCAAAAGGAAAAGTAACCATCATCGGTGGCGGTGTCGTCGGGACACATGCTGCCCGCATCGCCCTCGGACTTGGTGCTCAAGTGACTATTTTAGATATCAGTGCGAAACGTCTCTCAGTGTTAGAGGAAGTCTTTGGGAACCAAATCCAAACTCTTATGTCAAATTCATTCAACATTGAAGCAAGTGTGAGAGATGCTGATGTGGTAATTGGAGCGGTTCTTATCCCTGGTGCTAAAGCACCGAAATTGGTGACAGATGAGATGGTCAAACAAATGCGTTCAGGCTCTGTCATCGTTGACGTAGCCGTTGACCAAGGTGGCGTTATCGAGACAGCTGACCGTGTGACCACGCACGATGAACCCGTCTATGAAAAACACGGTGTTCTCCACTATGCCGTTGCCAATATCCCTGGTGCAGTTGCTCGTACCTCTACTATCGCCCTAACCAATGTCACTCTTCCTTATATCGAAGCTTTGGCCGGCAAAGGATTCGCACAAGCAATCTCTGAAGATGAGGGCTTGCGTCAAGGTGTGACCACTTATCAAGGTTACTTAACTAGCCTCCCAGTTGCTCAAGGACTCGATAAAGATCATACGTCTATCGACGAACTTGTTTAAAGCTAGACACTCATTAAAAAAGAGCAGTTCACATCTGAACTGCTCTTCTTTTGTTATTCTGTCTCTTCCTTCTTTTCTTCAACCTTAACTGGAGCTGGTTCATAAGCTCGGATAATCTGAGCGACAACTGGATGGCGAACCACATCCTTGGCTGAAAAATGAACAAAGTCAATTTGGTGAATGTTCTTGAGCTTTTCTTGGGCATCAATCAAACCAGACTTGACGTTACGCGGAAGGTCAATCTGGCTGATATCTCCATTGACAATCATCTTAGAATTAAAACCTAAACGCGTCAAGAACATCTTCATCTGCATGATAGTCGTATTTTGCGCCTCATCTAGAATGACAAAGGCATCGTCCAAGGTCCGTCCACGCATGTAGGCGAGGGGCGCAATCTCAATGATTTCACGCTCCATAAGACGAGTCGTTTGGTCTTTACCAAGAATCTGATACAATGCATCATAAACTGGTCGAAGGTAAGGATCCACCTTCTCCTTGAGGTCACCTGGTAGAAATCCAAGACTCTCTCCTGCTTCA
>ERZ772770.95-NODE-95-length-19653-cov-3.61848_pt1 | contig 19653 bp, 14 predicted proteins | sample MGYA00511361_ERZ772770 | MGnify/ENA primary metagenome ERZ772770 (study PRJEB29015, sample SAMEA2738026) | human oral metagenome | biome: human oral; feature: human-associated habitat; material: saliva | place: China | collected 2251 ... | reverse complement strand
CTCACGCGCTTGTAGGTTACGCTGCTCGCGGCGCTGATTTTCTTCCTGGCGCTCACGGTTAAACCGGGCAAAAGCTTCGCTTGGGAAATACACCTCACCGCGCACCTCAATGCGCTTGGGGTGATTGGCGCCGGCTAGCACTAGCGGAATTGAGGCGATAGTGCGGGCATTGGCAGTGATGTCTTCACCAACACGCCCATCTCCGCGCGTGGCAGCCTGGGTTAAGACACCGTCTAGATAGGTTAGCGAGATAGCCAGGCCGTCAACCTTAACCTCGGCGGTCATGGGTAGCTCATCGGTTGGGTCTATGCGCGCACACCACTGAGCTAGCTCCTCCAAGCTAAAAACATCTTGCAACGAGTACATGCGTTCAGCGTGAGTGATGGGGGCAAACTGGTTGGCGCCTTGGCCACCTACATGCTGGGTTGGCGAGGAAGGCAGGGCCAGTGCCGGGTAGGTGTCTTCAAGTTCTTCTAGCTCGCGGTAAAGGCGGTCATATTCCTGATCGCTGAGCGAACTTTGGGTGTCTACGGCGTCGTAGTAATCGTGGCGGGCGCGATCGATGGTGCGTACCAGCTGCCCCCAACGCTCGCGTGCGGATGCGGGAACTTGGCTTACTACCTGCGGGCTAGTCATGGCTCAATCATCGCAGAAATCCGCCCTACTCGCGATTTTTCCCCAGCACTAGATCATATTTGATTATGTTGTGTTATGCTTGAAATATGGCAACGCCGCTTAATGATGTTTATTCGCTGCGTGCAGCCACCGACGCCGAGCTGCACATAGCAGTTGTGCACGGCCCTCATGCCGGCATGGTTCTACCCGCGAGCGCCGCCACTTTGGGCCGCGCTGATTTACCTGATGACCAGTTTGTTTCCTGGCAGCATTTGCGTCTGCGGCAGCTGCGAGGGGCTTTGCGGGTGCGTGATGTGGGCTCTGTTAATGGGCTCTGGTTGCGCTGCAGGGGTTGTTTTTGGCGACGACGCCACCGCCTGGTGTGGTATCCGCGCGCCCGGATTCGTATTGGCACTACCGTGTTGCAGCTGCGGCGCTTGCCGCGCCAGTTACAGGTACCACAGCCTCATGCTGGCGGGTTTTTGTTGCAAAGCTTGTATGTGCTTTTGCCGCTGGTGGCCATGGCCGGGTTTTTGCTAACCGATCAGGGCTGGTCAATGATGCTAATTAGCGCCCCCATGTTGGGGCTAATGATGCTGCGTAGCTATCCCTCTGGTCGAGGCGCTAGCCCCGGGCGTCTACCTGATCCGGCTACTTTGGCGCTGGCCTGCGCCATGGTTGGCGAGCATAAACCCAATACGAAAAACTGTTTGCGGGCTTGGCCGGGTATCCGCCGCTTTCACGCCACCCGGATTCGCCCCGATGAGCGTATTACCATTACCGGCCCTAATGCCCAGACAACCGGGCGCTGGCTGTGTGCGCAGCTGTTAGCCACAGCCCAGGCCCGGGTGCAACCGGTTAGCGGCGGAGCCCACCTGCTTTGGGATGAGGGCCAAAACCAGGCTTGGTTGATGTGGGCCACCACTAAGCCAGCTACCCGCTGTATTCGCGCCCCTAGGCGCGTAGCTGAGATTTCTGATTCATGGTGGCGCCAGATTTTTACTCCCGCCACTTTGCAGGCCACGCAAGAGCGCCAAGGCCCAGCTTGTATTGCCTTGGCTTCACTTTTGGATTTAGAAGCTGGCCCTACTTTTGCCAGCCAGCTTCAAGAACCTAAAGCAACCGCCAAGTTTACCCAGGCTGATCCCAGCGCTTCCGCCAAAAGCCCCACCCAGCTGCGCGCCTGTTTAGGGGTGGGCAGCTGCGGCCAAGCTTGGGTGGATTTAGTGGCTGACGGGCCCCACGCCCTGGTGGTGGGCACTACCGGGGCTGGTAAATCAGAGCTATTAACCAGTTGGCTATTGCAGCTAGCCTGGGCCCATTCCCCCTCAGCTTTGCAACTGATTTTGGTTGACTACAAGGGCGGCACCTGCCTGGGGCCGCTAAAGCGCCTGCCGCACTGCGTCGATCTACTAACTGATTTAGAGCCTGCCGCCACCGCCAGGGCTATTGAGGCCATCAGTGCCCAACTGCGCCGTCGTGAACAAATTTTGCGCAAAAGCAACTGTAAAGACATAACCGAATATGAGCAGCTACGCCACCACCAACCCAGCTTGGCGCCGCTAGCCCGGATGCTGGTGGTGGTGGATGAGTTCGCCACCCTGGCGGCCACCCAAGAAGAGCTACTTGAGCATCTGTTGCGCCTGGCCGCGCAGGGACGCAGTTTAGGGATGCACCTGATTTTGGCTACCCAACACCCCCATGGGGCGCTGAGCACCTCAATTACCGCCAATGCGGCGCTACGAGTGTGCCTGCGGATGCTTGACGCCAGTGAAGGCGCCCCCCTGCTGGGCCACGGTGACCTGCCGGATTTGCCGCGCGCACCGGGGTTTTTATGTCTAAGCACCCAGCGCGGACATTTTCGCTGCCCCTATGCCGGCACTGCCCAGGAAAGTGCGGTGTGGATTGATGCTTGCGTTAAAGCCGCCCAGGCCCTGCCACCTTGTCAGTCACCCTGGCTAGCGCCGCCCCCAGCTAACCTCACTTTTACCCAAGCCCAACAGTTACTATCTGCCCACGGCGCCCCGGCACCCACTAAAGGACTAGCTACCAGCCTGGTTAGTACCCGCCAAAATTTGGCCTTGGCCCTATGTGACCTGCCCGAGCAGCTAGCCTATGGGGCTTTTAACTGGGACAGCGCCACGCCGCTAGGGATTTTTGGTACCAGCGCTTCGGGGCGCACCACTGCGCTGCGGCAACTGGCTAGCAGCGCCGCCCAGGCTGGTCTGGTTACCCATGTGATAGGCGCTGATTTAAACCAGCTGGCCTTGCCAAATGCAGCCTTAGCCGGCTCGCAGCTAGACACCTTTCATCCTTGCGAAGTTTTGCGTTTAACCCAGTTGGCTTTGGAGGGAAAACTACGTGACCAACTGCTACTAATTGATGATCTGGACTGTGTGGGCGAGGCAATAGACACTGTCTTGGGACTGGGTGAAGGCCGCGACGTGCTAGAAAAACTGGTTAACGCTTCACGTAGAGGCCTGTTTACCCTGGCTTTAGCTGGGGATTTAGCTAATGCCCCGATGCGTTGGTGCGCCAATATTTCCCAGCGCCTGTACCTGGGAGTTTGCTCTGACACCCTGGCTGATCAAGCCGGCCTTAAACGCTGCCAGCAGGCCCCTAATCAGGTGGGTGCCGGGGTGCTCACTTTAGCCTCGCACTGGTGCACCGCCCAGATTTTGCTGGTGCCGGTTTTGCCCACTAGTGCCGCAAATTTGCCTGCTAGCGTCGTAGATTCGCCCGCTAGCGCCTCAGATTTACCCGTTAACCCCTCAGACACGACGACGGCGCTCGCGACTGCCCCAGTTGTGGCCCTGCCGGAGATTGTCCCCATCTGCCCGCCCTGGGCGCTGGGTTTAGGCGGTGACCAAGCCCAGCCTTGGTGCCCGCAGCTAAGCCAAGGGCTGGCCATAATTGGGCCTGCTGGTAGTGGCCGCAGCACCGCCCTGGCGCGCGTCTACGACATTTTGCAGGCTACCGACCCAACCCTGGCTCAGCATGCAATTTTTATCGACAACCTAGACCAAGCCTGCCCAAGCGCCATTAACACCGTAGAAACTGCCCTAGATGCTGGCACCCCGGTTTTTGCCACCGCCTTAACCAGCCGCGCCGCCAACACTTATAGCGGCGTCCTAGCCCAGCTGCGCAACCTGAGTCCGCTGCTACTACTTGCCCCTGGCCTGGGCGAAGGGACGCAGCTAGCTAATGTGCGACTAACGCGCTGGCTTGATCCTCATCGCCAGCACCTACCAGGCAGGGGGCTTGTCATAGCTAGCTCACAAATCACACCTATACAGATCTGCCAAAATACCAGCCCAACATTTGCAGCTAACCCACAAGTGTAGGCTTTTCCACAAGTAAACCTCTTGAAATTTGCAAAAACTGCTCAAAAGTGCCCAAATGTGATTACTTCCACCGCGTTTGTGCGCAGTTCTCAGGTAAAAAGTCTTGTCCTAGCGCTTATACCGTGTGAGAGTTGGACAGGCAAATCGAACGGGCGATCGGCGCTACGGCGGCGACGACCGTTCATCTGTTTTTACCTGGCCTTAACGGCGGTATTAAGAAGGGAGAATGTCATGGACTGGCGTGAGCGTGCAGCATGCCTGAACGCAGACCCGGAGTTGTTCTTCCCTGTGGGTAACACCGGTCCGGCAATCGCCCAAATCGCGGAAGCCAAGACTGTATGCCGCAGCTGTTCAGTTGTGGATGTGTGTTTGAAATGGGCTCTGGACAACGGTCAAGACGCTGGCGTCTGGGGTGGAATGAGTGAAGACGAACGGCGCTCCCTAAAACGTAGGGCTGCCCGTGCTCGTCGTTCTGCCTGACCGAAAATTTATGGCCGTACCAACTTGGTGCGGCCATAAATTTTTAGCGCAGCTATAAATTTTTTAAGGCGCCTAGTCTTCTAGGCAGGCGTGGATAGTTACCACTGTGCCGCCTTGCGGGTTAGGTGACCAGTCAATGACGCCGTGCAGCTCAGTGCGTACCAAAGTGGAGACAATCTGGGTACCCAAACCACTCATTACCTTGCCCTCAGCCAAGCCTTCGCCGTCGTCGCTAACCAGCACCTTCAAAGCGGCCCCATCACGCTGGGCGGTAACCGTAACCGTACCGTCACGTTTAGCCAAGCCATGCTCAACAGCGTTAGCGACCAGCTCCGCCAGCACCGTAACCAGGGCCTGGGCGGCGTCGCCACCGACCATGCCAAACCTGCCCTCCAGCTGGACACTTACCTTATGGTCACTTTCAGCCACCACTGCGGCCTGACGCAAAACCTGACCGAAAACCTCATCAAAATTAACGATTTCATCAATGTTTTGACTCAGCGCATCATGCACGGTGGCGATGGTAGCCACGCGCCGCTCCGCCTCACGCAGGGCTGCCTGCGCCTCAGGCTGCTCAGCGCGCCGCGCCTGCATACGCAGCAGCGCCGAGACGGTTTGTAGATTGTTTTTAACGCGGTGGTGAATTTCGCGGATGGTGGCGTCCTTGCTCAGCAGCACCTGTTCTCTACGACGCAGCTCGGTAATGTCACGCACCAGCAGCAGTCCCCCAGCCCGCTGGCCAGCGTCTAGCAGCGGCACAGAGCGCACCGCCAAGAACACTCCCCCTAGCTCCAGCTCAGTTAGCCAAGCCTGGCGTCCCATAAGCACCAGCGACATAGTCTCATCCACGTGGCTATGGGGCGGAATCAGGTTAGTTACCTGCTCAAGTAGCTGTACTTTATCCAGGCTTCCCTTAATACCTAACCGGTGAAAACAGGTGGTTGCGTTAGGCGAGGCGTAGGTAACATTCCCCTCAACACTGAGGCAGATCATACCGTCAGTTACACGCGGCATCCCGTGGCGTACGCTGGTGCCCGCCCCGGAGACGGGAAAATCTCCCTGAGAAATCATCTGGCACAGGCGGTTAGCCGCTTGCAGCTGGCCATCGTCAATCAGGCGCCCGCCACTAAGCAACCCCACGGTGGATTCACGAGTTAGCACTGCAATAGCTCGCCCGCCGCACACCACCGGAATGAATTCTTCTTTAACAGCTACCGTGCCGTTCCAAATATTGTTTTTAGCGACCCTTACCTGGCAGGAGGCCAGCGCTTCCAGGGCCAGTGCTTCACGCGCCGCCGGCATACGCAGGCCGATTACGTCGTCGGGGTGCACAGTGGTGTTGTTGGAGGGGCGACACTGATCCATAGCCATCAGACGCCCATTCTTGTTACACACCCACAGCACCAGGTCAGCCATCGACATGTCAGCCACCAGCTGCCAGTCCCCCACAAGTTGATGCAGCCAGTCCAGGTCAGCTGGGGCAAACTCAACTTTGTCTCGTAGCGCTGCGGGGAGAGTCGTCATGACTCCAGCCTAGCGCGCATGGCAGGCTTATCTCATGCGTACATCAGTCAAAATAAATTATCAGGCTCCTTGCGAACAGATTTTGTCAATGTTTAACGACCCGGCTTACCAGTTAATCCGTTTTGGTAGGGCCCCGCTAGAAAATTTGCACGCTAACACCCTGCCCACCAGCACCGACGACGCCAGTAAAACCTGGCAGGGTACGCTCACTAAGGCCACCGTGAGCCCCACCGTCATTCCTGCCAATGCCAGCCGTTTCATAAAGGGTGAGGTAAACCTGGCTCTGGCTCAGCGTTGGTGCACCCAGCCCCGCTCTGACTCAAGCTACCAGGGCCAAATTGCCACCCAGATCAGTGGCCTGCCGCTCAAACTAAGCGGCCAGGGCACTTTAACTCCCACCGCCTCAGGCTGCGAGTTAAACGTGGATATTGACGCGACTTTGGCGATCCCGCTTTTTGGTGAGCGCATCTTACGCAGCGCCTTAAAGTTCTCTGACGACGCCGTCGCCTATGAACTTGCCTGCGCCGCTAAGTACCTGGCGGGCCACAGCGCAAACTAGCCTAGGGCGCACCCAAACTGCCTGCCCGGCCGCAGCCCTAGCGAGGCCAGATGCCGGGCACAAGGTCCATTGCGCCGCAAGCAATAGCCCTGCCCGCTGACGGCTCAGCATGTAAAGATATTGCACATGAGTGAACTACATCCTGAACTTGTCCCTGCCAACCTACCCGCCGCCGGGGTTTGGGCTAAGCGCCTAGGCACCCGCCACTACCTGGCCGGAAACGAAAACGGCGTAAGCGTTGAGGTTGGCGGCGAAGGCAACTTCACCCCCGGTGAACTAATGAAGATCGCCCTGCTCACCTGCCAGACTCTCTCAGCCGACCACCGTATCGCCCGCGAACTGGGCCAAGATGGTCAGCTGACCGCCGTGACCACCGCCGTCAAAAACGATGCGGAAGAGCGCTACGAGTCCTTCGACGTCGACATTGACGCAACCCTAGCCGGCCTAGACGAAAACCAACTAGCCAAGCTGCGTGAACGCGTGGAGGTAGCCATTAACCGTTACTGCACGGTAGGCCACACGGTAGAGCACGGCGCCCACGTAACCACCCGCCTCAACGGCACCCCTATCGCCTAATTAACCACTAACTGAAGGGAGCGGGGGCTTGTCCCTAGAACCTAGCAAGTTTGAAACTACACTAGATAAGGCCCTATCCATTCCGGCAGAGCGGGTGGTTGTGCGCGCCGAGCGCATGCGGGCCCAACACCCCCACGCCACCACCGAAGAACTGGTGGAATTGGCTGGGCGCACCCTAGTGCGTGACGTTTCGCTATCTAGCGGGGCAGTAGGTACCGCCGCCGCTCTACCTTCAGTTGGCACCATTACGGCAGCAGGTCTAACCACAGCCCAAACCGCCGCATTTTTCGTGCAAGCCGCCTACTATGTGCTCACCGTAGCCCAGCTGCAAGGCATTTCCGTGGTAGACCGCGAGCGCCGTCGTACCCTGCTGCTTAGCGCCCTGCTGGGCAAGGAGGGCCAGGAAATTATTGAGGGCCAACTAGGGATGCAGTCCCTGGTGTGGGTGGGGCAGCTGGTTAACACCCTGCCTATTTCCACGGTGCGTACGGTTAACGCCAAACTGACTACTCGCGCCGCTAAGTATGCCGGGCGCAAGGTTTTGGGTGTGGCCGCTGGGCGCCTGGCTCCTTTGGGGATTGGCGCGGCTGTGGGCTGGTGGGGCGGGCGTTCCCTGGCCCGGCAGGTGATTGAGTCTACCCAGGTGGCGATGCAGGATCATGCCCTGGATCTTTCCTCCCCCAAAGTTGCAGACCTGGACTTAGGTAAGGTTATCGACATATGAGCTACCCCTTTTTGGAAGCTATGGGACTAACCGCGCCTGAAGGCGTGGATGTGGCCTATGAGGAGCTTTTAGCTGAGGTGCTCACCAGTGGCGCCCGTAAATCTGACCGCACCGGTACGCTCAGTGTTTTTGGCCGCCAGTTGCGCTATGACCTAAGTAAGGGTTTTCCGCGTATTACCACCAAGTTTGTGGCTATGAAGGCGGTTAAAGGTGAACTGCTGTGGTTCTTGCGTGGCGATACTAATGTGCGTTGGCTGCAAGAGCGCGGCATCACTATTTGGGATGAGTGGGCTGACGCCGCCGGCGAGCTTGGGCCGGTTTATGGTCACCAGTGGCGTAGCTGGCAGGGGGCTGACGGGGCCACCTACGACCAAATTGCGCAGCTAGTTGCGGATTTGCGGGCTAACCCTGATTCGCGCCGGATGATTGTTTCAGCCTGGAATGTGGGGGCTTTGCAGGATATGGCGCTGGCGCCTTGCCACGCTTTCTTCCAGTGCTATGTGGCCGACGGCAAGCTGTCTTTGCAGATTTATCAGCGCAGCGCCGACCTATTCTTAGGGGTGCCGTTCAATATTGCTTCTTATGCGCTGCTAGTGCATATGTTGGCGCAGCAAACTGGTTTGCAGCCCGGTGAGCTGGTGTGGACTGGCGGAGACTGCCACATTTATTTGAACCACTTGGAGCAGGTACGCACGCAGCTTAGCCGGGTGCCGCAGGCTTATAGCTTCCCCACTTTGCATCTAAATCCGGCTGATTCGATTGATAGCTATCAGATGGATGACATTGATGCTTCTGATGGCTACCGTCACCACCCCACGATTAAGGCTCCGGTAGCGGTGTGAGCGGTGTAGTTGGCCGTGAGGCGACGGCGCAGAATGTAGCGCCGGCTTTGGGGCGCGTGGGGCTGATTTGGGCCCAGTCCGACGACGGCGTGCTTGGGGTTGACGGCGACATGGCCTGGCGGGTGCCGGCTGATTTCAAGCATTTCAAGGCTTGCACTATAGGTTGCGGCGTGGTTATGGGTTCACGCACTTGGCATTCGTTAAGTTCAGCTCTGCCTGGACGTAACTGTGTAGTGCTTACCCGCCGGGGTGTGGATGGGCCCACCTGCGCATCCACCCTAGATGAAGCTTTGCAGTTGGCTGGCGCGGGCCTGGGCCCAGATGCGCGTGAGGGTATTTACCGTACTTTCCCAAGGGTTTGGGTGGTAGGTGGAGCCCAGGTGTATCAGCTGGCTTTAGATAGCGATTTGGCTGATGTGTTGGTGATTAGCGAGCTGGAGCTAGATGCCCGCGCCAAGCTGGGGCCGTTGCATGGGCGCCAGTTAACCCTGGCTCCCCAAGTGGATTATTCACGTTTCTGTCTGCAAGCCGATGCTAGCGATAGCGATTGGCGTCCCCTTAGCGGCGATGCCCGCTGGCGCGTAAAAACCTGGGTGCGCGCTTAAACCGCCCCCAAAAAGTCGTACCTAAAGCACCCCTAAAAGTAGTGGCCAGCCGGTTTAAACCCTCTGGCCACAAGCGTTTTACTTGGCGTTTTTACTCAGCGCTTTCTTGCTGCTTGCGCCAGCGGATGCCGGCGTCGATGAAACCGTCAATGTCGCCGTCGAACACAGATTCAGGGTTACCCACCTCGTAGTTGGTGCGCAGGTCTTTAACCATCTGGTAGGGGTTGAGCACGTAGGAGCGCATCTGGTCACCCCAGGAGGCCTTAACGTCGCCGGCCAGTTCCTTCTTCTTGGCGTCTTCTTCTTGCTGCTTTAGCAGCAGCAGGCGTGACTGCAGCACGCGCATGGCGGCGGCGCGGTTTTGGATCTGGGACTTTTCATCCTGCATGGACACCACCAGGCCGGTGGGCAAGTGGGTGATGCGCACCGCCGAGTCGGTGGTGTTAACGCTCTGACCACCCGGGCCTGAGGAGCGGAAGACATCAATGCGGATGTCGGTTTCGGGAATTTCGATGTGGTCGGTGGATTCAATCAGCGGAATAACCTCAACCGCCGCGAATGAAGTCTGGCGCCTGCCCTGGTTATCGAAGGGGCTGATACGCACTAGGCGGTGGGTGCCGCCCTCAACCGAAAGCGTGCCGTAAGCGTAGGGGGCGTGTACCTCGAAGGTAACCGACTTTAGACCAGCTTCTTCAGCGTAGGAGGTGTCCAGCACTTTAACCGGGTATTCGTGGCGCTCAGCCCAACGCAAGTACATGCGTAGCAGCATCTGGGCGAAGTCTGCCGCATCCACACCGCCGGCACCTGAACGGATAGTTACTACGGCGTCGCGCTGATCGTATTCACCCGAAAGTAGGGTGCGGATTTCCAGGTCTGCCAGGTCTTTGGAGATAGCTTCCAGGTCCGCGCCGGCCTCGTCGAGGATAGCCTCGCGCTCGTCACCTTCTTCTTCCTCGGCTAGCTCCACCATGGCTTGTAGGTCTTCAATGCGTTCGCCCAGCTTCTCTACGCGCGCCAGTTCAGCCTGGGCGTGGGACAGGGCGCTGGTGACCACCTGGGCCGCCTCGGGGTCATCCCAAAGGTCTGGGGCGGCAGCTTTTTCGCTTAATTCGTCGATGCGTACCCGCAGTGCTTGCGGGTCGGTTACTGCTGCGATGGAAGAGTAGGTGTGTTCTAGTCGCTCAATTTCAGCTGAAAAGTCAATGGCCACTGCTCAAGTCTAACGGGTCGACAGGCAAATTGTCGGCCTAGATGGGCCGCAAGTGGCACACTTTGCTTATGCGCGTGTTGCACACTTCCGACTGGCACCTGGGCCGTTTCTTCCACGGCCATGATCTGCATGAGATCCACAGCGCTTTTTTGGATCACCTCATTGAGGTGGTTAAAGACCAAAAAATTGATTTGGTGGTGCTATCTGGGGATGTTTTTGACCGCGCGGTTGCCCCCACCCAGTCGGTGGCCCTGGCTGATGAGGCGTTTAGGCGGCTAACTGAGCTGACCCGCGTGGTGTTAACTGCCGGCAACCATGACAGTGATATTCGTTTAGGTTTCAACGCGCAGCAGCTAAATGAGCGCCTGACTATTGCCGCCCGGATTGAAAATTGTGGGCGTGGCTATGACTTTCCTGACGCCAGTGGCCGGGTTGGTTTGCGGGTTTATCCCCTGCCTTATCTTGATCCCGACGCCGCCCGGGTCACTTTGCCCTCTCACTTGCGGCTTTTGGGTGAGCAGGTGTGGGCTGAGGGTGAGGAGCATCCGCAAACTTGGCAGATGCTGGCGCGCTCCCATGAGGCGGCGGTGGGCGCAGCGCTGCGCCTGGTGCAGGCGGATTTGGCGGCGCATAAGCCGAAAACACCGGTGTTGGTGATGGCCCATGCTTTTGTGGTGGGCGGCCAAGCTAGCCAGTCTGAACGCGATATTCGCGTGGGTGGGGTTGATAGCGTGCCCAGCGCGCTTTTTACCCAAGTCCCGGGCCTGGCCTATGCAGCTTTAGGGCATTTGCATCGCCCCCAGGAGATAGCTTTAGGTGACTTAGACTCTGCCCGCCCACCGGTGCGCCTGGTCTATAGCGGTTCACCTGTGCCCCTGTCTTTTGGGGAGGCTGAGTTTGAAAAGTCTTCGGTGATCGCTGAGTTTGACGGCGCCGGACTAGTTAGTTTGGAGCGGGTGGTTGTGCCCAGCTTCCAACCTATTGCCACTATTAGTGGCACTTTTGAGCAGCTGATGGGACCCGATTTTGATGACTACAGCGAGCACTGGCTGCGGGTGCGCCTAGCTGGAGCGCGTCCACCGCAGGCTTTAGCTCAACTCAAGCAGCGTTTTAAGGGGTTGTGCGTGTTTGAGCAGGTAGATTTGCCCCAGCAAATTGACTCCCCGCGCCTTAACCGCGATAACACGCTTTCCCCCTTACAGTTAAGCCAAGGTTTTATGGATGAGATGGGTATTGAGTTAAATCCCTACCAGCTCCAGATTTTGCGTAACAGCTATGAAAAAGTTGTTAAGGAGGCGCGCTGATGCGCATTTTGCGGCTAACCATGGATGCGGTAGGGCCATTTCCAGGCCACGAAGTTATTGATTTTGAGGCTTTTAGCGACGCCGGCCGGTTCCTGCTTTCGGGCCCTACCGGGGCGGGTAAATCAACTATTATTGATGCAATTGTGTTTGCTCTTTATGGCAAGGTTTCTGGCGGTAGGGATTCTTCCGATAGCCGGATCCGTTCACGCTATGCCAGTGAGCAGGCTAAAACTGAGGTGGAGCTGATTTTTTCTACTTCCTCGGGTAACTATAAGGTGCGTCGCCAACCGGCCTATGAGCGGGTTAAGAAAAATGGTAAAGGCGTCACTAAACAAAACGCTAAGGCATGGCTATTTAAGCTAGATGAGCAGCTGCGGGAAGTAAGTGAACCACTTACTAAAACCAGCGACGTCGGCACTGAAATAACCCGCATTGTGGGCCTAAGTCGTGAGCAATTCACCCAAACCGTGGTTTTACCGCAAGGTAAGTTCGCCCAGTTTTTGCGTTCAACTTCAAAAGACCGCCAGGATCTGCTGCAAGAGCTATTTGGTACCGCGATTTTTGAAGATTTGCAGCTTGATCTAGTTGAGCGTGCCCGTAAGGTCAAAAAGAATCAGGAAGCTTTAGACGCTACCTTGCGCGCCAATTTGGGGGTACTGGCCTCATTGCTGGATGACTCGCCCCAGTTAAGTCAGGCGCAATCGCTGGTTTATGAGCCCGTGCCGGAGGTTGACTGCGAGTTTGACCCGCTAGAAACCGCGTGGACCAGCCGTTTTGAGTCGCTTACGCCCTGGCTGGAGCACAACCAGCGCTGCGCCGATTTAGAGGTGAGTGCGCTTAGAGGACAGGAAGATAAATTACGCAGCCAATTTGCCTCTCAGCGTGATTTAGCAGCCCGCCAAGAACGCTATTTGGCGCTCACTAAAGAGCATGAGCAGCTAGTGGCCCTAGGGCCTGCACAGAGGCAGCGCCTAGCCCAGATTCAGGCCTTGCAGGCTCTATCTGACTTAAAGCCTTGGCATGAACAGCTAAAACAGGCCCAAGCCCAGCAAGCTGTAGCGCAAAGGCAGCTAAGCCAGGCGGTGGCGCAGGTCGAGCAGCTGGAGCCAGATGAGCGCGTGCAGGCTGTTTTACAGCCGGGAGATTACCAGGGCGCCCAGGCATTAAGTGTGCAGCTAACCGCTCAGGTGGCAGCCCTAAACCCGCAGGTAGAGCTGGAGGCGGGGCTGGCCGGGCGGCGTCGTGATTTGCAAACCAAAACCCAGGCCCACGAAAGCGCCAACGCCAAACTAGCCCAGGGACGCGAACGCGAAAACCAGCTACCCACCCAGATTGCCTCCAAGCAGGAGCTTTTGGAGCAGCTAAACGAGCAGGCCGCCACCTTACCCGCTGCCCAGCTGGCCCAAGAACAAGCCGCCCAGACCCTGAAACTAGCCAACGCCCATGAGCAGCTAGTCGAAGACCAACAGCAGGCACTTAAACTTCAGCAGCTTGTGGCGCTGGAGTTAAAGCAGGCTAGCCAGAGGCACAAGCACATGTTGGAGCAGTGGCTGAGCCAGTCGGCCCTGAACTTGGCACAAAATTTGGTTGCTGGTGAGCCTTGCCCGGTCTGCGGCGCCACCGAGCACCCGGCCCCAGCCACCCAGGGCGGTGAGAACATCAGCCAGGAGCAGCTAGATCAGGCCCTTGAGAAAGTTAATGAGGTTCAAGGCGAGCTTTCGCAGGCCAGCGAACGGGTAACAAAACTGGCCGCCCAACTTGAAGCTCAGCCTTGCCAGCTAAGCCCAGCCCAGGCCCGTGAGCAGTTACAGGAAGCTAAAGCGGCTCTGACGGCTGCCCAGCAGGCTAGTGAGCAGGCAAGCGGCTGTAAGGCGCAGATTGCCAAGCTAAATGCGCAGCTTGAGGCGCTGCGGGCAGATAATCAGGCGGCCCAGGCTCGTCTGGCTGGTGACGCTAAAGAGATCCAGTTGTTGGGTGAAAAGATTGACGCCGATGCGGCTTCGCTAAGCTGTGAGGGCTTTGAGAGTGTAGCCGCGAAGGTTGAGTATTTGAGTCAGTTGGCCGCCGCCCTTGAGCAGTTGGCTAACGCCGCCCAGGAGCTGGACCAATGTAAAAAGCGTGCGCAGCAGGCCGCTGACAGTTTCGCTGCGCAATGGGCCCAGGCCAGCGCCAACTTTGCTGATCACAGCGTTAAACCGGCGGCCCCTGCCCCTACAGACCCAGCCGAGACAGAGCCAACCCAAGCAGAGCCAACCCAAGACACCAGCGTCGCTAACGTCCAGGATGGCTATGCGCAGGCCTGCCAAAATTTTGCCGGGTTAGATTTGGCCGCTTTGAAGGCGGCCGCAGCCAGCTACGAAAAATCCTTATCCATTAACCAGGCGGCTTTGGCTGAGCTTGAAGGAATTGAGCTGACTCCTCCCCCACTGGAGCAAACCAAGGCGCAGCTGGAGCAGGCTCAAGCTAAGACACAAGCGTGCCAAACCTATGCCAGTACCTGGCAGGCGTTTGCCGGGCAGGTAAATGCGCAGTTAGCTAAGTTAAATGAGCTTTTGGCTCGCCGTAGTAAGGCCAGCGATAAGGATGCTCAACTGTTGGCGTTGGCTAGCGCCGCCAATGGCGACAACCACGCCCGCTTGACACTGTCTGCCTGGGTATTGCAGGCCCATTTCCGCCAGGTGTTAGTGTTCGCCAATGAGCGTCTGGGAGTGATTGGGGCGGGCCGCTATGAGCTGATTAATGTTGATAGTGAGGAAGATACTCGCCAGCAAAAGCAGGGCTTGGGCCTGGCGGTGGTTGACCATTTAAGTGGCACTACCCGCTCGCCGCGCACACTTTCGGGGGGTGAGAGTTTCTATGTGTCTTTGGCTTTAGCCCTGGCTTTGGCTGATGTGGTGGCCACCCAAAATGGCGGTATCGAGATGAACACCCTGTTTATTGATGAGGGTTTTGGTTCCCTTGATGAGGGCACGCTGGCTGAGGTTATGGATGTGCTTGGTGCTTTGCATTCAGGCGGGCGCGTGGTGGGGATTGTTTCTCATGTCAGCGAACTAAAGCGCGCTATCCCCGCCGCCGTTGAGGTGCGTCCTTTGCTTGGCGGTGGTTCCACCCTGCGCACACGGGTTTAGGTGCGCGCCCTCGCCGCTGGCAAGTCTGGCGTGGCCTCAAGCTTGCACGCGAGTTTAGGGGCTGCGCGCAGTTTTAGGACCAGTTTTTGGCCAGTACCGCCACTTCACACACGTCGAACCAGAGCAGGTCGGCGTCAGCGCTGCGCTCGAAAGCTTCCTCGTCGCCTTCGGCTGCTAGTTTTACATCCGCACTGGCTTGATCTTCATCTGCCAATACTGCGGCCACGTCGTCCCAGGGCACATCCACCAGCACCTGGACAGTGCCAGGTAGGGTTTCGTCGTCGACCTCTAATTCACGCAGGTTCTCACGCTCCACGTCAGCAGCAATTACTACGCGACGGTAGCGTTTTTGCGCCTCATCTTGCTCAGAGATGGCAATTACTGAGGAGTCGGCTGCGCACAGGCAGGCCGACACTTCCAGGCCTTCCTCGTCTTCGTCAGGTAGCGCCGCAGCCAGTGAGGCGGTGGCGGCGTGGGCCTGACGGGAGGTGATGGCCGGGGCGGAAAGGTCCGCCACTGTGGCAGGTAGATATACGCGCATAACGTTTAGTTTAACGGCCTAACCGGAACTAAAGCGCTAGCGCCTCGCCAAAGGGCCGGTTAAACGCCACCACTGCCTAGGTTCAGCTGGGTCATCACTAGCTTGGCCAGTTTGGCAATAGATTTGGCGGCCGCGCTACGACTTTCTATCACTGCCACCGGCTGGGCTTGCATCAGGGCCTTATCGAACAGACGGTAATCTGCGGGCACGTAGACAATGTCTGAGGCACTGGTGTAGCGGGCAAGTACACTGCCGATAGCACTGTTGGGGTCAGCCCCGGCGGTGCTTGAGCGCACTCGGTTAACTACCACCTGGCTGCGTCCACCAACTGCTTTACGGTTGGAGTTAAGCAGCTGGATTAGGCGCCTAATACCTACTGGATCAGCCGCGCCCACAATCAAAGTCAGGTCCGCTTGTTCAAGTAGGGCGGCGGCGACGGCGTCATGGTCGGGTTCCATGGCAAAGTCTTCTACCCGCTCTTCTTCCAGCCCACCGCTTAAGTCCACCACAGTGTATTCGGCGGTGTGGCGGCAAACTTCCCAAACCTTGTTCATGGAGGCTACCGGCAGTTCACGCCAGCGTCCTGAGCGTCCCAGCCCGGTTAGTACCTGCAGATCAGCTTTAGCGCTGAGCAGGGTTTGTACCAAACGGGTGGAGTCGAGCTCGCCGTGGGTGGCCAGGCGCGCGGCGCTAGCCAGGCCCGAGGAGTCTTCAGGCAGTCCCAGTAGCTGTACCTGTGCGGGAGCATTGATGTCGCAGTCAACCAAAATGGTGCTGCCCTGCTCGTTTAGGTAGGCGGCCAGTGCCAGTGCCAGGGTGGAGCGCCCCGGCGCCCCGTGGGTGCCCCAAACTGCAATGATTTTGCCGATTTTAGGCTTGCCAGCAGCGTCAATTTCTTCGCGCTGCGAGGCTGGCGCAAAGGCGCTGGTGGCCGGGCTTGAAGGGGTTCCCGCAGTGACTGGCCAGCCGAGCTTTACTTCAGGCTGCGCTGAGTTAGTGGTTGCGGCTGTGTTTAGTGGGGCCGCGTTATTTTGCGACGACGCCGCAGCCAAGGCGCCTGTAACTCCAGCCCCACCCGCCCTAGCCGGGCCTGCCCCGGCCGCGCTGGCCGCCCGTGTTGAGCGGCGGGTAGGTAGCCCCCCATTCGGGGTAAGCGCAGCCCCAGGACTAGCTGGGCCATTAACTGCGCGAGGTTGCCCATTGGGGGCATAAGCACTCGGGGCGCCCTGACTGCCAGGCATGGCCATGGGCATGGCGGCGCCAGGGGTGCCTTGCCCGCCAGGCATACCGAGTCCACCTGCACCCGGGACGCCCACAGCCCCAGGAACCGCGCCTGCGACTGGCCCAGCACCGGGCATCGGGGCCATGACACCAGGCATGGCACCTGGCACGCCAGCGCCAGGCATGGCGCCAGGAATACCAGCCCCAGGGGCCGCACCCGGCATGCCAGGCTGTGCGGGGACACCAACCCCAGGCACTGCGCCAGCGCGACCGGCGGGGCCGGCAACTACTGGACCACCTGCACTGGGGGTACTGGCCCCATTTTTGCGTGCCAGCAAAGCACGTAAACCTTTACGACGTGGAGGCTGAGCCCCATTGCTGCCAGCTGGGTTTTGGTAGCCGTTAATTTGGCCAGGCGCCAGCACCTGAGTCTGCGCCGGCATAGGGCCACCAGGTGCCGCTGCTGAAGCCGCGAATGGAGCCGAAGTAGCCGACCAAGCAGTCCCTGCAGCCGACATTGCCGACCAGGGCCCACCGGCTCCTGAGGCGGCAGTAGGGATTGCAGCTGAGGCGGCGGAAGCATAGGGTGCGGCAGAAGCAGCCGAGCCATAAGGCGCAGCTGAAGCGGCCGAGGCAAAGGATGCGGCTGAAGCCAGCGGCCCAGCTGAAGCGGCCGACATCCCAGTGCTAGCTGAGAAACCAGAAGCCGCCAAATCTGAGCTAGCCACGCCTCGCTGCTGCGGCGGGGCAAAAGGCGAGACATCCATCGCAGCGCCTGCCATCTGGCTAGCTTCACCAGGCGCTGCCATCCCAGCTTGCGCCGTCGCCCCGTTTCGGGCATCTACCCCACTTTGGGGTGCCCCGCCGGCGTAATCAGCTACAACAGGCCCATCCGGCGTGGCCGGGCGCGCCGTTTGAGAGCGGCGCACACTGCGTCGCGTAACTGGTTGAACCGACTGCGGCAGCACGCGAGCAGCTAATGCCCCCTCAGGCAATGGAGGCGAGTCAATACTGGTCTGGCCAGCTGAAACAGCCGACTTGACAGTATCTACATTAGAGTCATTGAGCTGCTGCGGCGGATCGTCCGGTTCAACCTTAGCTTTAGCCTCGCCGCTTTGCTCCTGAGCGGCCGTAGTGAAGTAGCTGGCCGCGTTGCCCTGGCTAGGGGTAACTGGGCTGGCAGCATGGCTGGCATGGCGGGCACGACGGCGCCCCATGCGGGTGGTTGGCTGCGCAGCTGTGATGTCTGCTGGGCTTTGTTCAGAGCTGGTAGCTGGCAGCTCAGCTGGCGCCTCAGGTAAGTCGGCGCTGGGCGCCGGCGGCTCGAAGCTTGGAGCTGGGGGCAAGGGCAGTGCTAAAGCCGGATCTAACTGCCCGCTAGGAGCCGGCGCCTCAGTTGGGGCCATAAGCGGCACTTGCCCCACCGCACTATCAAACGGCGGGGGTGGTAGCTGCTCTGGCGGCGCGGGCGGCGGACTGGAAGCTGAAGCCTGGCTTTGCACGACGGCGTCGAACAAAGGAGAGCTAGCCCCGTCCGTCGTCGCTGCCATGGGCACATCTAAAGGATTAAAGGCTGCAGAACGCGCGCTAGGCAGCCCCAAGGCGCCGTCGTCAACTGCCGTAGGCGAAAGCCCAAAGAGCTCATCACCCAAACTGGCGGCAGCGGTGGGCTGGGGCGAAACCGTGCCGGCAACCAAAACCCGTGAAATTTCGGCAACCACTCGCTGAGGCGAACCCGGCCAAGGCGCCACCCAGGCACCCAGATCATGCCAGCGCACCCCGTCATTGCGGGTCAACACAATCGCGGGCACGCCATAAGAATTCAAAGTGGCAATCACTGTGCGATCTAGTCCGTCAAGCTGCTCATCAATAATGGCCAGCTGTCCTAGTCCCACGGCAGCATCAGCTAAAAGCTCACTTATATCTGCACAGCGACGCGAAACATACAGGTCACGCTCAGCATCAATTTGTCGCAAAAGCGTGGAATCGTCATCCCATAAAGCTAGTAATACGGCTGTTCTCATTGCTCAGACCCCGTGTTCACCAGCACCAAGCCGGCACCAGAGCCGACTGCGGTGAGCACAGGCTCAACTTGTTCGGCCGGTACCAGCACGCGCACGCTGGTGCTTTTATCTGCGACGATGGCGTTTTGATCGCCTCCGATTGCGTCCACTATCAGTCCTTGAGCCACGCGCCTAGCTCCATTGGTGCTAGCTGCTTTAGTTGCCGACGGCGTGGGTGCTATGGCCGCTACGTTTCTGGAAGGCAACTGCCACAGCTCCACGGTATCGCCAACCCGAATGCTATTTAAAAGCTGACCACTGCTTTGCACCACAATTGAGCGCATATTCAATTTGCTTTGCTGGCTAGTGGCATCGGCTGGCAATAACTCTCCTGAGTGTAATGAACGTTGCGCATATGTGTCAGCTTTAAGTTGCTTTTGTTGCACATAAGCGCTACTTGCGCTCCCAAGATTCACTGAGACTAATTTCAGGTTTTTTCCAGCTTTTAGAGCAGTTCCTGGGGCTACATCCTGACTCAAAGCCCATACCTGCCGTGTACTAGTGGCTCTATCAATTAGTACTGAACCGGCTACCATAGACACGATGACCAGCACTATTCCGATAAAAAGCCTAGGATCTCGCCAAGTTGGGCGCCTCCAGCGCCAAGCATCAATGCTCGCACCAGCATCACTTTGATGCTGCCGCGCCTCATATCTATTCGATTGATTTAATTCAGACATATGCGCATCCCTTGGTAACAACCCCCAGGTCGTCCAGCTATCTGCCTATCCTAAGAGAAATTCTGGGCAGCCATGAAGTTTTCACAATCTCACCTAACCAGTTTGCATCTGGGCTAACCCGTGACATTATTAGGACATGGCACCTCGATTTTTATCTATCGCCGACGTCGCCGAGCAGTTATCGATTTCCGCCCAGGCCGTCCGTTCACTTATCCGCACCGGAGAGCTACCCGCTAT
>ERZ772770.88-NODE-88-length-20084-cov-3.89535_pt1 | contig 20084 bp, 19 predicted proteins | sample MGYA00511361_ERZ772770 | MGnify/ENA primary metagenome ERZ772770 (study PRJEB29015, sample SAMEA2738026) | human oral metagenome | biome: human oral; feature: human-associated habitat; material: saliva | place: China | collected 2251 ... | reverse complement strand
TGCGGCTACTCAGATGGATGCGGCGGCTGCGGGTGCGGTGTTGCAGCATCATGCGTCGCGTGAGAGCGTCTAAGCAATCTTTTTCCGCGTGTTCGTGAGAGTTACGCGTTAAGAGTGTGGGGCTGGTTCCTTGATGAGGAACCCGCCCCACACTCTTTTGTTTTCACCTCATTGCATATTCCCTAAATCTCTACCTGAAGGTTAGGATTTTTGATACGCTGAGGATGTTCTACTCATTGGGGCGCACAAAGATTGTGCCTCCCCCCTTATTTTGAAGGAGCTATGATGCTTCGACAATTATTCGCCCGCCCCACGAAGCGGACCATCCAGGTTGGCGGCACGGTACTGCTGGCAGGTGCCATGGTGTGCGGTAGTGTTCCGGCGTATGCTACCGGGCATTTGAAGCCTCACGAGGTGACCCCCATTGTGCAGCCCGATGAACCGGCAGTGACCTGTAACGACCGTGCAGAATATGAGTACTATCGGCAAGATGGTGAGTTGGGGCGTCGCGTTATTTTTAGTTGGGCACAGTGTGTCGGTCTGATTTCTGAGTACCAAAAATATCAAATGGTCAAGAAAGATAGTGTTATTTCTCGCGGCCAGTTTGTGGAGTATCTATACCGTCTGTCGGGTTCTCCTGAGGTGAAGAATCTTCCGGCTCAGTCTCCGTATGGTGATATCAAGACTGATGATCCGCGTTTTCCTGTGGTGATGTGGGCTCGTCAGCGGGGCATTACCTGGGGTTGGAGTGATGGGAATTTCCATTACGATACCCCTGCTAGTGAGGCTGCTACTGCCTTGATGGTGTATCGATTGGCGGGTAGTCCAAACGTAACGGTAGAAGTAGACGATCCTAATGCCTATTTTCTATATACTCCTTGGAAAGAAAAATGGCCGAATATGCCTTATAATTCGGAGCTTCATAAAGCATACACCTGGCTATACTATGGTCTTCAGAATCCAAATAATAAAGATTCTATTGAGAACGTATCGTATCGACAGTACGGTATCGTATCACCTAATGATAAATTTGAATGGTTGACTTACGCTACGTATGAGCAGGCTATCGAAGTGATTCGTTTGGCAGATAAATCTTTTAATTTTAAATAGGATTTACCCCTCACCCGTTGACAGGTGAGGGGTATTCTTCAGTAATTTTTATTTCTTGAGTGGATAATCTTCTGGATTTAATTTCTTCTCTGCAGTTTCATTAGATGTATAGGCATACTGAATAATTTCAATCTTGCAGGCTTGTTTCAGGGGATTCTCAATAGAGAACTTCCATGCACCTTCCAGCGCCTTGGGTTTAGGTTTGTTATTGTCTTCGTAGTCCATGTGGCATTGGTCGTATGCGTTTGCTCCAATAATATTCAAACGCCTAACACTACCTTCAAGATAGAAGCCCCACAGTGAAGCAAGGATTCTTTCTAGGGGTACTTCTTGGCTTGGTCCGTAGGGGTTGTCTGAGCGTACTCCTGTAAAGGTGCAGTCACTAGCCCACGAACTGATATACCAGTTCGCTGCCTCGTGGTTATGTGCTTTATCTGAGACTGCGTCATGCCAGCTGGAGGATTCACCGATACAACCCACATAGCTATACGGCACTTTAGAACAAAATAAAAGAGTGTGGGGCGGGTTCCTCATCAAGGAACCCGCCCCACACTCTTTCGTCTTACTACTGGGTCTTACTACTGAGTTGCCAGCTGCTCGCGGATACGCGCCACCGTCACCGCATCCGTCGTGTTCTCACCCAGCAGGTTCGGCTTACCCGCGCCGTGATAATCACTCGAACCCGTCACCAGAACCTCACGGCCCGCCTCACGCTGACGCTCAATGAACTCCAGCAGACGCGCCCGGTCCTCCACCGAATTCTCACGGTGATACACCTCCACACCCGCCAGGCCAGCATCCACCATCAAACCCAGGTACTCCAGGCTCAGGGCGGGTCCACGCATCGTACTCATCGGATGCGCAATCACCGGCACGCCCCCAGCCTCACGCACCAGATGCACCGCCTCCAGCGGGTCCAGCGCATCCTGCGGCACATAGTAGGGGCTGCCCGTGTACAGCAGCTTCGCGAAAGCCTCAGAACGGTCAGCAACCATACCAGCAGCAACCAGCGCATCGGCAATATGGGGGCGGCCCACCGCCGTGTTCCCCTCCCCCACCTGCGCCAACACGTCATCCCAGGTCAGCGGGTAGTCGGCGGCAAGACGGCCCACAATAGCCTGTGCACGGCCCTCACGGCTGGCGCGAATCGCCTCCACACGGCGCGCCAACTCCGATTCCACCGGGTCAAAACCGTAAGCGAGCAGATGAATAGTCTTCGTGCGTGTGCGGCCCTCACCGTCGGTGTACCGGTAACGGCAGGAGAACTCGGCACCCGGTAGAAAATCTAGACCGTACTCATCCGCCAGCTGAGCCGCCTGCGCCCAGCCAGCCGTCGTATCGTGATCAGTCAGCGCAAACCCAGCCAACCCGGCGCGAGCAATCAGCGGCAGCAGCTCGGTCAGGCTCTGCGTGCCGTCAGAAATAGCGGAGTGAATATGCAGATCGTAACGCCCGGCACGGTTCAGATTTTCAGGCGCACCCGATTCAGCGGGCTGCAGTGCCTGCTGCGCATTAGGTGCACTATTTCGGTGTTCTGTCTGCGTCATATTCTCTCCTTCCCCGCCCCTGCTAGTTCGTCGCCACCTCAGCGGGGTTTAAGGCATGTCATCTACTCTTCTGATTCAACCCTACCAATATCGGCGGCGTAATATCAGGCACCCGGTCGCAGGTCAAAGATATATTCTGCTCCACCGCGCCCTCTCTTATGGTCAAAAGCGCTAAAACACCTGCCCACCTGTGGTGAAGGCGATATGATTAACCCATGACTGAGAACAACGAGAAGAGCACCGAAGCTCAGAAGACTGACCACCGCAGCACCCCTAAGGCGTCTGCGTTCACCGAATTCATTGCCGCAAACTGGGCACCGGCCGAAGATGACGGCTACACCCGCGAGCCCGTAGCAGACTACGCAGCTGAGCGCCGCGCCAAGATCTCCAAGGCATTCCCCGGCGAGCGCCTCGTCCTGCCCGCAGGCCCGCTGAAGGTCCGCTCCAACGACTGCGACTACCGCTTCCGCCCCCACTCGGCGTTTGCGCACCAGACCGGCCTGGGCATCGACCACGAGCCTGACGCCGTGCTGATCTTCGAGCCCGTCGAAGAGGGTACCGGCGACAACGGCTCCAACCACGAGGTCACCCTGTACTTCCGCCCGCTGGCTGGCCGCGACACCGCAGAGTTCTACGCGGATGCACGCTACGGCGAGTTCTGGGTTGGCCCCCGCCCCACCCTGAAGGAATTCTCCGAGCGTTACGGTCTGCGTACCCGCGACCTGTCCGAGCTTGAGGTTGCTATCACCAAGAACGCCGGCAACCAGGGCCTGGGCGGCGTGAACATCCGCCTGGTCCGCAACGTTGACCCGGCTGTTGACGCGCTGGTTGACACCTCCCGCTACAACACCGGCGTGGAGCTGGAGCAGGCTGACAAGCTGGACTCCGAACTGGCCGTGGCTCTCTCCGAGGCTCGCCTGATTAAGGACGCTATCGAGGTTGAGAACCTGCAGCGTTCCGTTGACATGACCGTCAAGGGCTTCGAAGAGGTCATTCGCTCCCTGCCGAAGGCTGTTGCGCACCACCGCGGTGAGCGCGTCGTTGAGACCGCGTTCTTCTCCGTGGCACGTACCGACGGTAACGACCTGGGCTACGACACCATCGCAGCGTGCGGTAACAACGCAACCATCCTGCACTGGATCCGCAACAACGGCACCGTCGACGACGGCAAGCTGCTACTGCTGGATGCAGGCGTTGAGGACGACACCCTGTACACCGCAGACGTGACCCGCACCTTCCCCGTGAATGGTAAGTTCACCGAGGTTCAGGCGAAGGTCTACAACGCTGTGCTGGAGGCTGCTGACGCCGCATTCGCTGTGGCTAAGCCGGGCCGTAAGTTCCACGAACTGCACGACGCCGCGATGGAGGTTCTGGCTCACCGTCTGGAAGAGTGGGGCCTGCTGCCGGTTTCTGCCGAGGTTTCCCTCACCATTGAGGGCGGTCAGCACCGCCGCTGGATGCCGCACGGCACCAGCCACCACTTGGGCCTGGACGTGCACGACTGCGCGCAGGCGAAGGCTGAGCTGTACATGTGGGCTGAGCTGGAGCCTGGCATGGTCTTCACCATTGAGCCGGCACTGTACTTCAAGGAAGAGGACATGTCCATTCCCGAGGAGTACCGCGGTATCGGCATCCGCCTTGAGGACGACGTGCTCTGCACCGAGGACGGCAACGTGAACCTCTCCGCTGCACTGCCGCGCACCGTTGAGGGCATTGAGGAGTGGATGGCGAAGCTGGCGAAGTAAGCCTGACTCTTCACGCCACTAACACCGGTTAGTGCCGGTTGTATGTGCATAGCGAAAGCCCCTCACCGATTCGTTTCGGTGAGGGGCTTTCGCGTATCTTCTATGCCTGTTTCCCGCCGTTGTGCCTTACGGCTATTCGGAGTCCTTCGAGGAATTATCGTGCGAGGACTTATCCTGCAGGCCCTGCGGGCGCGGAGTCGGACGCTGCGGCTTGGGCTGAATCAGCTTCGCGTATTCTTCCGGGTCGTCCACGCGCAGACCGTACCGCTGTGCCGGGCGCTTCTGCGTATCTGACTTCTGAGCGGTCGCCTGACCGGTACTTGTCTGTTCGGCAGGCTGAGTGGACTGTGCGGACTGAGCAGACTGTGCGGACTGAGCAGACTGTGCGGGTTGAGTGGGCTGAGCGGGAGTAACCGGTGCCGGCATGTTCTGCGCCGCACTCTGAGCTACCGCGTTCTGCGCGGTCGTATCACGCTCGGGCAGGTTCTGGTTCGGTGCCGGCTGGCTACCCGCCTGCGCACGGTAGGAGGGAGCCTTCGGGGCGCCGGTCGGAACCGGTGCACCATTCATCGAGACGGTGCTCTGAGCCGCACGAGCCTGCGAAGCTTCCGGAGCTGCCGCCGCACGCGCAGCCGCAACCGCCGCAGAGAAGCGAGGATGCGCACCCAGCACGCGGCGCGCATCCTGAGCGTACTCCGGCAGAGCGTACATCACGGTACGCGAGGGAATCGCCTCGGTACGCATCGGGTAACGAACACCCCTGCCGCGGCGCAAAATGAACATCTGCCACAGCACAAACACCACCACCGACAGCGGCACGTACTTTAGCGCCACCGACGTAAAAGAGTCACCGGTCAGCGTCAACAGCACCGAAAACACCAGGCCCATCGACGCACCCTGAATCGCCGAAGAAATCAGGGCACGACCATAACCGGGCTGCACCGGATACTCCACCTGGCGGATACCGTCATTGACCAGGTACAGCGCCGTAACCGGATAATCCTGCTCGCTGAGCACATCAAAAGCGGCGAGCGCATCATCGTGACGGACGAAGGAGGCGATCGCCTCACCGGCGGGCAGGGGCTTGCCCTGTGCCTGCGCCAGGCGCGACGCCAGATAAGAAGAAGGCGGGGTCGAGGGAATATTCGGCAGGTTAGAAGTCATGGCTCCTATTCTACCGCCCACCCCACCCCTGGACCCGGCGGGCAGTCAGCTCCTCTACAGGCGTAGCGAACACCTGTTCAATTCGGCTTCTCAAAGTGCGAATCCCCGCGGCGGAGCGTACCCTAGAGAGGTGAGCAATTCGAAGTTCAGCACCCCCAGCAAGATTTACATTGCCCGCCTTTTGGGCCTCGACGTTTTTGACCCCTTCGGTGACCGCCTCGGCCGTCTCCGAGATGTCGTCGTGCTCAAACGCGGCCTGGGCGCGTCCATTGCGGGCGCCCGCCCCGCCAAGGGCAGCGAACCCATTGTTGTCGGCATCATCGTTGAGGTGCTCGGCAAGAAGCGCGTGTTCATGCCCATGACCCGTGTGCGAAGTATCGACGCTTCACAGATCATTTCGACCGGCCTGGTGAACCTGCGCCGATTTGAACAGCGCAACTCTGAGACTCTCATCGTCGGTGAGCTCTTTGACCGCCGCGTGCGTCTGCTCGACGGCAGCGGCGACGCCGTCATTGAGGACGTCGCCATTGAGCAGCGCCGCAACGGCGACTGGGGCGTGACCGAACTGTTCGTTTCGCGCGTCAGCTCCTCCTCCAGCACGTGGCGCCGCCGTTCCAAGGAGACCCTCATCGTCGACTGGGACGAGGCGGTGCTCTCCACCGACGTGGAGCCGCAGGCGGCAACCGCGTTCGTCGCGAACCACGAGAACTCCAAGCCCGCCGACCTTGCGGACGCTATCCACGAGATGAGCGATAAGCGCATGGTCGAAATCGCAGCCGAGCTGCAGGATGAACGCCTCGCGGACGTTCTGCAGGAGCTGCCCGCCGAGGACCAGGTGCAGATTCTGTCGCACCTGGACGACGAGCGTGCCGCGCAGGTCCTCGAAGAAATGGAACCGGACGACGCCGCCGACCTTCTCATCGAACTGGACGACGCCCAGCGTGAAAAGCTGCTCCAACTCATGGAACCCGACGAAGCAGACGACGTGCGTCGACTGCTCGAATACGACGAAGGTACCGCCGGTTCGCTCATGAACCCGGTGCCGATCATCCTCTCCCCCGAGGCGACCGTCGCGGAGGCGCTCGCGCACATCCGCGCCGAGGAGATCCCTCCGGCGATGGCGGCTGCCGTCATGGTGACCCGCCCGCCCCTGGAAACGCCGACCGGCAAGTACCTGGGTCTGGTGCACATGCAGAAACTACTGCGTGTGCCGCCGAGCGAGCCGATCGGTCACATCCTCGATACCGACACTGAGCCTGTCTCTGACCAGGCAAGTTTGGAAGAGCTGGCACGCGTGCTGGCAACCTACGACCTGACCATCGTTCCCATTGTGAACGAATCGCACCGCCTGGTAGGCGCAGTGACCATCGACGACGTGCTCGATGCGCTCCTGCCCGAAGACTGGCGAACTTACGATGATGGAACTCCCGTACGAAAGGTAGGACGACGCTTTGGCTGAATCGAACCGCCGCGACGCAAACCGTACCGAAGAGAACCCCCGCATCGATAAGGCTCGTATTCTCAAAGACCGCCTGGAGAAGAAGTACGCTGAACGCAACCGCGAGCGCGGCGACTCCCGCACGCAGCGTAGCGACTCGCAGCTGAGCACCCCCGGCACCCGCAAGCCGAAGCTGTTCACGAGCCCCAACCCGGACGCTTTCGGCCGCATGACTGAGGCGTTCGCACGCTACATGGGTACCCCGCAGTTCCTGATGTGGATGACCATTTTCTGTGGCGTGTGGCTTGCCTGGAACTCCCTGGCGCCGGAGGAAATGCAGTTCGACCCGCGTAGCCTGAACTTCACCCTGCTGACCCTGATGCTGTCCCTGCAGGCTTCTTACGCTGCTCCCCTGCTGCTGTTGGCGCAAAACCGTCAGGATGACCGCGACCGCGTGGTGGCGTCTGAGGACCGTAAGCGCGACCAGCAGAACCTGGAGGAGACCCAGTACCTGACCCGCGAGATTGCTTCGCTGCGTATTGCGCTTCGTGAGGTTGCGACCCGTGACTTCGTCCGTAGCGAGCTGCGTGACATTCTTGAGGAACTGCAGAACATTGCGCAGGAGCAGGAGCGTCACGCCGAGCAACTGCAGGACATCAGTGAGGACATTGAGGACCTGGAGGAGGCTATCGACGATATCGATATCTCCGAGGGTGAGGAGAAGGACGCTGAGGAGCAGGGCTCTGAGGGTACTGAGAACGGTACCGAGCAGGTGCCTGACAAGGCTGAACACTCCGCGAAGGACTCCGAACAGGATTCCCACCGCGGCGATTTGAGCCAGCCTCAGAGCCGCGAATCCCAGCAGGCACAGCAGCAGGCAGAGCGCGCCCGTGAGGGAGACGCCCGTGACTACTAATTCGCCCCTGCAGGATGCGCTCTACGCGGCACTTTCCCGCGTCGAGGACCCCGAACTGCGCCGCCCCATTACGGAGCTGGGCATGGTTGAGACTGCGCTCGTGCATCCTGAACTGGATGAGCGCGGTGAGCCGATTCCCGGTCGCCACTGGGCCGAGGTGAAGGTTCTACTCACCATTGAGGGCTGCCCGCTGAAGAACACCATCGAGCAGCAGGTTCGTGACGCCGCCGCCACCGTTGAGGGCATTGAGCGTGTGCAGCTGCAGGTGGGTGCGATGAACCCGCAGCAGCGTTCCGCTCTGCGTTCGATGCTCAAGCCGGAGCGTTCCAACCCGTTCACCGCCCCCGGTTCGCTGACCCGCGTGTTCGGTGTGGTGTCCGGTAAGGGGGGCGTGGGTAAGTCCTCCATGACCGCGAATCTTGCCGCGGCGTTCGCTTCGCGCGGGCTTGCGGTGGGCATTATTGACGCGGATGTGCACGGCTTCTCCATCCCGGGTCTGCTGGGCATTACCGACGCCCCGACCCGCCTGGATGACCTGATTCTTCCGCCGACCGTGGATGTGCCCGCCCCCGCCCAGCGTTGGGGTGAGCAGAAGGTCAGCGGCGGCTTTATTCGCGTGATTTCTATCGGCATGTTCCTCAAGGGCAACGAGCCGGTGGCGTGGCGCGGCCCCATGCTGCACCGCGCGCTGGAGCAGTTCATCATGGACGTGCACTTTGGCGCCCTGGATGTGCTGCTGCTGGATCTGCCGCCCGGTACCGGTGATATTGCGATCTCCATGGCTCAGCTGTTGCCGAATGCTGAGCTGGTGCTCATTTCCACCCCGCAGCACGCCGCGGTGGATGTGGCGGAGCGTGCCGGCACCCTGAGCCTGCAGACCGGTCAGAAGGTCGTGGGCGTGGTGGAGAACATGGCTGCCATGACCCTGCCGGACGGTACCGTGCTCGATATGTTCGGTTCTGGCGGCGGTCAGGTGCTCGCTGAGCGTCTTTCGGAGGCGCTCTCCTACCCGGTACCGCTGCTCGGTTCTGTCCCGCTGGATGTGAACCTGCGTACCGGCGGCGACGAGGGCACCCCCGTGGTTTGGGGCCACCCGGATTCAGCCACCGCCGAAGAGATTCAGTCCATCGCCTCGCAGCTACTGCACTCGGGCGAGTCGAGGGCGGGTCAGAGCCTGCCGCTCTTCGTCTAAGAGATATAGCCGTCTAGAACCAAGCATCTAGAAGCTGACGGCAAAAGCCCAAAAGCTACCGGCCAAAAAGCACAGCCCAAAAGCACGGCCAAGCAGCTGATATAGAAAGAACCCCGCACCATCACGGTGCGGGGTTCTTTCATATCAAAATCTTAGGTGGCGTCCACATCGAAGGGGGCGTATGCGCCTCGCGGAAGAGCACGGCTCTCAGCCTTTTCCTTCTCCTTCAGCAGCGCCTCTTCACGTTCCCTTGCCTCACGCTCGCGCTCGGCGTCATCCTCAGCGAATGCCTGCTTCACGATTACGCGCGGATCGTACTGGCGGGGGTCGTACTGGCGCCAGTTAATATCTTCCAGACCCGTCTCGCCCAGGGCTTCCTTGAAGTCGTCCTTCGCGTCGAACGCCATACGGCGCACCATCTTGACGAACTCACGGATCTGTCGGGCGTATTCGGGCATGCGTTCGGGGCCGATCACCACGAACGTGATGATGGCCAAAATAATCAACTCGGTGCCACTAATACCAAACACAGAATATAGATTATCAGTTCCGAGCCAGCACCGCCGAACCCGCGGCGCTTTCTGGACGTGTCTTTAAGCTCTGGACAAGCAGAAGGCGTACGCTACAGCACCGCGGAGGGGTATTGCGCCCACGGCTAAGAACGCAAAAGACCGCCGGCAGCACACCGGCGGTCTCCCGACACAATATTCGGTTTACGGCGGGTAGTCTCCACCGCCGGGGAGCTGCTTCCAATGCCACAGCCAGCCCACCCAGCCCCACTGCGTGCACGCACCCGCGACCAGTAGCGCCCAACGATACGCCCGCGAACGGCTCGCCGCCGCCACCACAAGCACCAGCGGGAACAACGGCAACAACAGACGGAACGTCGAGGACTGCGGATTCAAAAACAGAATCAAATACGCAAAATAACTCAGGCACCACAGGTTCAGCGGAGCTGCCAAAACCCTACGCGCCAACGGGCTCAAACACAGAGCAATAAAGCCCAAAATCAGCAGGGTCAGCAGCGCCGGCGCCGCATACCCAAAGTACAGGTAACCCTGAGACAGCCACGGCTGAATCGGCGCCAAATGGGTGCCGCGCCACGCCGTCTCCGTGGCGGTATACGCATCCACACGGCCCGTAGCCCACCACGCAACCGCAGGCCACACCAGCGCACACGCACACACCACCAGGGCGCTCACCAGCTGCCCCAGATGACGCACAAACGCCGTACCCATACCCGACTGGCGGCTCGAACGAACCCAGCACGCAAACCACCACAGACCGGCAGCCGCACCCAGGGGCACACCCACCGGGCGGGACAGGCACGCCAAAGCCGCCACAGGAACCAGCAGGCCGTAGCGTCCCTGAATCAGGCACAGCAAGGCACCGGCAAGGAACACCAGGTTCAGCGACTCCGCATACGGCACCTGAAGCACAGGGGCAACCGGCAAGAAGGACACCAACGCCACAGCCCACATGGACAGCGCAGAAGGCGACTCCTCACTGGTGAAACCGGTCGCCTTCAACGACGCCTCAAACAGCAGGTAAATCACCCACGCCGCCGCGAAACCGGCAAGTAGAGCAACCGTCGCCGCCACCGGGTAGTACCCGATGCCCGTCGCACGACTAATAGCGCCGGAAAGCTGCGGAAAAATCGGATAAAAAGCCCACTGATTCTGCTGAACCGCACCCGTTGCATCCACCGGTAGCTGGCTCGGGTAGCCCTCCTTCGCAATCTGCTCATACCAGCCGGCATCCCAGATGCTAATGAACGACAAATAATCCAGGTGCTGACCCCACGGACTGCGCAGCTGCTGCTGACCGACCACGGCAAACACGATGAAGCCCCACACACGGGACAGACCATAAATCAGCAGCACCGACAGCCACGCGGGCAGGGCACGCAGACGCGCCCCCACCCGGTGCAGGCGCTCACCGGCGGCGGTGTACGCCCAGGTCAGCAGCTCATCAAAGGACTCGCCCTGCTTTTTCGCGGAGGCGGTGCCAGCGGCAGATTCAGGGGCAGAGTTAGCGCGGGCAGGCGGAACAGGGCTAGTGTGCTGAGAAGGAACACTCACCGACCTTAGCTCCCCTCAGCCGGAACAGCATCCTGATCAGAGGAAGCCGCCGTGGCGTTCTTTCGCTTCTCCACAAAGTCATGCGCACTCAAGGTGCTCTCCGCATCATCAGCCAGCGGAACCGCGACGCGGCGAACCGGCTCAGCGGCAGCCACGTTAGCGTCAGCAGATTCTGCGGTCGGCGCGGCAGAAGAATCCTCCGCACCGTGCACATTCTCGCGTGCCTTTTCGTCCTCGGGATTGCCAAAGAAACGAACCGCAGTCGTCAAATCCTCCACGCGGTCAAAGGTGCCCAAACCGTCACGGCCCACACCGCTAAAGAACGCGGCACCGGGCACGGCACGCTCACCGCCGAGCGCCACAACGGAGAGCACCACAATGCCCGAAATCAGCAGGGCAAGCAGAATCAGAAGAAAGTTCATGTCAATCTCATATCATGCAGGACCGTCAACCACTGACAGTCACCTAAATTCAAATAGTAGCGCCAGCACCGGCAGAATCAGCGCCGCGACTAGTCCTCGTCGCGGTCGCTGAGCAGCCAGGCACGCAAATCCGCGTGGCAGCGGGTCAGCTGGCTAAAGCTCACATGCTCATTATCGGTGTGTGCCAGCAGGGCGTCACCGGGGCCGAAGTTCACGGCGGGAATACCGATCTCGCTCAGGCGCGCCACGTCCGTCCAACCGTACTTCGGCTGAGGTTCCTCGCCCACCGCCTCAATGAGAGAAGCCGCCAGCGGGGTGTCCAGGCCGGGGCGAGCCGCCGGGGAGAGATCCACAAAATCCAGCTCGTAACCGGCGAAGACCTCACGCACGTGGGCGATAGCCTCATCCAGGGTCTTATCGGGCGCGAACCGGTAGTTCACGTGCATTGCCGCCGCATCAGGAATCACGTTACCGGCAACGCCACCAGAAATCTGCACCGCGTTCAGGCCCTCACGATAATCCAGGCCCTCCACAGCAATAGTTTTCGGCTCGTAGGAGGCGAGCGCCGCCAACGCCGGCGCCAGGGCGTGAATCGCGTTCTCACCGCGCCAGGCGCGTCCCGAGTGGGCGGCTAGGCCGCGGGTGCGCACGAAGAAACGCATGGTGCCGTTGCAGCCGCCCTCAATGGTGCCGTTGGTCGGTTCGAGCAGCACACCGAAGTCTGCGTCGGTGATGAGTTCGCCGTGGTTGCGGATCAGACGCGCCAAGCCGGAGAGTTCGCTGGCGACCTCTTCGTTGTCGTAGAAGATGTAGGTCAGGTTGTAGTCGGTGTCCTGCGCGGTCAGCTCGGCGGCAAGTTTCAGCTGCACCGCCACGCCGCCCTTCATATCGGTGGCGCCGCGGCCGTAGAGCACGCTGTGGCCGTCCACTTCACGCACCGTGGACGGTACGGTGCCCAGGGAGCCCTCAACGGTGGGCAGGGGCACGGTGTCCAGGTGACCGGCAAGGATAATGCGGGTGCGCTCCCCCTCAGCACCCTCTCCCTCAGCGCCAGGCAGCGGCGGGAATTCGGTGCGGGCAATGATGGCGTCCCCGTCACGGGTCAGGTGCAGGTGCGGGCAGAACGACAGCACCGTGTACACGGCGTCAGCAATCGTTCGTTCGTTACCGGAAACCGACTCGTAATCCAGTAGGGCACGGGTCAGCTCGGGCATGGACACGTCCAGGTTCAGCGGTGGCTGCGGGACCTCGTGAGGCTCAGAGTTATTAGGGGAAACGCTCATCCTTCCACCTTACAGGTTCCCCCGCGAACACACCCGCGCATACAGCGCCCATATCGAGCATTTGAGACGGTCTTGAAGGGACGCCAAGCCCCAAAACTATAATGGAAGGCATGTCTGAAAACACTCCCCGTTACGCCTCCGGCGTCGCACTGGTCAATGTTGTTGTCTCTGGCGAGCACGCCGGCACCGTCCTGGACGCCTGGTTCCCCGCGCCCTCCCTCACCCAGACCCCCGACCTGTCCATCGCGGACGAGCTGGAGGAACTGGTCGCTGAGCACCCGGCGCGCAACGCCCGTACCGAGGTGCGTACCGCCTCCATCAACCTGGATGAGGCACCCGAAGACGCCCTGGACGCATACCTGCGCCTGCACCTGCTCTCGCACACCCTGGTTCGCCCCAACGAGCTGAACCTGGACGGCCTGTTCGGCACCCTGGCGAATGTTGCGTGGACCAACCACGGCCCGGTGCTCGCCGCTGAGTTCCAGAAGCTTGCGATTGGTCTACGCAAGCTGGGCCACCTGAGTGTGAGCCACATTGATAAGTTTCCCCGTCTGGTGGATTACGTGGTTCCCGCCGGCGTGCGTATTGGTGACGGTGACCGCCTGCGCCTGGGTGCGCACCTGGCGTCCGGCACGACCGTGATGCACGAGGGCTTCGTGAACTTCAACGCCGGTACCCTGGGCACCTCCATGGTTGAGGGCCGTATTTCTCAGGGCGTTGTGGTGGGCGACGGCTCGGATGTGGGCGGCGGCGCCTCCACGATGGGTACCCTCTCCGGCGGCGGCACTCAGCGCGTGTCGATTGGCGAGCGCTCCCTGCTGGGTGCGGAGTCCGGTATCGGTATTGCCCTGGGCGATGACTGCGTGGTTGAGGCTGGCCTGTACGTGACCGCCGGTTCGCGCGTGAGCGTTCTGTTGCCCGGTCAGGAGGCGCGTGTGGTGAAGGCCGCCGAACTGTCGGGCGTGTCGAACCTGCTGTTCCGCCGCAATTCGCTCAGCGGCGCGATTGAGGTTCTGCCGCGCGCGAAGAACACCGTGGAGCTGAACGAGGCGCTGCACCTGAACTAGTCTGTACCTGAACTAGTGCTGGTTGCCCTTGTGAATTTTAGGGGTCGGCCCGTGAACTTTGGGGGTCGGGATGTGTGAAGCATCCCGGCCCCTTTTCTGTGCCCTACGCTCCCCTTTTCGCCGCTCTCATAGGCTGGGCGCGGATCCACGGCGGCTACGATGACCATTTTCAGGGCAGGCTGCCCGGGCTTTCACTAGGCTTGTAGCACCGGGTACCGCGCACCCGCCATGACTGACCACCTGTACAGTTCAGAGAGGAACTCAGATGCCCGAATCGACGATGAGCGAAACCTACCGGCACTTTACGCGCCTCTTCCCCTACCCGCACGAGCGTGTTGCGGTGGGCTCTGCGGCTACTGATGCCATGGCCCGTTACGATGAGCTGGCTAAGCTGGGACGCGCGGAGGGGTTCGTCCCCTTCTTCCTGAACCTGAACGATACGGTGCTTGAAAGCATGGTCATTGCGGTGTCCCTTGAGCACGACATCATTGACGATGTTGAGACTCTGCGCCCCGAGCAGGTGAGCGCCTACACTCGTGCTGTCCTGCAGCGTTACCGTACCGCACGGGGTGGCGCCTCCGCTGAAGAGTACGGCAGCGCCGCCATTGCCCAGCAGCTGCGCAGGGTTACCGGTGACGGCGAAGATGCTAACGAGGTCGATCCTGACGAGTTCAACCTCAATGAGCTTGTTGACGAGTTTATGAGCTCCGATTTTCTGCCCGATGAGGAGCCCGAAGATGAGGCCCCGACTCTTTCTGCTCTGCTCTGCTACGAGCTCCTGGATGAGGAGCAGGGCGAGATGCTCCTGTTGCAGATTCCGACCGATGCCCCCGCCGATATTCCCGCGTACTTGCCCTTTGGCGGCTGGAATGACTGTCCGAACGCCGAAACGCAGCTGGCGTTCACCCACTATTGGCGTGAAAAGTACGGCGCGATCTCGGCGGCTCTTGACAATGCTGATTGCCTGGAATTTCTGGTGGAACACCCCGTGGCCGATCCGTTGGAGACGAAGAAGGTGGCGGTCGAGCAGTTCGCGTTCTGTTCCGATCTTCCGTTCCAGGTGTTTGAGGATTTTGAGCAGCTGACGGAGTTTATTCACCAGAGCCGCCAATGGTATTTCTGGTGGGATTAGAGGTCAGCTCAGAAATCAACTGAGAGGCGGGTTCAGGCTGCGGGTGGGGGCGAGTGGCGACACACCTAAATAACGCCTCCCACGTGCTCACACCAGAGTGCACAAGCGCACAGTGTCCCGCAGTACTTACGCCCCGTACACGGCTGTACTATTAGATACAGCTCAACAGCTTTTGTCCCCCATCCGGAGCACTTTTTTCCGGATATATAAAGCCCGAAAGGACATCATGAAGGTACTCGTTACCGGCGGCGCCGGCTACATCGGCTCCCACACTGTACTTGAACTGCTCAAGGCAGGTCACGACGTCGTCGTCATGGATAACCTCGCAAACTCTTCCGAGGAGTCCCTCAAGCGCGTCGCTGAACTCGCTGGCCGCGCCCCCGAGTTCCACAAGGTTGACCTGCTCGACCTCGAAGGCATGAAGGCTCTCTTCAAGCAGGTTCGCCCCGACGCTGTGATTCACTTTGCGGGTCTGAAGGCTGTGGGCGAGTCCGCAGAGAAGCCGCTGTGGTACTACCAGACCAACGTGGCTGGCACCCTGAACCTGCTGTACGCAATGGACGAGGCTGACTGCCACTCCATCGTGTTCTCCTCCTCCGCTACCGTGTACGGTGAGCCCGAGTCCATGCCTCTGATCGAGAAGATGAACATGGATGCGCAGTCCTGCTACGGCCGCACCAAGGAGCACATCGAGGACATGCTGGTTGACCTGGCTGCGTCCGACTCCAAGTGGAACATTGCCCTGCTGCGCTACTTCAACCCCGTTGGTGCGCACGAGTCCGGCCGTATCGGTGAGGACCCGGCGGGTATCCCGAACAACCTGGTGCCCTTCATCGCGCAGGTTGCTGTGGGTCGCCGCGAGCACCTGAACGTCTTCGGTAACGACTACCCGACCGTTGACGGTACCGGCGTACGCGACTACATCCACGTGGTTGACCTGGCTGACGGCCACCTGAAGGCGCTGGATTACATTACCCAGCACGGCGGCCTGCACACCTGGAACCTGGGTACCGGTAACGGCTACTCGGTTCTGCAGGTTCTGCACGCGTTCGAGGAGGCGTGCGGTAAGGAGCTGCCGTACAAGATTGTGGATCGTCGCCCCGGTGACGTTGCGGTCTCTTACGCTGATCCTTCCTCTGCTCTGGCGGATCTGGGTTGGAGCGCTAGCCGCGACATTAAGACCATGGTTCGCGACCACTGGAACTGGCAGAAGAACAACCCCAACGGTTACGAAGCCTAAGCTGTTTTAGCCCCGTGTGAGGGGTGTTGAAGAGTGCCCGATAGGTGTTATCTCACCTATCGGGCACTTTTGTGCGCTTTTTTCGAAATTTTTACCAAGTCGTGACTACCTCCCCAAAGGCGTTTGACACCTCGTGAGTGCGCAGAGAAAGAGAAGAATATATTCCCTAGTCAGAGCCTTTTGTGAAGATGGGGTGTTTTTTACCCATATTTTTACGTCAAAAATACTATAACTATGCATTCATGCTTAAAAATTCACATTGCTTACACAGTAAAGTGAATATTTTGCAGACAGGAAACCGCCTGAGGCGTAAGCTGAAAGCTCAGCATACAGACAACCCGCATCATAGACGCACCTCACGTGAAAGGGTTCAAAATGTCCGCACAGGCAGCTCCCGAAGCGCAGAAAAACCTCATCGAAATCGCCAACGTCAACAAGTACTACGGCACCAACCACGTTCTGAAGAACATCAATCTTTCCGTGGGAAAAGGTGAGGTCGTCGTCCTCCTCGGCCCCTCCGGATCCGGCAAATCCACCCTCTGCCGAACCATCAACCGCCTCGAAACTATCACCAGCGGATCCATCACCATTGACGGACAAGAACTACCCGAAGAAGGCCGAGCCCTCGCCAAGCTCCGCGCGGAAGTCGGCATGGTCTTCCAGTCCTACAACCTCTTCGCACACAAGAACATCCTCGATAACGTAACCCTTGGGCCCCGCCGAATCCGCAAGATGTCCAAGTCAGAGGCAGAAGCAGAAGCCATGAACCTGCTCGCAAAGGTCGGTGTGGATTCCCAGGTGCACAAGATGCCCGCAGAGCTTTCCGGCGGTCAGCAGCAGCGCGTCGCCATCGCCCGCGCACTCGCCATGAAGCCCAAGGTCATGCTCTTCGACGAACCCACCAGCGCGCTCGACCCCGAAATGGTCAACGAAGTGCTCGACACTATGGTCTCCCTCGCGAGGGAAGGCATGACCATGATCGTGGTGACCCACGAAATGGGTTTTGCCCGCAAGGCAGCAGACCGCATCGTCTTCCTTGCCGACGGCGAGATCATCGAAGAGGCGCACCCGGACGAGTTCTTCACCAACCCGAAGAGCGAGCGCGCCAAGGACTTCCTCTCCAAGATCATCAACCACTAAAGCAGAGGGACCGACATGCAAAAATATTCACGTAGGCTCGCAGCACTCGCCGCAGCAGCATCCCTCGCTCTGACCGGCGTCCTCGCCGGATGCTCCAGCGCAGACAGCGACCATAAGATCCGCATCGGCATCAAAGTAGACCAGCCCGGCCTCGGTTACCAGGACGGCAACACCTACACCGGTTTCGACGTGGAGGTGGCACGCTACGTCGCCGGCAAGCTCGGCTACTCCGAAGAGCAGATTGAGTTCGTAGAATCCCCCGCCGCTAACCGCGAAAACATGCTCAACACTGGTCAGGTAGACATGATTTTTGCGACCTACTCCATCTCTGAAAGCCGCAAGAAGACCGTGGACTTCGCCGGCCCCTACTACACCGCTGGTCAGGACCTGCTCGTGCGTGCCGATAACACCGACATCAAGGGCCCCGACGACCTCAACGGCAAGAACCTCTGCTCCGTGACCGGCTCCACCAGCGCCCAGAAGGTGCAGGACAAGTTCGCCAAGAACGTGAACCTAGTCAAGCAGAACAGCTACTCCGACTGCGTGGTCGCCCTCAACGGCGGCGTGGTGGACGCCGTCACCACCGACGACATAACCCTCGCCGGTCTGGCAGCCACCAAAGCGAACAAGGGCAAGCTGAAAGTGGTCGGCTCCCCCTTCACGACCGAACGCTACGGCGTGGGCCTGCCCAAGGGCACCGACAAGTGCGAAGCCGTGAACAACGCCATCAACGAGATGGTTGCCGATGGCACCTGGGAGAAACTCATCACCAAGTACACCGAAGGCACCGGCTACCACTACAACACCGAAACCAACCCGCCGCACCTGGGCACCTCCTGCGCCTAGGCCTCTAGAGAGGTTCACGAATGTCATTCTTTGACCAACTCGGCGCCCTCCTGTCCAAGTACGATGTGGTTGGCGCCTTCATGACCAATATTGAGCTGACCCTCTGGGCGGCTATTGGCTCGTTCGTCCTCGGTACCGTGCTGGCGCTCATGCGCATCAGCCCCGTCCCGTCCCTGCGCTGGGTGGGCACCGCCTATGTGCATACTGTCCGTAATACTCCGCTCACCATCATGATGACTTTCGCCATTTTGGGTGTGTGGACGCAGTTCCAGCTCTCCTTCTCGCACGATTTCGACACGAACTTCTTCGTGTACGCGGTCATTGCCCTGTCGATTTACCATTCGGCGTTTATTTGCGAGGCGATCCGTTCGGGTGTGAACACCGTGCCGAAGGGTCAGGCCGAGGCGGCACGCGCTATCGGTCTGGGTTTCTTCGACACCGCCCGTCTGGTGATTTTCCCTCAGGCTCTACGCGGTGCCATTACCCCGCTCGGCAATACTCTGATTGCGTTGACGAAGAACAGCACTGTCGCCTCGGTAGCGTCGGTGGCTGAGGCCTCCGGGCTGATGAAATCCATGATTGAGTTCGACGCGAACATGGTGCTCGCTATCTTCATCATGTTTGCGATGGGCTTCGTCATCATTGTTGTTCCCATTGGTGCGTTGACCACCTGGTCATCCCGTAAGCTGGCGGTGAAGCGATGAAAAACCCTTTTATCAGTAATGACACCCGCGCCGCTTCTTCGGTGCTTTTCGACGAGCCGGGCCCTATTGCGCTGCGTCGTATCCGCATCTTCAACATTGCTGCGGTAGTCCTTTTTGTACTATTTGCGGTGTATGTGCTGACCGTGATGGGTCAGAAGGGGCAGCTGGAGGCAGAAAAGTGGACTGACCTGTTCACCGCCCGCGCCTGGAGTTCCTACTACCTGCCGGGCCTCGCCTCGACCCTGTCGGCGGCAGCGGTTTCGGTGGTTACCTCGGTTGCGTTCGGTGTGGTCTTCGGTATTGCTCGACTCTCGCAGTACCGCGTTATCCGCTGGTTCGGCACCGTGGTGGTGGAGTTCTTCCGCGCCGTGCCGGTGCTGATCATGATGATTTTCTTCTGGCTCTTTTTGGGCAAGTACAGCGGTCTTCCGCCTGCTCAGCTACCCTTCATCGCCGTGGTCATTGGTCTGACCCTGTACAACGGTTCGGTGATTGCTGAGCTGCTGCGTTCGGGTGTGAAGCAGCTTCCTCGCGGCCAGGGCGAGGCGGGTCTTGCGATTGGTCTGACCCCGACCCAGACGCTGATTCGGATCCTGCTTCCGCAGGCGTTCACCGCGATGATGCCCTCGATGCTCAGCCAGTTCGTGGTGATTCTGAAGGACACCGCACTCGGTTACATCATCTCCTACCCGGAGCTGCTCGCCTCGGCGCGCCGTATCGGTTCCGGTGACGGTAACGTGCTGCAGACCCTGATTCTGGCGGCGGCACTCTTCGTGACGGTGAACTTTGTTCTCACGGCTGTAGCAACCGGCATTACGGACAGGCTGGCATCGCGCACCTCCGCGAAGGTGACCCGAAACCTGATTCCGGACGCTCTGGATAACCCGAACCCGCCGACCGTTCAGATGTTCGTTCTGCCCGGCGACCGCAAGTAGCCCTTCTCGTTCGGGCCCCTCAGCCAACGATGATCAGCGGATACGGCAAAGCCCCCGCATTCCCCTTTGAACTGCCTCCCGTTTCTTGGACAACAAAACTAAAGTCCAAGAAACAGGAGGCT
>ERZ772770.87-NODE-87-length-20293-cov-7.36792_pt1 | contig 20293 bp, 19 predicted proteins | sample MGYA00511361_ERZ772770 | MGnify/ENA primary metagenome ERZ772770 (study PRJEB29015, sample SAMEA2738026) | human oral metagenome | biome: human oral; feature: human-associated habitat; material: saliva | place: China | collected 2251 ... | reverse complement strand
GAAAATCCTTGTTTGGGTTTCGGCTGTTGAAGGAAAGGAATTTTGCAAAGGTCTCAGAAAACCAATTGAAGGCCGTCTGAAAAATGATGTTCAGACGGCCTTTATCGTATGGGGCGAATGAGATAATTGGTGGAATGGATATGGTGCAGTGCCCGTTGAATGTTACCGATACATTTTGTAGTAGGTACATGCAAATAAGCGTATAGTTCCAAATATCACAAACCCATCATCACAACCTTAGGAGTTCAAATCATGAAACCTGTTTTGTTTGCTGCACTGATTTCCTGTTTCTCCGTTGCTGCGTATGCGGCCTGTACCGACAGCCAGCAGCAGTGCGTGATTTATAAAAACGGCAATGTCGCGACAGAAGGCGGCTGTACGGTCAGCAAATGCCAAAGTGCCGATGCGCAAGTGTTGAAATGGAAGCTGAAAAACGGCAAAGGCGTAACTGTTGAAATCGATAAAAACGGTAAGGTTTTGGTGAACAAAAAACCGGGTGCGAAAGCGAACAACAGCAATGCGTCAGGCATGGGTTTGACATGCTATGCCGCCGATGCGGATAAACGCGAACAGTTCTGCTCGACCAATTATTGATTGGATTGTTGCTTTGATTAAAGGCCGTCTGAAAAGTGTTTCAGACGGCCTTGATGTTTATCCTTCCGATATTTTTTCATTGAGAAAGTCGATAAAGCTGCGCACTTTCGCGCTGAGAAAGGCCCTGTCGACATAAGTGGCGTTCAGTTGGTCTGTCCAGATGGTGTAATCGGGCAGGAGTTGGATCAATGTGCCGTCCTTCAATTCCTGCTGAACTGCCCAAAGGGGCTGATAGCCTATGCCTGCACCTGATTTAATCAGCTCGCGGATCATCAGCGTGTTGTCGCTGCGGATAACCGGGGAGAGGTGGAGAATGGCTTTTTCTACGGTGGCGCGGTGGGTAATTTCCCAGTCTTGTTGACTGGTATAGGAAGGCAGGATAGCTTGGTGCTGCATGACGGCTTCGGGTGTATCGGGTGTGCCGTGTCGGGCAAGATAGCCGGGGGCGGCAAGCAGGACGAACTCGATTTTGGCCAGCGGTTTGACGATCAGCGAAGGGGAGGGGGTTTTGGAAACGCGCAAGGCGAGGTCGAAACCTTCGGCGATGAGGTCGATATGGCGGTTGTCGAGGACGAGGTCGAGCGTGACTTTGGGATAACGCTGGCGGTATTCGGCCAACCATGCGCTCATATTGCCGCCTGCAAACCACAGGGGCATGGTTACGCGTAACATACCTTGCGGCGTGTCGGTACCTCCTGCCGCTTTTTGGGCGGCGGTGTCCAAGGTATCCAGCGCGTAGCTGCATTGGCGGTAGTATTCTTCGCCTGCTTCGGTCAGATGGAGGTTGCGGCTGTTTCGGTGTAAGAGCTTGGCTTGAATGGTGTTTTCCAGATGGCTGACGTGTTTGCTGGCCATGGCGGTGGAGATGTCGAGCTGATTGGCGGCACGGGTAAAACTGCCGCTTTGAACAACTTGGCGGAAAACTTTTAGGCTGAATAGGGTATCCATGATTTCTTATTAGGAAACGTTGTATCAATAATTCGAGTATATATCTCTTACTGGGAATTATCTATACTGCACTTATTGAAATTACTCCCTACCTCTTTCAGGTAACCATTAAAATAAGGATTATTAAGATGTCAGCCCTCAAATCATTCCAACCTGTTGTATTGTCTGTCTTGCGTATTGTTGCGGCGTATCTGTTTTTGCTGCATGGCACGGCCAAGTTTTTCAGTTTTCCGATGTCCATGGGCGGCGCGCCTGAAGGCTTGATGCTGGTGGCCGGTATTTTGGAAATTGTCGGCGGTATCTTATTGATATTGGGCCTGTTTACCCGTCCGGCCGCGTTTGTTTTGTCCGGTCAGATGGCAGCCGCCTATTTTATGGCGCACGCATCTTCTAGTAATGTTTTGTTCCCATTGGCCAACCATGGCGAATCTGCCGTTTTGTTCTGTTTCGTGTTCCTGTATCTGGCAGTAGCCGGCGGCGGAGCGTGGGCTTTGGATAACACTTTTGGTAAAGATAAAGATTAATTTAAGGAAAAGATCATGACTTATTCTGTTTTGCAACAAGCTGCTGAAACCCGTCGTTCTATCTATGCATTGAACAACACCCTGCCTCTGTCCAATGAGGAAGTAACCAAAATCATCGAACACGCCGTTTTGCATACGCCGTCTGCTTTCAATTCGCAATCTGCCCGAGTGGTCGTATTGTTTGGCGAAGAACATGCCAAAGTGTGGCATTTTGTCGAAGAAGCGTTGCGTGCGGTTGTTCCTGCCGAGCAGTTTGAAGCCACCGCACAAAAACTGAACTTGTTTAAAGCAGGTGCGGCGACAGTTTTGTTCTTTGAAGACCAAGATGTTGTCAAAGGCTTGCAAGAGCAGTTCCCATCCTATGCGGCCAACTTTCCGATCTGGGCGGATCAGGCAAATGCCATGGTTCAATATGCTGTTTGGACAACATTGGCGGCTGCCGGTATCGGCGCCAATCTGCAACACTACAATCCGCTGCCTGATGCGGCCATTGCCAAAGAATGGAACTTGCCGGGAAGCTGGTTGTTGCGTGCGCAAATGGTGATCGGCGGTATCGCGGCTCCAGCCGGTGAAAAAGCCTTCCAGCCAATCGAAGGTCGTCTGAAAGTATTCGGCGCATAAATGAAATGATGTTTTCAACCAAGGGCGCGATGTTTGCGCCCTTTTGGAAATAGCAAAATAAAAGGCCGTCTGAAAACAGTTTCAGACGGCCTTTTATCTATGCCATGAAATCAACCGCGGCGCCAAGTCGTACCGCCGGCGTTGTCTTCCAGAATGATTTTGTGTTCGTTCAGAAGGTCGCGGATGCGGTCGGATTCTGCCCAGTTTTTATCCGCGCGCGCCTGTTTGCGGCGGGCGATCAAATCGTCGATTTCCTCGTTGGACAGACCGTCTGAAACAGCACCGCCTTGCAGAAATTCAATCGGATCGCGTTGCAACAGGCCGATGATGCCGCCCAAGGCTTTCAGGCAGCCGGCGAGGTGCGCGTCGTTGGTTTTGTTCACTTCGCCTGCCAGCTCAAACAACACGGCAACCGCTTCGACCGTACCGAAATCGTCGTTCATGGCGGCGTAGAAACGGCGGGTGTAGTCGTTGGCGTTTTCAGACAAATCAAACTCAGCCGCTGGTGTGTTTTTCAACGTGGTGTACAGGCGGGTCAGCGCACCTTTTGCGTCGTCCAAATGCGCGTCGGAGTAGTTCAACGGGCTGCGGTAGTGGGCGCGCAGGATGAAGAAGCGCACGACTTCCGGGTCGTATTGTTTCAACACTTCGCGGATGGTGAAGAAGTTGCCCAACGATTTGGACATTTTTTCGCCGTCCACACGGATGAAGCCGTTGTGCAGCCAGTATTTGACGTGACTGGCAATGCTTTGCCCATGGTGAGTTTGCGCGTGGTCGTGGCCGCAGGTATGACCGCTGGCACCGACGCTTTGGGCAATTTCATTTTCATGGTGCGGGAACTGCAAGTCTGCGCCGCCGCCGTGAATATCGAAAGTATCGCCGAACAGGTTTTCACTCATTGCGGAGCATTCAATATGCCAACCCGGACGGCCGTTGCCCCAAGGGCTTTCCCATGCCGGTTCACCTGCTTTGGCGGCTTTCCACAACACAAAATCAAGCGGATCGCGTTTGAAACCGTCCACTTCCACACGCTCTCCTGCGCGCAGGTCGTCCAACGATTTTCCCGACAATTGTCCGTAAGCGGCAAACTCGCGCACGGCGTAGTAAACGTCGCCGTTTGCGGCAGGATATGCCTTGCCGTTTTGAATCAGGGTTTCAATCATGGCAATCATTTGCGGAATGTTTTCCGTTGCCTTCGGCTCAATATCCGGACGCAACACACCCAAAGCATCGGCATCTTCGTGCATAGCCTGAATGAAACGCGCGGTCAGCTCGCCGATGGTTTCGCCGTTTTCAGCCGCACGGGCAATGATTTTGTCGTCGATGTCGGTAATATTGCGCACATAAGTGAGCGGATAACCGCACTCGCGCAACCAACGGGCAATCATGTCGAACACAACCATCACACGGGCATGACCTAAGTGGCAATAGTCGTAAACGGTCATACCGCAAACGTACATACGCACGTTTTTAGGATCGATGGGAGTGAAAGGTTCTTTTTGACGGGTAAGGGTGTTGTAGATGGTGGTCATGTTTAATTTTCTGTACTATTTAAATTAATGAATTTAGCCAAAAATGAAGGACGAGCATAAAATGCTCTGGATGTAGAACCATGTCCTGATCCTTTTGTTCTTGGTTGGATATATATACCCATCTTGCCTGTCAGGAAATTAAATCCTTTATTTGGGTCTAGAATGGTCTGACGTACTAAATTGTAATCAGCTTTTACTGATTCATATAAATCAGAACCTTCATTCAAATCAAATTCGACAATATCATAAACAAAACTAGGGTCATCAACAGTTCTCCCAACAGTTCTTGCAACAACGACTGCTTTTTTTAATTTTGATAGTAAGTGGCTATCTTCAAATTCTTTCTGACAAACATTGACAGGATCAATCATAGTAATAGCCATCGTTTCTTTGAATGCTAATCTACCATTTCTTAGGGTTTTTATTGGGATAGATTTTAATTCCCATGAACCGAAGTTGGGTGATTGGGCAGAATTTAACGGCAACTCCAAAAAACGTTCTACTACATGTCCCGCCCAACCTTTATTAACTTTTCCTGATGGAGCATAGACAGTAACATTATATTCTCTTGCTAAATCATGTAGGTTCTTTCCAAGTAAATCCTGCATTTTCACAATAGCCTCTCTACGTTCCATTAGTTATCCTTTTCTCTGCCAATTCAAAAAAATTTTGCTTCATCTCACATCCGCAAAATTTCCGTCCATTTTTTATAGCAGCAACGCCTGTTGTTCCACTGCCCATAAATGGGTCGAAAATCAAATCGCCAACATTAGATGCAGCTAATATACAGCGCTCTAGCAATGCTAGCGGTTTTTGCGTTGGGTGTTTACCGAACGTTTTTTCCGTTTTGTTTGGTGGCGGGAACACCCAGACACTTTTCATCTGTTTGCCATTGTTTTGTATTTTCATCATGTCGTAATGGAAAATATGCTTTGCCTTCTTATCTTTCTTTGCCCATAACAGTGTTTCGGTGGAATGGGTAAAAAATCGGCAGGACAAATTAGGTGGGGGATTAGGTTTTTCCCAGGTAATATTGTTCAGAATATGATACCCGATGGTCTGCATCAAGTAGCCGATCAGATAAATATTATGAAATGTGCCACATACCCAAATCGTGCCATTCGGTTTTAGCAAGGCATAGCATAAGCGCAGCCATTCTTCGTAAAAAACTAAATCCGCCGCCATGCCTTTAGATTTATCCCAACTACCTTTATTGACGGAAACCATTTGCCCATTTTGGCAGGTAAAGCCATCATTGGATAAAAAATAAGGAGGATCGGCAAAAATCATATCAAAACAGCCATCCGAGTGTTTGTCCAAGATACGGCGCATCACATGAAGAGAGTCTTCGTTATAAATAATGGAGTCGTCTGAAACCAGTTTTTTCAGACTGCGTCCATAATGTGCTACTTCTTCCGATAGTTTGTTAAATTCACTCATAAATTGCTAGTAATTCTCCGACTTTTTTCCTACTGCTTCCTTTGGCGGCAATACTGCGTTGAACTTCGACTGTTTTAATAACAGCACCACGGTAAATCTCACGGGTAAATGTGGTATCGTGATTGGAAATTAGAATACCGTGCGCCCGCCGTGCTGTTTGTTTGGCAGTTTCTGCCAAGCGTTTTTGTTCGTCCAAATCGAAACCGCTTTTGGAGTAGGAGGTAAAGGACGAGGTTTCGCTCAAAGGTGCATAAGGTGGGTCGCAATAAATGGTGTCGCCATCTTCCGCTGCATCTAATGCCGTCTGGAAATCGCTGCAGGTCAAATCTATCCGTTCGGATTTCTGTACAAAAGCCTGCATTTCGGTTTCGGGGAAATAAGGAGATTTGTAGCGTCCGAACGGTACGTTGAAACAGCCTTTGCTGTTGTAACGGCACAATCCGTTGAAGGCATGGCGGTTCAGATAAACAAACAGAGCTGCGCGCTCAATGGTGTCAGTACTGTGGTTAAATCTGTCACGTAAGTCATAATATTTTTTTTCGTTATTATTTTCAGGGATAAAGAAAGAATGTGCGTAGTCGATAAAACTATGTTTTTCTGTTTTTAAGTTTGAAAACAGAACAATCAAGTCAGTATTAATGTCATTGAGCAAATACCTCTCAAAATCCAAAGACAGTGATAAGGCAGCAGAGCCTGAAAACGGTTCAATCAGGCGTTTTCGTTTTTTTGTGGGGATGTGGGTTTCAATAAAGGGGACAAGTTTATACTTCCCTCCAGCCCATTTCAGAAAGGGTTTGGACATATCTTGCTCATAGCCGCCCGTAAGCGGCTATATCATATTTGGTTACTTAATAATCGCCCGTAGACGATTAGCTTGTTCGTGGTAGTTACGATTCTTTCTAAGAATACTTTGTTGAATTTCAGACGGCCTTTTACGTCATCAATAGGCCGTCTGAAATTTTTTACTCCGGCTTAAATACGCCGGTATCTGTTTTAGGCTGCTGCTCGGCAATTTCGGCTTTTGCCGCTGCCTGTTCTGCTTCGGCTTTCTCAGCTTCGATGCGTTTTTTCTCGGTCAGGTATTGGTTGATTTGGTGTACCAACTCCTGCGTGCCTTGGTGGGTCAATGCGCTGATTTGGAAGAGGCGTGGGGTTTCCATGTCGAATTGGAAACGATCGTCTGGTTTCGGGTAGTCCCAGCCGATGGCTTCGAGGAAGGCGGCGCTACGCGCTTGGGCTTCTTCTTCGTCGAGCATGTCTAGTTTGTTCAGCACCAGCCAGCGCGGTTTGTCGTAGAGTTCTTCGTCGTATTTGCGCAATTCGTTGATGATGGCGAGGGCTTCTTCGGCGGGGTTGACGGTTTCGTCGAAGGGTGCCAAATCGACGACGTGCAACAGCAGGCCGGTGCGTGATAGGTGTTTGAGGAAGCGGTGGCCGAGGCCTGCGCCTTCTGCCGCGCCTTCAATCAGGCCGGGGATGTCTGCCATAACGAAGCTGTGGTTTTCGTCGATGCGCACGACGCCCAAGTTTGGATGCAGGGTGGTGAAGGGGTAGTTGGCGATTTTGGGACGTGCGGCGGATACGGCGGTAATCAGGGTGGATTTACCGGCGTTGGGCATGCCTAATAAGCCGACATCGGCGAGGACTTTAAGCTCAAGTTGTAGGGAGCGGGTTTCGCCTTCTTCGCCGGGTGTGGATTGTTTGGGTGCGCGGTTGACGGAGGATTTGAAGTGGATGTTTCCCAAGCCACCTTTGCCGCCTTTGGCAAGGCAGACGCGCTGACCGTGATAAGTGAGGTCGGCGACGATTTCGTCGGTGTCGAGGTCGCGGATAAGGGTGCCGACGGGCATTTTGAGGACGATGTCGTCCGCACCTGCGCCGTAGCGGTCGGAGCCGTGGCCTTTTTCGCCGTTTTTGGCTTGGTAGCGTTTGACGAAGCGGTATTCGACGAGGGTGTTGGTGTTTTCGTCGGCTTCTGCCCAGACGCTGCCGCCTTTGCCGCCGTCGCCGCCGTCAGGACCGCCGCGCGGTACGAATTTTTCGCGGCGGAAACTGGTTGCGCCATTACCGCCTTTGCCTGCGGCGACTTCGATTTTTGCTTCGTCGATGAATTTCATGATGTTCTCTTATGGGTATTCGGTTGTTTCAGACGGCCTTTGTTGATAGAGGAGCTTGGTGTCTGAACGGATAAAATGTTGCTTATTATAAAGGATATTTCGGTTTTAGGCCGTCTGAAATATGGTTTCAGACGGCCTTGGATTTATTGGGCGAGGGCTTGGTCGATTTCTTGATAGAGTTGGGAGAAATTGGGTTCGCCAACGTAGGTTTTGAGGATGTTGCCGTTTTTATCGATCAGGACGGAAGTGGGGTAAACCTGTGTGCCAAAGGCTTTTGCGGCAGTTTTGTCGGCGTCGTACATGACGGTGAAGGGAAGGCCGTATTCTTTAACGTACTGATGGACGCTTTCGATGGGGTCAATGGGCTGGGCTATGCCGAGGACTTGGAAGTTTTTGCCTTGATAATCTTGGGCGGTTTTGATGATTTTAGGCATTTCACTCACGCAGCCGGGGCAGGAGGGAAACCAGAAGTTGATAAGAGTAACTTTGTCTTTTAAATCGGCGTTGGTAATGGTTTTGCCTTGCAGATCGGGTAGGGTGAAATCAGGGGCGGCTTTGTTGCTGGGGATAAGGACGAAGGCAAGAAGCACGCCAATCGTGGCAACGATGAGGAGTGTGAGTATTTTTTTCATGATGTGAGGTTTTGAATTGCGTGTGCTAAGGTTTGGGGAACGCTGATGCTGCGGCCGCTTTTGCTGCTGACGGGCATAAGGGTAACTTCGGCTTCGATGGCGGCTTTGCCGTTGGGCAGGGTCGCGGTTTGGTTGAGGATGATGTGGCGTGTGCCGATATCTTTCAGACGGCCTGTGAAGGTTAAAACATCGCCCTCAAGCGACGGGCGGCGATAGCGGATGTCAACGCGTGCAACAACGAGCATGATGCCTTTGAGTTCGGGTAGAAGGTCATGCTCTTGAAAAAATGTCCAGCGCGCCTCTTCGAGAAATTCGAGATAGCGCGCATTGTTGACGTGGCCGTAGCCGTCGAGGTGGTAGTTGCGGACGGTCAGTTTCATCAGTTGAGATTGATGGGTTGGAACTCTTCGCGTGCGATGGGTTCGTGTTCGAGGTCGGTAATCACGGTGGAGAGTTGGATGTCGAACCATTCGTTGAAAATGTCAGCGTCCAAATCCGGCCATTCGCTTTCGTCTTCACACCAGTCGGCCAATTCGGCAGCAAAAATGTCTTCAAAACGCGCTTCAATCTCGTCCCATACTTCGTCGGCAGTTTCACACGGGCGAACTAGGTAGGAATTGGCATCGGCTTGGATATCTTCAAGTGTCAGGCCATCCAAGTGATTGCCGGGCAGGGATTTCAGCCAGTTCCAAAAAGGATCGAGGGGGATAAGCAGGAAGACGCTGCGGTTGACTTCGTACATGGTGTTTTCCTTGGTTTCTGTATAGTTGAATGATATAGCAAAGGTGGTGGACTGGCTATCTTTTGGGGGATAAAGGCCGTCTGAAAAAATACGATATAAGGTATAGCCAGATAGGGTTTGTTTCCTGAATCTGTTGTGTAAACAACACGGTTAGTTTCTGTATCTATATGGTATGAGGAGAAGATATCAAGTTTTGAATATAACTTTGATAGTTTCGGAGGATGTTGTCGGTTTGGTTGATTGTATGTGCGAATAGCGAATAGTTTTTATGAGTCAGAGGCTGAAGCAATATTGAAAGGCGAAGATAAATATTGGGTTAAATGAATATTTATTCAAATAAGATTTATATGTAATAATGACGGAGAGGAAATATCCTATTATAATCCATCCCTTATCTTTTTCGAGAAAACTCTATTATGAAGCCTATTACAACAGGGGTAATCATCTTTATTGGAAGTGCCATCAGCGCAATCCTATTATACTTTTTTGGTCAAAATCTTGGCATTACGTCGACTATTGCAAAAATTGTGGTCTGGGCATGTGTATCAATTGTGATCTCATTGATACTCCTTACCCCTTTGATTACGAGATTTTTTTGGGCTAGGAGCTCCGATAAATACTCCGGTTTGAAACATTTAAATCCTGAAGATTTAAGTGGGGATAATGGAGAGTCTTCAACTCTGATTGGTATAGCGGAACGTTGGGAGCAGCTACGCCATATTTACTTATTGACTAGACAATATAAAAAACATCGTAAGCCTTGGATTTTTGTTGTAACCCAAGAACCAATGCTCTTGGATAGAGTTTTGCCTAATATTCGCCCGCAACTTTGGGTAGAAACGGCTTCTGCGATTTGGATAGATGCTCAGGCAATGGAACCTGCGAATGGTTGGCAGTATCTGAGGGGGGTGGGAAAACGTCCTGCAGAAGGTATTGTTGAGCTGCAAGGGGAGTTTTCAGTTCAGGAAAATACCGCTCAACTGCTTGAGTTAATGAAAAAACTTGGTTGGAAACTTCCAATTAATCAAGTTCATTTTGTAAATGATGCCAATGAAATGCCATCAGCAGTCAGCCATGCTTTGAAATATGGTTCAACAGTATCTTCAGCAGAGTTGATGAAAGAGTTGGATCAATTTGCTAACCGGTTGGCAGCTGTGGGTACACGATTGATTGAAGCCGATTTAGAACAAACACCTATTGCAAAATTGTCTGCCAAACTGCCGTCACAAACTCAGGCTTTGGCTGATTATATTGCTGCAGAAAAGCGGGGACTTGGAAAACTGGATACTGTTGCAGGTATTTCTTTTATTCAATCAAATCAACCTGAACAATCAGGAGATTTGATTTTCCGTGCATTCAACGATTTATCTGTTTTGGGTTCCGGAAAGAAACTGCGTTTTTCTAAAACGGAAAAAATTTATTTGGGCTTAAGTGCAGTTGCCCTGCTTGTCGGCGGTGCGTTTGCAGTCAGTGCGTATAGCAGCTATCAAGAAATCAGCCGTTTGAAGACCGATTTTGAAAGCGTACAGAAAGTAAAATCTCGTGCTGAGAAAGTAGCTACACTTATTCGATTGCAACAAGATATTACAGATTTGGAGTCTCGTCGAAGCTTCTCACAATATGCGGTTAAGTTTTTTGGGTATGAGCATCGACAAGAGCTCTTAGCTGTTGCTTACCGTAAATATAATAATTTGGCAAAAGATGTTATCAGCCGTCCTGCTACTGCATTCTTTGAGAACAAGTTAGATGAATTGGTAATGTTGGAAGGCAGAATTCCTGATGACTTTGAACTTCAGGATAGTGCTTATCAAGATTTAAAAGCATATTTGATGTTGACATCTCATGTTGAGAAAACAAAAGGCGCAAAAGATGCGGAATTCTTAGTAACCAAGTTGACGCAGATGTTGACGACACAAAATGTGGCGGCAAAAGATGCGCAAACATTGGCACAGTTTTTTGTGTCGCGTATGTCACAGAAAAATAATTTGGCAGAGCCTGAACAAACTGAATTGGTATCAAGAAGCCGTCAGGTCTTGGTGGACTGGATCAATCGCGACCAAGGCAGTGAGCAATTGTATAAACGCATTATTCAGGGTACGAATGCCAAGTTGCAAACCATTACCTTAGATAAATTGCTTAATAAGGATTTGAAAGGTATTTGGAATGTTGGAAAACCTTTGCCGCGTATATATACGGTTGAGGGTTGGGAAAAATATATTAAGCCAGGATTAGAGCAGGCAATTAAAGACAGCAAGAGCAATGATTGGGTATTGGGCGGTAATGTGTACCAAGCTTCAGTAACAGAAGCGGCAATCAATAGCCTGAAAGAACGTTACTTTAAGGAATATACTACCGCTTGGTACAACATGATGAACAGCATTACATGGCAACCGAGAACAACCAGCTTGGATGCAGTCAATCAGCTTCACGTCTATGCGGATCCTCAACGTTCGCCATTGGTGGCATTATTTAATGCAGTGAAAGAAAGCAGTCAGCTGGATAGCAAGAAAGTTGATGTCAATCCTGCTGTTGCAGATGCAGCAAAACGTGTAGCTGCAAGACAACTGTCTACTCGTTCGCGTAAGGTTGCAGATGCGGTATTGAATTCTCAATCTGAAAATATTAATGCTTTGGAAGATAAGGTAAATGATTATCTGGCAGGACCGTTGGAAGCGGAATTTGAAACTCTGTTGCAATTGATTGATGCACAAATTAATCCAAAGAGTGATTTGAGTCTGCAGCGGTACCTTGAACGTGTAACTACTGTGAAGCAGCGTTTGATTCAAATGACGGCATCCTCTGATACTGGAGGTGCGGCAAGAACAGCTGTGCAAGGTGTTTTAAACGGTGGTGATAATGAATTCCTCGACGGCATACAGTACGCACGTTTGATTGAGGCCGGTGTGGGTGACAGATTGTTACCGTTTGCACGAAATGTTTTTGTATTGCCGTTTAATTCCGTATGGGATTCAATTGCCGGCGTTGCTCAAAAAGACATCAATAATTTGTGGGCAAGCAATTTTGTCAATCCTATGCAGTCTGAACTGGGTGGCCGATATCCATTTGTTCGATCAGAAATCGAAGTTTCGATTCCGGTATTAGCAAAATATTTGGATGTTAACAAAGGTGCACTTAATCAGTTTGTCACAACCCAATTGGCAGGTGTTTTAACCAAACAGGGTAACCAATGGATTGTTGCGCCCGGAAGTGAATTGAAAGTTAACCCGGGATTGCTGCAACAATTGAATAAATTGAGTGCTATTTCTGAAGACTTCTTTGTTAACGGAGAGGGTGGCTATAGCTTTGAGCTGAAACCGACATCTACTCAAGGTATTGTTCAGTATGATTTAATTATCGACGGTCAGTCTTTAGATTATTTCAACCAACAAACAGAGTGGAAGACATTCAAATGGCCTGGAGATGTCAGCAATGCCGGTCTTCGTATTTCTTGGGAAACTGAGGCAGAAGGTATGCGTAAGACTCAAGAAATTAGTGGTCGCTTCGGTTTTATCCGCATGCTTGAAAAATCTAGGGTTACACCGATTGATAGCGGCACTTATTTAGTCGAATTCCCATTGGAGAAAGACAAATTGATGAGGTTCTATATGAGAACTAATTCCGGTAAAGGACCTTTGGGATTGTTGGAACTGAAGAATATCCATCTGCCGAATAAGATTTTTGAGGTTAAATAATCATGACATTACCCCAATGGGTAAAGCCGATACTTGGTGATGAGGGTACATCAATCACCGATAACAATATTCATCGCTGGCAAGAGTGGCTGGAACCTGTTTCAGACGGCCACCCTTGTGGCGAGGATGTTGCATATGCCGATGATTTTGAGGCTATTAAAATTGAATTGGCCAAGCTTTCAGGTATTGATTGCCGATTGATTTTGGATGCTTCTGAACGCTTGTTAAAACGTCAATCTAAAGACTTGAGAGTAGCAACTTATTATATTTTTGCCGCTTTGCGAGACCGGGGGTTGGCAGGTTTTTCAGATGGTTTGGAAATTTTATGCGGATTGTTGCAAAAATTTGATCAATCACTATGGCCGAAAAAGCCGGTACAAAAACGCAATGCATTAAATTGGCTGTCTGGGGAAAGAGTGCTGGATACGCTCAAAGGGACTGAATTATCTAATTCGGTAGACCTCAAGCGGACATTATCGGCGTTAATGTCGTTGCAGCATTATCTTGAGGGATGGGAAGAATCAGTACGCCCCAGCCTGTTTCCGTTATTGCAATATTTTGAAGAGTCATCTGTTCGTTTTTCATCACCTCAGACAAGTACAATTCAAAGTCAGGAAGTTAGTACGCCTATTGACCAAGAAGTTGTACCACAGATTCATCAAGAGAGTCAGAGGCCGTCTGAAAGTTTAGCTGTCACTCAAGTTAACTCTTCTAAAGCCTTACTCGATCAAGTTAGGATTAATGCCGCCTATTTAAGAGAGCAGGATGATGGATATTGGCCTGCATATAAGATGATTCGTGCTGTACGTTGGGGTGGGCTAAATGGTATCCCTCCTCATCAAAATGGCCAGACTCGTTTGAAAGCTCCAAGGACAGATTTATTGGCAACTTTAAATCGTTTGGTTAATGAGCAGCAATGGCGAGATTTGCTTGATAGAGTAGAAGCAGCTTTTTTAGAAGGCGCTAATCAGTATTGGCTCGATTTGCAATATTATGCGTGGCAAGGGCAGCAGGCGTTGGGTGGTTTATATCTTTCTCAGGTTGACTCATCATTATTTGAGCTGAAATCTTTACTGACCAGATGTGATGGCTTGACCGGATTAAGTTTTGATAACGGATTTCCGTTTGTCTCAGCCGATACGTTTACGTGGTTGGAGCAAAAGGTTATGCCATCCACGCGCAAGCAGACTAGTAGCCGAACAGTTCAAAAAGCAGTAATAGAATCATCATCTCATGTAGAAAACCAAGAAAGTCAATGGCAACAGGCTTTGTTAAAAACACAAGAACAAGGCTTGGATGCTGCTTTTGCTTGGTTGGAAATATTACCAGAGTTGCAGTCAGGTGCTGGGCAGGTTAAAAAGTGGTTGATGATGGCCCGTTTGGCTACAAACAATCAAAAAGTAGATTGGGCCTTGAAACTGTTGGAACAGGCTTCACGGCAGATGCAGGTTTTGACAGTAAAAGAGTGGGATAAACATTTTGCATTTGATGTATATGCTTTGTGGTATCAATTGTTAAATGAAAATTTTGATAAGAAAGATACTGAAGCTACTGGGCAACTTGAATTTTTACGAACTGAATTAATGCAGGCTGATATTGTCCGTGCATTAGAATTAATCGATTAAACATATATTATGTCAGATCCCACATTACGTTATTATGAAGAAGAGATGCGGTATCTCAAAGAAGCAGGGTTAGAGTTTTCAAAAGCTCACCCTGATCGTGCCGCAATGCTGAATTTGGATAGAGTAGGTACACGCGATCCTTATGTGGAGCGATTGTTTGAAGGCTTTGCTTTCTTAACAGGAAGAATCAGACAAAAACTTGATGATGACTTTCCAGAATTGACTGAGGGTTTGGTCAATATGCTGTGGCCTCATTATCTGAGGATGATTCCTTCTTTGACTGTTTTAGAGTTAATTCCAGATGATAAAAAGTTGCAGGGCGGGCAACTTGTTAAAAAAGGACTATCCGTACAATCTGAGCCCATTAATATTAATGACAGGTTGACGAGATGCCTGTACCGAACTACAGGTGATGTTAAACTCCAGCCCTTGAGTATCTTGCATACGTTATTAGATTATGATGCAAATGGTCAAAGTGTCATCAAATTGACTTTTGGTATTCACAGGCAGACGCAGAAAGACAATTTGGATTTTTCTAAAATCAGAATTTATATTTCTGCTGATGAACCAGTTGCTTTTGCATTACGTCATGCTTTGTTAAATCAGGCTGCTCAAATTAGTATCCATCATGCTGAACTACCATCTGGAGGTAATATACGGTTTAAGGCCGTCGGATTTGCCGAAGATGAGAGATTGTGGGAAAAAGTAAATAACAGTTTCAGTGGATATCAATTATTATTGGAATACTTTTGTTTCAAACAGAAGTTTTTCTTTATTGATTTGATTGGTATTGATGCCGAGGAATGGTCGGAACGCATTAATGAGTTTAGTATTAATGTAGTTCTGTCCAAACAATATCCTTCAGAGCTTAGATTTCCTCCAGATTGCCTGAAATTAAACTGTGTTCCTGCCATTAACCTCTTTGACATGGAGGCTGAGCCTATTCGGGTGGATCACAAGGCATTTGAATATCCTGTTAAGCCTTTGTTGCATGAAGGTATGGCGGTTGAGGTGTATTCAGTAAATGAAGTTGAAGCTGTAAATCATGAGACAGGCAAGCGCTACTCATATATTCCTTTCTCGTCATTCCAGCATCGTGGTGGATTGATGAAATATGATGCTCCTGAACGGTATTACCATACCAAGGTAAAACGAGGAGTATCTGGAAAGCATGAAACATTTATTATGCTTGGCGGATTGTTGTGGGATAGAAAAGATATCCTGCCTACTGAAACACTTTCTCTAAAAGTAGTAGGGACTAATGGTGCTTTGCCACGTAAGAGTTTGAGGGAAACCCAGATTCAAGACACGGATATAGCCGAGCCCAATATTAAAATGGTAAGAAACCTTACGACTCCGACGTTGTCATGCTATCCTCCAACAGAAGATAGATTTCAATGGCGTATCTTGTCCCATTTGTCACCAAATTATCTATCATTACTAAACGTTGATAGTTTAAAAGGTGCATTGTCGATTTACGATTGGACCGAAGATGAATTGAATAAGCGCAGATTGAACGGGATTGTTGACGTTAAGCATGAAACAGTACAAAGAATTGAGCGTGGTGCAGTTCATCGTGGAGTTCATATCACAGTAACATTTGATTCAACTGCATTTAATGGGGAAGCAGAAATTTATTTGTTCGGGGAATTATTGAACGAATTTTTTGCAATGTATGCTGATTTGAACCTATTTACCCGGTTCAGCATAGTTTCTCTGCCATCCGGGAAAACATATACATGGAAAGACAGCAAAACAACTATCACACGGTTTTAGAAACAGCGCATAAAAGTGCTAAAGAAAATAACGGCAGACAGACACTGCCTCTATGGGAGATTCCTAGAAATAAATCTCATCGCGAAGGTATAGCATCTGAAATTTTTCAAGAGAAATTGGGAGAGTTTATTGTACGCAATGCAGCAACAATGAATTTTTTCCAATTTTGTCGGGTGTTGGAAACGCTTGCCGATGGTGCTGAAGAAAAAGCTGTAGAGTCAATGGTAAGATTCAGAAGGGTGAAGTCTTTATCTTTTCCTTCTGGGGAAATTGCATCGGTTGAATATGATGCGGAAGCCGAGCTACCAACTGTAAGAACAACATTTTTAGGTTTGTATGGCGTAGATGCGGTCTTGCCGGATTATTTCCTGAACGATATTGCAACGCATAAAGACGGTAGTGAAAGCTTAGCTGCATTTTTGGATATTTTTAACCATAGAATTACAACCCTGTTTTTTCAGGCATGGAAAAAATACCGCTATCCGTTTTTGTTTCAAAATGAAGGGCAAGATGATTTATCTCGCTCTCTTCTGCACCTTATTGGGCAGGGGATGGTAAACGGCAAATTTATACATCCTTTGCTAGATAGCAGAATCTTGGGATTGTTCAGTGTTTTTTATCAGCGCACCCGAACAAAAGAAGGTATTATCAGTATAGTTAGATATTTGTTACCTTTTGCAGATGTAAAAGTAAAAGAATTTCAGCCTCAGTGGGTAATATTGGAAAAAAATCGTGAGTTAGGGAAAGCCGGTTTGAGATTGGATGGAGGAAGTGCATCTTTAGGCAGTAGAATAAAAGATCATAGTCATCTGATACGTATTGAGATTACGCCAGATACATTTGAGAATGCACAACTTCTATTACCAAAACAAACATTACACCAAAAATTACTTGAATTATTGAAGCTCTATTTGGGTTGCCGTTTTGATGCAAGCATTTACCTAAACATCAAGAAGCAATGGGTACCTCAAAGCCGTTTAGCAAAAAAACAAATGTTGGGGATTAATACCGGTTTAGGTACGATGTATCAAGACAAGCAAATAAAGATAGCGAACTATACATATTCAAACTAATTTAAGAAAACGGAAAATCATGAATAAGAAAACTAGAATTCAGTCAGTCTGCGCATTAGCCTTATTGTGCGCGGTATTATCAGGTTGCGGGGTTTTGCAAGGCGTGAAAGATGGTACGACCAATGTCACTAAAAGTATCTTTTATACTAAGTTAAAGATATTAAAGATTGACTTGGTTGCTCGTAATGGTTTGAATCAAAATGAACGAGGTCAATCGTTATCGACAGTTGTTCGTATTTATCAGCTTAGAGATAAGCAGAATTATGAAGTTGCATCTTATCGTGACTTGCTTAATCAAGATAAAACCATTTTGGGCAATGATTTGGTAGAAGGGTATAAGCAATATACCATTCGACCTGGTGAAACTATCAGCTTGGATGAAACCTTGGATAAAGAGACCAAGTATGTTGGTATCGTGGCTTTTTATAATCGGGTAGGAGAGGAACAACCGTGGAAAATGCTTCTATCCAAAAAACAGCTGAAAAATAAAAAGCCATTAGTTGTTGAGTTGGTAGATAATAAAGTTGTAATTCAAGAGACCGAAAAGAAAGTCAAATAATGGATGCAGCCCTCTATGAGAAATTAACGGGGTTTTATTCTGATGGCTTGCCACTAGATGGGCTTCCAGATGGTTTCCAGTTAGTTAGGAGTGTTTTAGATAATATCCAACGCATTCTCAATAGTCGGAGTGGCTCCTTGAAGCATTTGCCTGATTATGGAATCCCTGACCTTAGTATGGTTTATAAGAATTTACCGTCTAGTGCACATGATTTACGGTATTTCATGAGGAAGACCTTATTGAAATATGAACCCAGATTGAGAAATTTGGATATTCGACTGACTGAGTCTAAAGACAATATTATGGTTTTATGCTATCAGCTTGAATGTGAAATTGAAAATGCTGGTGCTGTAGTCATAGACACTTATTTTATGCCTGAAGGAACGGTTTCTGTTAAACGCAGCCGAGCGTAACTTTTTAGGTATTAACAGATTACTTTAAAATTAAGAACTAAATATATGGTTAAACACTTTTTTCTTACTTGCAGTGTATTGCTTTCAGCAGCTGCCCAGACAGCCTTGGCTAAAGAGTATGATTTAGAAGGTACATTAGTTACTCAAAATAATTATGTACGAATTCAGAGTTGTAATCTGAAAAATACTTATGCTTTATTACCCGGTAGTGGAAATGGCTATGAAGCGACAGCAGAGATTGTCAGTGCCAGAAAAAATATGCCCGAAAGCACGCCAATCTATGTTGCTTTAAAAGGAAAATTAGAAAGCCCCAATTTTTTAGTTTCTGGAATTGAACTCATCAAAATAGGGGAAAACTGCCATACAGCCAAAACTAAATCCTCATCTCCTGAAAAAGCTGTTCAGAAATACCCAAGTGAAAACCAGCAGACAGATTTAGAAGACAAAAATTCTAAGGCTGAGCCATACAATCCTGTATTGAAGCCGGTGGAAGCAGAACCAGTAGTAACAGAACCAGAAAATTTGAAACAAACAGCAGAAGAACCAGGAACAACGATATCAGTTGAGCCGGCTCATCATTCAAAATCTACACAGGCTACTCAACCTGAAGACAGTAAAAAGTCTAAAGATGATCAATATTCTTCTGATAATCTTCTTGATAAGCAGGTTAAAACAGAAGATGCTAAACAGGCAGATATTGAGAATTTGGAGAGAGACAATGCTACTCCAGTTGATCCTGCAACGTTAAATACATCTAAGCCAAATGTTCAATCTGTAGAGTCTCCTGAAAAGGTAGAGCAACCTGCAGTAGATGAATCTAAGGCTGTGGAAAAATCAGTAGTTGAAGAAACTAAGTCAGTAGAGCAGTCGGCTATAGTAGAAACATCCGAGGCAGTAGAACAAGCAATAGCAAGTGAATCTAAAGCTGCAGAACAGCCAGTGATTGTAGAAACTAAGACTGTAGAACAGCCGTCTGAAGCAGATATGCAACCTATAGTGGATGAGTTTAAAGTTGAGCAGCCAGTGGATGCAGCAACGGCTAAGACTGTGGAACAGTCTTCGGCAGTAGAAGCATCTGCGGTAGTGCAACCACCGGTAGTAGATGGGCCTAAAGTTGTAGAACAACCTGAGGAAGTCAAAGCATTTGAACTGACTGGAGCTTCTGAAACGGTACACAATCCTATAATAGAAGAGACTTCTATAGAGGCCGATCATAAGGTAGAAGAGAAACTGTCTGTACCAGAGGTTGTTACTCCAGCATTGTCCTCTGTGGAAGATCGTGTAACGGTATTTGAAACTCAGCCTAAAACTGATAATCAAGAATCTACACAATTAGAGGGTATTCCGTCTGTAGGGACGCAAGCCGACCAGTTAACAGAAGCAACTCATTCTACACACGAAACTTTATCGGGAACCGAAGCATCAGCACCAATAACTAATTCATCTTCAAATGAAGTTTCTGCGCAGCCAGTTTATGTGAATCACATTATTGTGCATGAAGATGATGTGGCTGAGTAAAAGGTAACCAATATAGTCGAGTTAGTTCTCAGTTATGAGAAAAGGCCGTCTGAAAAATCTTAGTTTTAAGTTAAATGGATTTTGATTCTTCAGGTAATTGTAAAAGGTCTTAAGAAATTCGTTTTCATGAATAAAAAAGCTTACTTAAATCATTAAGTAAGCTTTTTGAGACCTTTGCAAAATTCCCCAAAATCCCCTAAATTCCTACTAAGACATTTAGGGGATTTTCCATGACCACCTTCTTCCAGCAAACCGCCCAAGCCATGATCGCCAAACACATCGACCGTTTTCCACTATTAAAGTTGGATCAAGTGATTGATTGGCAGCCGATCGAACAGTACCTGAATCGTCAAAGAACCCGTTACCTTAGAGACCACCGCGGCCGTCCCGCCTATCCCCTGTTGTCCATGTTCAAAGCCGTCCTGCTCGGACAATGGCACAGCCTCTCCGATCCCGAACTCGAACACAGCCTCATCACCCGCATCGA
>ERZ772770.85-NODE-85-length-20472-cov-3.87961_pt1 | contig 20472 bp, 14 predicted proteins | sample MGYA00511361_ERZ772770 | MGnify/ENA primary metagenome ERZ772770 (study PRJEB29015, sample SAMEA2738026) | human oral metagenome | biome: human oral; feature: human-associated habitat; material: saliva | place: China | collected 2251 ... | reverse complement strand
ACATCGCGGCGGCGGCGGACCAGAGCTGTCGCGCCTCCAGCTTCGCCGTCGCGGCCGCTGACAATGTTATGGTCACTATCCCCAACCAGTTGGGTGTGGACTTTAACTTGAAACTACTTGAAGCAATTACTCAAATTGCCCGCGCTTTAAGCTGGCATAAGGGCTAAAGCCGCCCGCTGGTGCCCACAGTGGCACTAGCGCCGTGGCAGCCAAGCCGCACACCCGGCGTCGAAACCAAAGAAACTAGGCGGTGGCGCCGGCGCCGGGCTCTGAGGAGTCGTCAGAGTTATCCACAATGCACCAACGCTCCACTATCAACCCGGCCACCATCCAGGCTAAACACCCCAGTGCGCAAGCCCCGGTATTCCAGCGTAGCGAGATCATAAACGGCGAGCCCAACGCAGTTAACGCAAACACTAGCGCCCCCAGGTAGGCTCCGGCAGCTAGGGCACCGGTAAGCGAGCAGGCCTGCGCGGCACTAACCGTTAAAGCTGCACGCATAGGGTTAACCCATTTGGCCTCACGCTGATAGCGGCGTACTCGGTAGCCAAAAGCCAAGATCGCTAGCGCCGCCACTACGGCTGCAATGCCCCCATGCAGGGCGATAGCTGGGGGCCAGCCGTTTATTTGGGCCCCCAGACTCATAATCGCCCAGCCACAGCTAGCCCCCAGTAGGGCCAGCAAGGCTAGAACACGAAGCCGCGTGCGTTTCATTGACCGTTGTCTTGTGAATGTTCCTCACTGTTTTCGCTGTCTTCATCAGCGTAAGGCGGTTCAATGTACTGGCCGGTAGGCAAGGTGGGCAGGTTGTCGGTTTCCAACCAGTCCAGGGCCAACCAGCGCACCCCGTCACGGTCGGGGGCTACATCGGCCAGTTGGGCGGTGTCTTGGCCATCCAGGCTCAGCTCACTGTCAGCAAAAGACCAGGGTAGCAGCACGAAGGCACGCTCGTGAGCGCGCGGGTGCGGCAAGGTCAGATCAGGCGCGTCAGAGGTGACACCCTCGTAGCAGATGATGTCCACATCCAAGGTACGAATACCCCACCGTTCAGTGCGTACGCGGCCAGCCTCATCTTCTAGGCGGTGGCATACAGCCAGTAGTTCGCGCGGGGAAAGCCCGGTTAAACCGACAATTACCGTGTTTAGGTAGTCGGGCTGGGGCTCTTGGTCCGGGCGGGTTACGGCGGCGGTACGGGCCAAGGGGGCGACGTCGGTCAGCTCAATTCCGGGGGTGTCTTGCAGCTTGTGGACGGCGTCGCGTAGAGCGGCTAGTACCCCACCTACGTTGCCTCCCAGCGAGAGTACAAACTCTGCGGCGTGAGGCGGGCGGCGGTCTAGCGGGTCACCGCTTTGGTTGGCAGCGTCGTTTTGTTCCAGCTGGGAGGTGGGATCCTTGTAGGAGTCCTGCCAGGTGGGAGTCTGGGAGGCAATCCAGCTGTTGCTGGCGTCCTGCCAGGGGTCGCGGCGACTGTCGAACAGCTCACTGATCAGTGAGTTAGAGCCAACCATCGTGTCTTGCTCGTAGTTGAAGTCGAAAGCTTCCTGCGGCGTGGCCTGAGTTACCGGGTGGTGGCCGTAGGCAGGCATGGCGGACTGGCCACCAGTGCCTAGCTCGGAAGTCTTGAAGTGATCTGCCGGCGCCTGGACGGACAGGCCCGACCCAGACTCATCACTCTGAGGGTTGGTACCTAGGGCTACGGTTTCCTGGTAATCCACATACTCTGAGTCATCCCCAGCCTGGGGGTTGGTTCCCAGAGCCACAGTTTCCTGGTAGTCAACGTACTTGGCGTCGTCATCAGACGGCTCGGTTCCTAGGGCTGTAGTTTCCTGGAAGTCAACGTATGCGCTGTCTTCCTGGCCCGCTTCATCTACGTGTTCAGCCTCAGCAACAGGTTCGACGGCGTGGGCCTCAGCAGCTTGATCTTGCTTTGCTTCGCCTTCAGCGCTGCCCGCTTCAGAGCCGAAAACTTCACTGATATTAACTAATCGCGTGGGGTCTTCAGCTACTTCTTCTTCACCAGAAGCGGCTGAGGGAGCATATTCCTCGTCAGTAACTGGTTCACCGCCGGCTGCCTCGGCCGCCTGCTGTGCTTCCTTCGCGGCAGCTGCTGCAGCTACCTCAGCTGCGTCCTGGGCAACTTGAGCCTGGAGCTCTTCAAAAGAGTGGTGCGGCTGTTCAGGCTGCTGCTCGCCGTCCTCAGTTCGCAGGGAGTGCCAGCGCACCTGGGAGGGGCCGCCTTCGTTCATGTCACGTAGCTCGCCAATAAAGCCTGCGGCGTCCTGGGAGCGCTGCTCGTCAGAGTATTCGCCTTGCTCACCGTGAGCGACAAAATCCTCGCCAGAGTGCTGGGTGGGATCCTGCGGCTCAGTTTCATCCTGGAGCGCCTCAGTGTCAGCCTCACGATCGGAGCTGGCGGCGTCGGCAGAATCAAAGTGTCCGTCAGTAAATACGCCGTCTTGCTCGGCACTAGAAACAGCTCGAACCGCACTGTCAGCTGCCGCAGCTGCACCGGTAAGTGCCGCCCCACCAGCAACCACCGCGCCGGCACCAGCAGCCTTAGCGAACTCACCTGGCAAGTCATCGACCGGCAGCTGGGAGCGTTCACCCCACGGCGGCGGGGCCGGCTGGTCCTCATCCACCTCGGTGAGGTAGTCGTCTAGATCATCTGGGTCAGCAAAGGCGTCAGGCTCATCAATAATGGCTACCTGCTCATCAACCTCGCTGCGGTGGGCGCCGTGCTCACTTAGTGAGGCCGGGGTGGGGGCCACGGCGGCGGATGTGGCCGCAGCTGAGGCGCCGGTGAGGCTGTCTAGGCCGGAAATAGCTGACAAGCCAGAAACCGCAGACAGCCCCGAAACTGCCGAAAGTGCAGAGGCTGGTGAAGCAGTGAAAGCCAAGTTACCCATCTGGTCGGGTCCGGCCACAGCCAAAGCCATCAGGGTACGCCCACGCACTAGGGTGACGGCGACGTCGTCGAAAGCCACCTCCAAGGGGGCCTGTGGCTTGTGGATGGTTACCTCCACACCAGCTACCGCCGAAAATGCCAGCACGGACTGCGCCACCCGGTCAGCCAGGGTTTCAATCAGGTTCACCGGCTCGCCGTGGATAACCTCCACCACCGCGTTAGCCACCTGTGAATAATCCACAGTCTGGGCGATGTCGTCACTGGCCGCAGCCCGATCGAGCACGCCCGGCTCCAAAAACAAGGTCACATCAGCGATAAAGATCTGACCCTCGGCACGCTCTGAGGGCAGGACACCGTGATAGCCACGCGCAGATAGTCCGCGCAGGGTTACGGTATTGGGAGTGCTCATCGAGATTCCTTCCACAGGGACGCGGCGGCAATTGCCTCACGCGAGGGGATAACTTGATGTACGCGTACCGCCCAGGCGCCCCCAAGCGCCGCAAGTGCGCTGGTGGTGGCGGTGATGTTGTCGCGTTGGGCCGGATCGGCAGCGCGGGCGGTGTCAGTGCCGCCAGCTACCGCCAAAGTTAAAAAGCGCTTGCGTGAAGCCCCAATTAGCACCGGGGCTGCTAGCTCTTCTTGCAGGCGTTGCGTTGCCGCAAGCAGCTGCCAAGACTGTTCATGGGTTTTAGCGAAACCTAAACCCGGATCCACAATGATTCGTTCTTTGGCTAGCCCGGCTGTTTGGGCTTGCTCTAGGCGCTGGTTTAGCTCGCTGATTACGCCTGCGACGACGCCGTCAGGGTAGTCAGTTAAGCGGTCCATGGTCTGGGGGTTGCCACGCCAATGCTGGCAAATGTAGGCGGCCTGGGTGCCGGCCACGGCGCGATGCATAGCTGGGTCACCTAGCCCGCCTGAAACGTCGTTCACGATGGCGGCCCCGGCTGCCACTGCTGCCAGGGCGGTAGCCGCGTGGATAGTGTCTACACTGATAACGGCCTGCGGGCGCGTCTGAAGTAGCGCCTCAATTACCGGCACTACGCGTGCGGTTTCTTCTTCAATATCCACCTTAGCTGCGCCTGGGCGGGTGGATTCGCCCCCAATATCGATTATGTCGGCACCTTCATCTAGCAAAGCCAAAGCGTGCTTTAGCGCCGCATCACGCTGGTACCAGCGGCCGCCGTCGGAAAAAGAATCGGGAGTTACATTCAAAACCCCCATCACCAAGGTGCGGTCACTGGGCAGACTACACCCGGGTAACTGAGGATAATGGCGCGCGCTCACGTGCTTAAGTGTATCTGCAATATGCATGGGCCGTGACCGCTAATCACCGAGAACTGCACACTATTAGGCACCTTCGTTAACGCAGCCACATCCAAGCCCCTAACCTCGGCGACCTAAAATCAGGCTCATTGCCTCCGCACGGGTGGCCGCGTTGCGCATAATACCGCGCACAGCTGAGGTGACCGTGTTGGAGCCGGGCTTACGCACCCCACGCATAGACATGCACAGGTGCTCAGCCTCAACCACCACCAGCACTCCCCTGCAGTGCAGGCGCTCCACCATGGCATCAGCCACCTGGGCGGTGAGGCGTTCTTGCACCTGGGGACGGCGGGAGTAGCCCTCAACCAGGCGCGCTAGCTTACTTAAGCCGGTTACGCGCCCGTCAGGGCCGGGAATATAGCCCACATGTGCCACGCCGTGGAAGGGCAGCAGGTGGTGTTCACACACCGAATACATGGGGATGTCACGCACCAGCACCATTTCTTCATGGCCAACGTCAAAGACTTTGTCCAGGTGGTGAGCAGGGTCCTCAGTTAAACCTGCAAATAGCTCAGCGTAGGCGCGAGCCATACGCTGGGGGGTTTCGCGTAGCCCGTCGCGCTCAGGGTCTTCCCCGATGGCTACCAGTAGGTCATATACAGCTTTGCGTACGCCCTCAGCGTCGTAAGGTCGCAGCTGGGCCAGGGCCGACGGCGCTGCTTGGGTTTCTGGCGCAGCTTGCGAGCGCCCAGTTTCAGCGCCGGTTGCCTCGCTAGTCACGGCCGGTCTCCTCGCTCTTATATGCCTCAGCTACTGGCTCGCTATTAGCCTCGGTTTCAAGCTCGCTGGTGCCATCCAGCTCTGCGCCCGCCTCAATCTCAGCGCCGCCCTCAAGCTCGCCAGCGTCCTTCGACTCGGCTCCGCTTCCAAGCTCACTGCCGCTCTCAAGCTGCTTTTGTGCCTTGGCGTGCGCTTCCAGCTGCTCCCAGTCGGGGTCAGCAATCGCATCCACCTGGGCGTTTAGGGCCTCCAGCTCACCGCCATGCCAGCGCGGGCGCTTGGGCTGCTTAGCTACCGGGGTGAAGATCTGGGCCAGCTCGCCCTCAAGAATGGTTTCCTTCTCCAACAGCTGCTGGGCTAGGCGGTCAAGCACCGGACGGTTACGCACCAAAATCTGTAAAGCATCCTGGTAAGCGCTCTCCACCAGGGCGCGCACCTGCTCATCAATTTGTGCAGAAACCGCCTCAGAGTAGCCCGGGCCGCCCAGGGAGGCCATAGCGTCGCCGTCGTCATTCTTACCCAAACGCACGGTACCTAGCAGATCACTCATGCCGTACTCGGTGACCATGCGGCGGGCGATAGCGGTGGCCTTCTCAATATCGTTAGAGGCCCCCGAGGTGGGGTCATCAAAAATGATTTCCTCAGCGGCGCGCCCACCCATGGCGTAAACCAGCTGGTCTAGCAGCTCGTTGCGGGTCACCGAGTACTTGTCGTCAGAGGGCATCACCTGGGTGTAGCCCAGGGCGCGTCCACGCGGCAAAATCGTCACCTTGGTGACCGGGTCAGAGTAAGCCCCGGCCGCCGCACACAGGGCGTGACCAGCCTCGTGATATGCGGTTATAGATTTTTCGTGATCATTCATAACCCGAGTGCGCTTTTGTGGGCCAGCAATGACGCGGTCAATTGCCTCATCTAGGGCGCGGTTATCGATCATGTGAGCGTTGGCGCGTGCAGTTAGCAGCGCGGCTTCGTTAAGCACATTGGCTAGTTCGGCGCCGGTAAAGCCCGGGGTGCGCTTAGCTACTAGGGCTAGGTCCACATCGTCGGTCATGGGCTTGCCTTTAGCGTGCACCTTCAAGATGGCTAGGCGCCCAGCCATGTCAGGAGCCTCCACGGCCACCTGTCGGTCGAAACGTCCCGGGCGCAGCAGGGCCGGGTCAAGCACATCAGGGCGGTTAGTGGCGGCAATGACGATCACGTTAGAGCCGGTGCCAAAACCATCCATCTCCACCAGCATCTGGTTGAGAGTCTGGCCGGCCTCGTCGTGACCACCGGTAGTGGCGCCAGAGGCACGCGAGCGCCCCACGGCGTCGATCTCATCAACGAAGATAATTGCCGGGGCGGCCGCCTTGGCCTGCTCAAACAGGTCACGCATACGCGAAGCACCCACACCCACAAACATCTCAATGAACTCTGAACCGCTCATAGAGAAAAAAGGCACCCCGGCCTCACCGGCTACGGCCTTAGCCAGCAGGGTTTTACCAGTTCCAGGCGGGCCGTAAAGCAGCACGCCGCGCGGAATTTTTGCACCTACGGCCTTAAACTTTGCCGGTTCAGAGAGGAATTCGCGGATTTCTTGTAGTTCTTCTACGGCCTCATCCACCCCGGCGACGTCGTCAAAGGTGACGTCAGGCATTTCTTTGGAGCCAATTTGGGATTTAGAGCGGCCAATGGAGAACAGGCCGCCCCGGGAGCCACCTTGCATTCGTCCCATCACAAACCACATGGCCCCCAGGAACACTGCCGAGAGCAGCAGGATTTGCAGGAATGAGGACCACCAGGAAGTGGTGGGCACAACCGAGTCGTAGCCGCCCTTGGGGTTGGCTTTTTGAACTAGCTCGTTAACTTCCTTGGCCTGGGCGGTGACGTAGGTGAACTGTACTCGTTTACCGGCGTTATATTCGCTTTCCCCAGCGATACGCGGGGCGCGCACATAGTCGCGGTTTAGCCGCACCTGCACTACCTGGTTGCCGTCAATAATGGTGACGCGCTCGACCCCCTTAGCGCTCTTGAGTAGGGCCAGGCCAGAGGAAGTGTCAATGGTGGAGTAGCCGAGCAGCGAGTTGACCACCCAATAGCCGGGCACCGCCAAGATCAGGAACAGCAAGAACAAGTGCATGGGCCGCAGCTTGCGGCGGCCTCCGTCTTTTTTCTCACCGTCGCGCTTGTCGCGCTTATCTGCTGCTTTTAAGTCCTTGGTGGGCTTAGAGCTGCGCTTATAGGGGTCTTTCTCGCTTTGGCTCGGCATTAATCAGCCTCCGTAGACGTGTTCGGCCAAAGTGGCCACGAAAGGTAGGTTGCGGTAGCGCTCGGCGTAGTCCAGGCCGTAGCCAACCACGAATTCATTGGGGATGTCGAAGCCGACGTAGCGGGGGTTAATTTCCACCTTGGCAGCCTCGGGCTTACGTAGCAGTGTGGCGATCTCAACGGACTTAGCGCCACGGCTAGATAGGTTGCTGACCAGCCAGGATAGGGTTAGGCCGGAGTCAATGATGTCTTCAATGATGAGGATGTCGCGTCCGGTTACGTCGCAGTCTAGGTCTTTGAGGATACGTACAACGCCGGAGGACTTGGTGCCTGAGCCGTAGGAGGATACAGCCATCCACTCCATCTGGGCAGAGAAGTTCAGACGGCGCGAAAGGTCACTGACTACGTACACGGCCCCCTTGAGTACGCCCAGCAGCAGCGGGTTGCGGCCGGCATAGTCGACGTTGATTTCGGCGGCAATCTGGTCTAGGCGCTCGTTTAGCTGGTCCTCAGTGATTAGCACGCGGTCCAGGTCGGTGCCCATGTCAGAAACGTTCATATTTATCCGTTCAAGGAGAAGACGTTGCCATTGCGCGCCTGGCGCGTGCGGCAGTTAGGGTTCCACCGCTAGATGGCACTGAAATACTAGATTGCCACTTTCGTTACTAATTGTGCCACCGCAATGGCCGTCACGTTTATCTCTTTATCAACTGGCGAACTGTAAAAATAGTGTTTAGGGCCGCCCTAACCGCAGTCAGCTCGACCCTAAACTTAACCTAGGGTTTTTAAAGGTTACGTAGCGGGGTGATTAGGGCGTCGTCGACGGCGGCCAGGGCGGTTGCTTCTTGACCGTCCGCGATGTTGTTAAGCACCACTGAGAAGCTAAGTTCGCGCCCCGAAGCAGTGACGATAGTGCCGGTCAGGGAGCGCACGCCTGACAGCGAGCCAGTCTTGGCACGCACCCAACCAGCAGCGGAAGTGTTATGGAAACGGTTCTTCAAAGTGCCGCTGTAGGCCGAAACCGGCAGGTCACTGAGCAGTGTGCGGCCGTTACCCACCCCGTCTTTACCAGCGGCGTGAGTCATGATGGTGGCCAGCAGGTTGGGGCTGACCTGGTTTTTGACGCTTAGGCCCGAGCAGTCATCCATGGTTACCCCGGAAATGTCGTAACCGTCTTTTTTGAGCTGGGCCAACACTGCCTTGGTGGCGCCGCTAAAGTCTGCGGTTTGTCCCCCGGCCACGGCCACGAGCCGGCCTTCCACTTCAGTCATGGTGTTGTCTGAGGTGGTTAGTGATACGCCCAGGATTTCTGCCAGGGTGGCACTGTCTACTGAGGACACTTTGGCGGAGTTGGCGCCGCGCTGGGCGCGAGTGGGCTGGCCTAGCACGCCGATACCAGCGTTTTTGAGGTGGGTGATGAACACCGTGGTGGCTTCCATGGCCGGGTCTGCCGGGTAGGGGCCGCCGTAGTGGCTGGTTACGTCAATCATTAGCGGCTGTACCTGGGTGGCCCAGGAGCTGTATTCACTGTCCCAGCTGGGGTGCCAGGTGGCGCCGGTAAATAGGGTGTCATCTAGGGTCACGTTCACGCTGGTTACGCCCTTGGCTTTGAGGGCAGCTGCGGTTGAGCGGGCTAGGTCGCCTAGTCCGGCGTGTCCGACGACGGAGTTAGGGTCTCCCTTATCTGCAGCTAGGAGCACGTCTCCCCCACCCACCAGGGTTAGGGTGGAGCCTTCTAGATAGGTGCTGGTTTGTACGCGGTGGCTGGCTCCCAGAGCGCTAAGTGCAGCTGTGGCAGTCAAAACTTTGTGGCTGGAGGCCGGCACCATGGCGGAGTTGGCGTTGGTGGAAGCAATGTCTTTGCCGGTTAAGGAGTCTTTAACCACTACCCCAACGGTGCCCCCAGACAGGGCCGGGTTGGAGGTTAGGGAGGTGATCAGCGACTGCACCTGCGAAGTTTCAGGGATAGGCGCATTAGTGTTTAGTGCCGTGACGCTAGCGGCGGCGGGAGTAATGCCAGACGCCGTCGGGAACGCGCGGGGAGAGATATCCACGCTAGCGGCGGTGACAAACCCAGGTACCACGTCCAGAGCGTCAAACAGCGTGTAGTACCCGCCGGCTACCAGTAAGGTAGCCACGCTGAGCGAGGCAGCAACCAATTTACGCATGCTGTTATTTCCATTCTTGCAGGCAGGCCGAAATAAGTTTGTGGACGCCGTGGGGAATCGGGCGACTACTGGATAGAGCGATTACGCCAGAGCGAGGCTAACCTCAACACTAGCAATAGCCGCCCTCAAGGTAAGGATATCGCCTTCACTCTATAGTTGCGTGAACCATTAACCAAGCAGTTACCACAGCAGACAAAAAGGAGTATTGTTTCACCCAAAGATAACGTTGTTTCACATTAGAGGAACATCAATATGCAATCTACGCAGTCACTACCAGCCAGCTCCAGCGCACAGAGCGCAGCGCAGTCCACAAACAAATGGATAGCGCTCACTGCGCTATGCCTGGTGGTGTTGCTAGTTGTAATGGACAACACCATCATCAATGTGGCGATCCCTACGCTAAGTGAGGCTCTAAACGCCTCATCGACAGACTTGCAATGGGTGGTAGATGCCTACACCTTGTCTTTCGCTGCTCTGCTACTACCGGCCGGAAAACTCAGTGACCGCTGGGGGCGCAGACGGATGCTACTCATTGGCTTGGTGGGATTCACCCTATTCTCCGCCGGCGCCGCCTTTTCCTGGACTTTGTGGCAGCTGGTAGCGCTGCGCGTGGCCCTGGGAGTCAGCGCCGCCATGATCTATCCAGCAACCTTGTCACTAATCATCGTTATCTTTGAGAATTCCAAATACCGCAGCTTAGCTGTTGGCCTATGGGCGGCCACATCCGGTGTAGGTATCGCTTTAGGGCCTATCACCGGCGGTATCTTGCTAGAGCACTACGCCTGGAATTCCATTTTCTGGGTGTGCGCAGTTATTGGCGTAGTGGCCTTGGCTTGCATTGTGACAGCAGTGCCAGAGTCACGGACATTCCACAGCGAAAAATTCGATTTCCCCGGCACAGTACTGTCAGTTACCGGCGTAGGGCTGCTAGTGTGGGCAATTATTGAGCGCCCAACTTATGGCTGGCTGTCCTGGCAGGTTATTGGCGGTATTTGTGTATCCCTGCTCGTATTGGCAATGTTTGCGGCAGTTGAGTGGCGCACGCCAGCACCCCTTATTGACGTTTCACTCTTCCGTCGCGCCATATTCACTAGCAGTACCTGCGCGATTTGTATCGCTTTCTTCTGCTTGTTTGGATTCATCTTTATAACCACCCAATGGTTCCAGGCTCTGCGCGACTACAGCGCACTAAAAACCGCCTTATCAACCTTGCCTTTCGCAGTAGTTATGGCAGCTGTAGCCCCGCTGGCTACACAGCTAGCTAAACGTTTTGGGCACCGCGTGGTGGTAACAGCAGGACTAGTTTTCCTCTCAGCAAGCATGTTTGTGGTTACACAAGTTGATGCCCACTGTGACTATTGGCTGGCGGTTGTGCCAACCATGGCGCTTATGGCGGCCGGTATCGCCCTGGTTCAAGGGCCTGCAACGGACGCTTTAATGAGCACGGTTCCAGAAAGCTCAACCGGTGCAGCTTCAGCAGTAAATGACACAATCCGCGAGATTGGCGGCACTTTGGGCGTGGCCGTTATGGGATCCGCAATTGTCTCGGTCTATCCCAACAAGCTCTCAGATGCCTTGTCTGGCCTGCATATCCCAGCCGCTGTAACAAAAGCTGCTCAAGATTCTGTGATGGCAGCACACTCTATACTGCCGCATTTACCAGCACCCATCCGCCAAAGCGCACAGCAAGCCATCGCAGCCAGTTTCATGAGCGCCACACATGCTGCCTGCTGGATTGCTTCTGGCTTGTCTCTAGCATTTGCACTACTGTGCTGGGTCACTCTACCCAAACACAACTGAAACATTCTTCCACAGTAGAAAGAAATATCTATCATGAGTAGCGACACGACAAATCGCTGCTAGCTGGCACAGCCCACCGGAGAAGCACCTGATGACCAACCAGAAAACTACAAAAAACCAGCGCACTCCCACCGCTGAAATCAGGGGGCTCATACTTGACGCCTCAAAACGGATCATCGAAGAGGACGGCTATGAGGCTTTCACTATCCGGCTACTATCAGAAAAGGCCGGGGTGTCCCCCGCCAGCATCTACCGCCATATCGGTGACAAGCAAGCTGTCATTAACACCCTCATAGATGAGAGTTTTCTTCAGCTGCGGGAAAAGCTTTTACGCGTCACTACCACAGATCCCTTGCAACGCTTATATGACGCGGGAATGGTCTACCGTCAGCACGCTAAAGCATCGCCTGGAGTCTATGCCCTGCTGTGGCGTTGGCATGCCGGCGCTAGCGCCCAGGCCTGCCTGGACTCTATGACAGAGCTAGTACGCTACGGCCAGGTTGCCGGAAAGATCCGTAAAGATGAGCCTGGTTTAATCGCTTGGTCTATCTGGTCTGCTGTACACGGCTTCGTCCAGTTCGAGACCCGCCCTGAGCATGACAGCCCTGTCAACGACGACGACGCGGCTTATTCTTTCTTACTCCAGCTGCTCATTCGCGGCCTTAGCCTCACTTGACCTTAAGAGAATCGCAAAGATTTGCCCAAACCCTGCGCCAATGAGTCAAACTAGTGCTATACACAGTTCTAGGACCAAACGGCCCTACCATCGGCAGGCTGGCTTGAGTAAACGCACCCGTTGCAAGCCCAAAACATGTCCTGGCTTTGCGGGGCGAGGAAGGAGCTCAAAATGGAATTCGATGTAACCATTGAGATCCCCAAGGGTAACCGTAATAAATACGAGATTGACCATGAGACCGGCCGTATTCGCCTGGACCGCATGTTGTTCACGTCCACCCGTTACCCCGACGACTACGGCTTTATTGACGACACCCTGGGTGAGGACGGCGACCCACTAGACGCCCTAGTGCTACTAGAAGAACCCACTTTCCCTGGCTGCGTGATTCGCTGCCGCGCACTGGGCATGTTCCGTATGCGCGATGAAAAGGGCGGCGACGACAAGGTTCTGTGCGTGCCCGCAGCTGACCAACGTGCTTCTTGGCGTACCGACATTGAGGACGTCAGCGAATTCCACCGCCTAGAAATCCAGCATTTCTTCGAGGTCTACAAGGATCTAGAGCCGGGCAAAAGCGTAGAAGGCGCCCACTGGGTGGGCCGTGAAGAAGCTGAGGCAGAAATTCGCCGTTCCTTCGCTCGTCTGCGTGAGCACGAAGGCCACTAACCCCCATCCCAATCCCATTTTCCTTGAGCTTGTAAATAAAACTGTCCCCCTGGCCGTGGCCAGGGGGACAGTGCTTTTACTTTGTAGGCGCGCGGTTTAAGGTTGCAGGTCTCATTTGCCGCCTACAAGTTTATGGTTACGCGCGCGGCGCGAGCACAGCGTTTGTAGACTCACAGGCGCACAGCGTAAGGCATGATGCCCGAGTAGCGCACGCCGGTCACGCGCACCGGCACACCAAAGGTAGGTGCCTCAATCATCTGGTCATTACCCAGGTAGATGGCCACGTGATAGATAGACCCAGCAGAGCCGTCAGAGGACCAGAAGATCAGGTCACCGGGCTGGGCGGAGTCCAGTGAGACGTGGGTGCCCTCCCAGTATTGGGCGCGTGAGGAGTGGGTCAGACTCACCCCGGCCGCTGCCCAGGAGAGCATGGCCAGACCAGAGCAGTCCACGCCAGAGTAGGACTCGCCGCCCCACACATAGTCCACACCGATGAAGGTGTAAGCCTTGGCGATAGCCACATCCGCGCCACCGGAAGGGGCAGGAGTCGGGTCGGGTTCAGGTTCCGGATCCGGCTCAGGGGTGGGTGCGGGGGCAGGTTCGGGCTCAGGGGCCGGAGCGGGAGCTGGCTGGCTGGTTTCGCTGGGGCTGGGGGCCGGCTCAGGGGCAGTGGTTTGACTCGGCTGCGGCTCAGGCGCGGCAGTTTGGCTGGGCTGAGGGTTCGGCTGGGCGGGGGTAGGCGAAGCGGTTTCCTTGGCCTTAGCCTCGTTCTGCTTTTCCTGCTCTTCCTTAGCCTTGGCCTGAGCGGCGGCCTGCTGAGCCTGCTTGCGAGCTTCCTCGTTCTTGCGGTTTTGCTCAGCCTGTTCAAGTTGTTCTTGGCGCTGGGTTTCCAGGGCCACTGTGGTGTTGCGCTGAGCTGCCAGTTGGCTGATCAGGTTGGCACGCTGGCTGGTGGCCTGGCTTTGGGCGGCCTGAGCGGCGTTAGCGGCAGCTTGGGCAGCGTTCTTGGTTGCTTCAGTTTTTTGCGTAGCGGTGCGCTGAGCTGATTCTTTCTGCGCGGCAATGCCTTCCATGGTGGTGGCTACCGATTGCAGAGCCTGCACTTTTTGCAGTTTTGCGTCAGTGTTTTCACCCGCACGGTCCAGCGCGGCCTTCTGGCTGGCAATGTCTCCCAGCGAGCGCCCGGTCAGGTAGGGGGAGACTATGTCGAAGGGGTTGCCGCCGTCCTGGTAGGTCTGTACGACGACGTCGGAGAGGCTTTTGCGAGCCTGGTGCGTCTGCTTGGTGGCAGCCGTGGCCTTGGCTCGCGCAGCAGCGGTGGCTGCCTTGGCTTTGTTTAGTGCATCAAGGGATTGCAGATAGTCCTCGGTGGCGATCTGGGCCTTCATGGTGGCGTTTTCAGTGTTGGCCTTGAGGGTGGCCAAACGTGCCTCCAGGGAAGCGATAGAAGCAGAAGTGCTAGCTTCCTTCTGCTTTGACTTGTTGATGTCGTCTTGGCTGGGACCATCGGCGAAGGCCACGGGGTTTGCGGACAACACCATCGACGCCAGCACCACAGCAACCGTGCTGCGGAAGGCGCGTGATCGTTTGTTCTGACTCACGAGGACTCCAATGACTAGGGATATTGAGCGATGGCTGCGGGGTACAGCCCCGGTTTATTTAGCCCTAGATTAATGCCCTGGAGTCCCAAAGGAAACAGTTTCATCACAATTCACATAATCACCATTGTTATCAGTTTTAACATTCCTTCAAGATTCAATTATTATTTAGTGGTGTTTCGCACAATTTGAGGGGTGACCCAAAAATCGGATCACCCCTCAAATTTTTCTAGTTACAGCCCAAAATGGCTGCTAGCACTGCCTGGTGCGGCTACGCAGCGCCAGGCCACCACCCAACAGGGTCAGCGCAAAGGCTACAAACAGTCCCGTTTCCACCCCACTATGAGCTAAGCCACGTTTGGGACTTTGGGAGGGGCTAGGCGCAGCCTTGAAGCTAGCGCTGGGTTTAGTAGTGGACTTTGCGGTAGGAATCGCCCCGCAAGTAGCAGCCAAAGCCGGCGTCGCCAGGGCCGTGGCCACAGGCGTCGTCGCCGTTGGCGTAGCAGAGGCAGAACCATAACCCAGGCCGAAACCACGCGCATAAGCCACCCCGCTAGAACCGGGCACGCTAACTGGCAACTTACCGACCGCATTAGCCTTGCCACTAAGCACATCTACCGCAGCCGCCAAGGCCACCGAGTTATTGGCGTAAATCTCCGCCACCACCTGCGGGCCTGCTCCCCCGCCGCTGTAACGGGCCAGGGGGTAGGGCAAGCTGGTGTTAATGACGATCACCTGCTTGCCGGTGGCCACCAGCGCGTCAATGGCTTTGAACTGCTGGGCGCCAGGGGCATAGCTAGCAAAAATCACCGTATCCGCATTGGCTGCTTGGCGCACCCAGGCGGAAATTTCACTATCTGAAGGATTTTCTTTAGCGTCGGGGTCCTGGGTGAAAACCACACTGAAACCAGCAGCTTTAAGAGGCTCAGGCAGTAGCTCCGGGTTAGCCCAGGAACTGCCGGCCACCAGTACGCGCGTCCCCTTAGTCGCATCCAGCGGCGCCTTACCCTTAGCGTCATTGCGCAGCAAAGTAACCGAGTTACGCGCAATCTGGCTGGCCACGTCCCTACTAGCCGCAGTGCCCAGCTTGGCTTTTACGCTGGCGGTATCGATCGGCTCAGTTTTGAGCACTCCGCGCTTTTGCTTCCACTTCAAAATGCGCAAAACTGATTGGTCAATTTGCGCGCTAGTGAGCGATCCGTCTTTAACTGCAGCTTTAATCCCGTCAACTACTGCAGCAGCGTCCTTAGTATTTAGCAAAATGTCACTGCCAGCTTGCAGGGCTTTGACTGCTACCCGTGCGCGAATAGGAGCCAGGAAGTTTTTAAACTCCGTTGAGGCCTCACGCGCCGAGTCTGCCTGAGTTGGGTCTTTATCGGCTTTTTGTTTGGCGCTGTCTTCCTTGTTCTTGAGCTCCTTGTATTTAGCCTGCTCAGCGGGGGTCATTACAGCCAGCTGGGCCCCTTCCATGTCTAGGGCGTCAGTGGTGATCACCCCGGTAAAGCCCAGCTCTTGGCGCAGCAGCCCGGTAAGTACCGGCTTAGATAGGGTGGCCGGCAGGTTTGGGTCAATAGCGTCGACGACGATGTGGGCCGTCATGATCATGTCGACGCCGCCATTAATAGCCGTTTTGAAGGGCACTAAATGCTGATTTAGCACCTGACGCGAGTAGGTTACACGCGGCAGGCCCAGGTGAGAGTCGGTGTCGGCGTCACCATGCCCAGGGAAATGCTTGGCGGTGGCCGAGACTCCCTGGCTTTGGATGCCTTGGATTTGGGCACCGCCTAGCTGGGCTACCAGGTTGGGGTCATCGCTGATAGCGCGCAACCCAATAACCGGGTTGTTGGGGTTGGTGTTAACGTCCAAAACCGGGGCGAAATCAGCGTTAATCCCCAGCGAACGCATTTCACAGCCCAGCACCTGGCCCTGGCTGTAGGCCAGCGCCTGGTTACCGGTGGCACCGAGCGCCATATTGCCGGGGAAGATTGTGGCCGGGGCACCTACGCGCGAAACCATGCCACCTTCTTGATCGATAGTGATGCCTAGCGGCACGTTGCCGTCAGCTTTAGCGGCAGCCTGCAAACCGTTGGATAGGGCCGCCACCTTGGTTACATCAGTGTTTTCAGAGCTGAAGTTGTGGGCCCAGTTGAAGTAAAGCACGCCACCTAAGTGGTATTTCTTAACCGCCTGGGCCGGGGTGGATACGCCAGGGCCAAAAATGGCTTGGTTGTCACTAGCGTAAGTAGTGTCATCTGCGCTGTCACCGTAAACGTGGGTCCACAGTAGCTGACCCACTTTTTGGTCCAGGTTCATTTTGGCCAGGATCTGCTCAGGGGTTTGTTCCGCCGCCTGCACCTTGGGGGTTAAAGCGGATGGAACTAAAGCGCTTAAGGCGAGGGCCCCTGCTAGCGCTAGGGAAACCAGCGATCGCATGAAGCCTCCTTTATTCTTTTAGAAGCAACAATTGTCGCTACTATTATCCATCGCTAGCCTGTTTGCTGCTTGTTACCAGCGGTTTTAGGTTAAAAGCTTTACCGCCGCGCGAAGCAGATATTGCAAAATGGTGTCGTGGAAACCTTCGCCTCCCCTACTGCTATTGACTGGCAGCTACAGGTAACCCCTTACACTCCCCCACCGGCCAACCAGTGGGGCCCGGATATGTTTAGCCCCGGTTTTAGCGCCTACACTTTGCCTTTAGCCAACGACGGCGAAGGTGACAGCCCCGTAGCCACCCTGGTACGCCATGAACCGGGCGCCGACCCACATATGCATCAGCTGCCGGATAAAACCCGCTTTGTGCTGCTCAGCTTGCACGGCTGGAATGACTATTTTTTAAACCCTGGTATGGCTCGCTCATATGCGCGTCTGGGCGGCGCTTTCTATGCGCTTGATCTGCGCCGCTATGGGCGTTCACTACGCCCAAACCAGATCCCATTTTGGTGCACCCGGCTAGAAACTTATGACGAGGAAATAGCCGCCAGTCTAGAGATTATTAGGCAGGCTCACCCTCACCTGCCGGTGCTACTGCTGGGCCATTCAACCGGTGGCCTGATTGCCTGCCTGTGGGCGCATCACCACCCGGGGCAGTTAGCTGGCCTGATTTTGAACTCTCCCTGGTTGGAACTGCAAACCACAGCCCAGTTTCGCTCAGTTTCTGCACCGGTTATTCATCGCCTAGCCCAGGCCACACCGCATGCTGTAATCATTCCTACCCAGGTGGCTAATGATTTAAGCCCGGTTGAAGGTGACTCATTTTTTAAACTTTATGACGGCTGGGATCAAGCTAAAGAAGGCCCGCTACCTGCAGGGGCTGACCCGGCTGATCCTTACTACAGCGGCTGGCAAACTAACTGGAATTGGAAATGGCGCAAACTACCCAATATTCAAGCTGGTTGGGCTAGTGCCATCATGGCTGGCCACCAGCATGTACGTCGCGGCTTAAACATTGACTGCCCACTGCTAGTGCTCACTTCTAAGCGCTCGCACCTCACGCTTGGCTATGGGGACCTGCCTGAACGTGACAAAGATACGGTTATTGATGTGCGCCGCACCCGCTCACGCGCCAATGAGCTGGGCCAATGCATCACCCAGCTGCGCATTGCTGACGCGGTGCATGACATTTATCTTTCACGCCCCAGCGTACGCAACCAGGTAGTGGCCCAGGTAGATCACTGGTTAGCCAGTTACACGAATATAGATTTCACCCCGGCTAGTGCCCCGGTTAGTGAGCCCAGCCGCCCACCGCACTTTACCGCGCGGCTGCTAGCTATTTGGCAGGCTCTAATCAATCCGGCCAAATAGCTCAGTGGCCCTGGCGCCGTGAACGCACTGGGCGTCCCGGCCTGCGCGGGCTGCGCTCGGCGGCGGCGATCAGTTCTTCTAGCGACTCATACAGGCTGGGGCCGTCGGCACCAAAACGCCACACATCCCAGCCATCAACCGACTTGGCCGGCTCACAGTGGCGGGCCGCCTGGCCGGGCTCGTCAAAGCTGGTCCCGTCAGAAACCCTAATCATGCCGTCTGGACGCAGCTGAGCGGTGTGGAAGATTCCTTCATTTACTGACTGCCAGGTAATCTGCACCGGCTCACTCAAAATAGAGGCCAGGGCATTCAAAGCTAGACGCGAGTCCTCACCACTGGGGTGCGAACGCGAAACCGTGGACTGGCCTGAGTCACGTCGTGATAGACGCCCCTGACCAGTCACCCGGGCCCGTACCCGGGTGGCACGCACCGGCTGGCCGTTACGCGAGGGGGCAGACTGGCGGTAGCCGGGGGTTACGGCCGGGCTAGGGGCCGGGGTGGGGGCAGAAACAGCTGACGGAGACACAGCGGCCGGGGAAACTGCCGTAGGTGCGTGAGGGCTGTACTGGTTAGTTGCCCGCTGAGCGCGGCGGCTACGTCGAGAAAGCGGCGACGACGGCGTCGTCGAGCCTGCAGGGGTGCCAGCGCCCTGGGAGGCAGCTGCACCCTGAGAAGCGCCCGCAGAGGCGGCCGGGGCCTGAGAAGCGGCGGGAGTGGGAGCCGACGGGGCGCCAGCAGTAGGCGCAGGAGCCGACGGGGTGGTAGCTGAAGGGGCAGCGGCAGTAGGTGCGGAGGCAGGCTCAGACTTAACCACTTCAATACCCTCATCCATGGGGTCGCCAGCGGGCAAAAGCTTAGCGGTCACAGGCAAGTGGTGAGAGTCAATACGGTCAATTTCCACAAAATTACGGCCGCTAGAAAGTGCACGCACCGAAAGCGAGAACACTTCTAGGCCAGAGTCGCTGAGCACCGACAAGGAAGAAAGCACGTCAGGGGAAATCGAGGGAGACACAATGCTCAAACGCGGGCCGGGGTTAATACGCGCCGGCATGGTTTCACGGAAAGCCGCCCAATCCTTCTGGAAAGCGGTGGGGCCTGCCGGATATAGGCTGGCGATTTCCGCCCAGCCTAGGTGAGAAGTGGCGTTTAGGCGGCCCATAGCGGCCACAACCGTGGTCGAATCCAACTTAGGTAGTAGCTCTACCGCCACCACCTGGCCAGAGCCGTCAATAGCCACTAGCGAGTGGCCAGCGTCCAGCTGTTTCCAGGCAACCGTAAACAGCGGCCTACGCAGCACCTGCGCCACCTGTTCACGCACCAGATCAAGGGCCTGACGGTGTGCGGACTCATCGGCAACCCCGCCCAGCTGAGCCGGAACTAGCGCTCCCTGTCGGATTTCAAAAATCGCCACGTTTGCCTCATCTCTAGGTTCCTGACCGTCCTTATCATCTCACACTCCTAAACACTGGGGCAGCCTGTGTTCAGCCAGCGCTAAAGCGAAATATGTGCCATTAGCACCAAAAGATAGGTGACCGCCGCCCCGTGGGACGACGGTCACCTAACTGAAGTTAAAAACTCAGCCGTTGATCACAGCGGCGCGGCCAGCCTCCAGGCGAGCCACCGGCACGCGGAACGGAGAGCAGGACACGTAGCTGATGCCCAGACGGTGGAAGAAGTCGATCGAGTCGGGGTCACCACCGTGCTCACCACATACACCCAGCTTCATGTCAGCCTTGGTCTTACGGGCACGCTCAACACCGGTCTCCATTAGGCGACCCACACCACGCTCGTCGATGGTCTCGAACGGGGAGGTACCGAAGATACCGGCATCCATGTAGTGGCCGAAGAACACGCCCTCGACGTCGTCACGCGAGAAGCCCCAGGTGGTCTGGGTCAGGTCGTTGGTGCCGAAGGAGAAGAAGTCAGCTTCCTCAGCGATGGTGTCGGCGCTGATGGCGGCACGCGGCAGCTCGATCATGCAGCCGATGGGGAAGTCGAGCTCGTAGCCGGACTGCTCGCTAACCTCAGCCAGCACCTTCTCTGCGCGCTCACGGGCGATCTGTAGCTCACGTACTGAGCCCACCAGCGGGATCATGATCTCGGGCTGGGGGCTGCCACCGGCGCGTAAACGCTCCACAGCGGCCTCAGCGATGGCGCGCACCTGCAGCTCGATCAGGCCGGGCATGGTCAGCAGCAGACGCACACCGCGCAGACCCAGCATGGGGTTGGCTTCGTGGTTCTTGCGCACCACGGCCAGCAGCTTCTCGTCAGCCGGGTCCAGGGTGCCGCGTTCGCGGTCCAGGGCCACCTTGACGCTCAGCTCGGTTAGGTCAGGCAGGAACTCGTGCAGCGGCGGGTCGATCAGACGCACGGTCATGGACTTGCCGTCCATGGTTTCGAGCATCTTGACGAAGTCACCCTTCTGTAGCGGCAGCAGCGCGGCCAGGGCCTGCTCGCGCTCTTCGTCAGTCTGGGCCAGGATCAGGTCCTGTACGAACTGCTTGCGCTCGCCCAGGAACATGTGCTCGGTACGGCACAGGCCGATGCCCTCGGCGCCACGGTGGATTGCGT
>ERZ772770.84-NODE-84-length-20802-cov-2.94534_pt1 | contig 20802 bp, 19 predicted proteins | sample MGYA00511361_ERZ772770 | MGnify/ENA primary metagenome ERZ772770 (study PRJEB29015, sample SAMEA2738026) | human oral metagenome | biome: human oral; feature: human-associated habitat; material: saliva | place: China | collected 2251 ... | reverse complement strand
TTGACCCTCACGGCTCTTACCAAGAATGCCTTAGAGGTGGAAGACGACCTCAAGCTCTTAGGCGGGACCTATACCGTCAAAGCCGCCAACCATGGCTTCAAGGCCGAGGGTGCCCTCGCTATTGAGGCAGCTACTCTGACCATTGAAGCAGGCAAAGACGGTCTCCATGCTGAGCATGACGAGATGATCGAACGAGCTAACATTAGCCTCAATCCGACTCAATTAAGTATTGCTGCCACCGAAGATGGGGTGGATGCCGGCAATGAATTGACCATTAAAGGCGGGACGATTACCGTTAGCCAAAGTGAGGAAGGCCTAGAAGCGCGTGTCATCCGCCAACTAGGTGGCGATGTCACCATCAAGAGTAGCGATGACGGGGTCAACGCTTCGGCAGGCTCCTCTAACAAGACAAGTGACACGAGCGCTACAAGCAAGACAAGCGAAACTAGCACCACAAGTAATACAGCTGACACCAGCTCTTCTGCTAGCCAGGCCACTACTGATTCAGACACTGCCAGCTCTTCTGCCAGCCAGGCCACTGCCGACTCAGCAGCCGGCAGTAAGGCTGACCAAGACAACAAGGACAAGAATGCAACCCCACCGTCTCCACCGGCTGGCCAAGCGCCGCCACAAGGCAGCCAGCCACCGCAAAATGGACAAGGGCCTGGCGGCATGCCACCAGGTGGCCAGGAAGAAAGTGACCCAAGCCTACAAATCATCCTTGAAGGTGGGACCCTCACCATTGATGCAGAAGGCGACGGCATTGATTCCAACGGGACGGTCACCATTAGTGGTGGTAGCCTCGTCGTCAATGGCTCAGTCCAAGGCGGTAATGGCCCCCTCGATGCAGCGGGCGACATCACCATCACAGGCGGCACGGTCTGGGCCTTAGGGACCTCCGACATGCTGCAAGGTTTCGCCCAAGGATCGACCCAGGCTTCCATTACTGCTAACATAGCAGGGACCGCAGGCCAAACGCTGATCATCCTCGATGCCAATGGCAAGGAAGTGGCACGTCAGACGGCAAGCAAGGATTTCCAAGCGGTCATTATGTCCAGTGCTGACCTAGTAGACGGTCAGACCTACACCATCCAGGTGGAAGGGACGACCCAAACTGCCGCGGCAGCCCTTGTCACTCCTGTGACAGGCGGTTTTCATCCCTAATCATTAGGGTCATTCTCCTCTGCGAAGCTAAGTGCCGATACTTAGCTTCGTATTTTTTTTAGATGGGATAAGGCTCGGCAGCTGACTCGAGAAGATACTTGTAAATGTAAGATAAGTATGTCATAATAATAGTGTAAAAACAGCGGTTTCTGATGGAACTAGTTCCAAAATTGAAACTGCAATATCTTGAATACTCATCACGAGAAGGGGAGGATGTGACTGGTGTTAGTTATAATACCTGTCTATCCCAAGCACCATACCCCTGTGAGCTAGTGGATAACTTGCCCAGTCTGGCCAGTCAATGCCAGACAGTGACCCAGTCCAATGGGGTGGCGCCGGATAGATATGCTGATTAAGCGAGAGGGCCCGTTTAGGCCCAAAACGGCACAAGTTAAAGGGGTGAGGACCGCAATCTAGTAAGTGAAGAGTGTTGACGCAACTGATGAATCGTGAGAATTTGACGTTGGTCCCCAGGGGCTTGCGTGTGGATGAAAGGACGCGTTTATAACGAAAGAATCTGACCATAGGCCAAGGGGCTAGTGGGCAGTTTTCCAAGTCATAAAACGAATTCAAACACGGTAAATAGGCGTCAAAAGTTTGTGGGCAGGGCATTATACACAATCTTTTGACATTTTTTTGTATTTTCCGTTTGGATTTAATTGGATTTAATGTAAGATAATGTTGGATTATGTAAGTGAAGCAAGCGTAAGAGATTTTTAGTAAGATACAGTCCAGACGCCCTCGAGGCAGTCTTAGACGCACTTGTCATAAGCTCTATGCTACTCACTACCAGCGAAGGCTAGATAATCGCTAGGAGGGTAACAATGACAACGATTAATGATATTGCAAAATTAGCAGGTGTTGCCAAAAGTACGGTTTCTAGACATTTGAACGGGGGTTCCGTCAGCCGGAAAACAGCTGCCAAGATTGAGGCAGTCATCAAGCAAACCGGCTACGTACCTAATTCTTTTGCCCAAAGCTTGAAAGCCAAGGAGAGCCGTATGATTGGCGTGATTATACCGCGGCTTGATAGTTTTTCAGCCAACTGTATCCTGAGTGAGATTGACGAAGTTTTCCGTCAGCACAACTATCAGGTTTTAATTATTAATTCTAATTTCTCGGTCAGCCGGGAAGAAGAGGCCCTCAGAACCTTCCAAGTTAACAAGATGGATGGGGTCATCTTCCTCATGTCCCACACCGACAACCGGATTATTGAACTGATCGAGAATGTCCAGGTGCCAATCGTGACCATTGGTCAAGAATTCTTGGACGAGAATACCATTTACTACGACGAGGAGAGTGCAGGCCGCCAGCTGGCCGACTACCTCTATGCCATGGGCCATCGGGACATGGACTTCTTGACCGTGACCACAACCGACCCAGCCGTGGGCATTAAGCGCCGGGATGCCATTAAGCGGGAATTCCTCAAGTATGGGGATACTAGCTTCCGCGAGTACAGCTGTGGCTTCAACCTCATGGATGGCTACCAAGTGACGCGGGATCAAGTGCTGCTCAATAAGCCTCGCCTGATTGTGGGGGCAACCGATATTATTGCCATTGGTGCCATGCGAGCTTGCCTAGAGGCAGGTTATCAGGTACCAGAGCAAATTAACTTTGCTGGTTTTGGCAATAATGTCCTAGGTTCTTCTATCTATCCTGGCTTGACGACGGTAGAATATCCTTATCGTCATGCTGGCTATGTTGCTACCAAAATGTTACTAGATAGAATACAAGGCCAAGGCACAGTTACTAAACGCAAGCTCGAAACTTCCCTTGTTATCAGACAGTCTGTTACAGCTGTCTAGACCAACATGAAAACTAAACGATTTCATTTTCACATTTAATTATATTGACACCGGTTCTATTCCAAGTATAATAAGGCTTAGAGGAGAACCGGTTTCTTTTCTACAGGCAATTATTATTTTAGTCTCATCTGCATGAAGGAGGAACACAAATGGGATTTAAAGAAATCGCACAAGATGTTGTCAAATACCTAGGTGGTAAGGAAAACATCTCTAGCGTCGCACACTGCGCAACTCGTCTACGTGTTATGGTCAAAGACGAAGCCAAAATTGATAAGGAAGCCATCGAAAATACCGACAAGGTCATGGGTGCTTTCTTCAACTCCGGTCAATACCAAATTATTTTTGGAACCGGTACGGTCAACAAGGTCTATGAAGAAGTATCAGCCTTGGGCGTTAACGCTGTAACCAAGTCCGACCAAAAAGAAGAAGTGAAACCACAAGGGAATGTCCTACAACGTATGATCCGGACCTTCGGGGACGTCTTCGTACCAATCATCCCTGTCTTGGTGGCAACCGGTCTCTTCATGGGGGTTCGGGGTGTCCTCACTCGTCCAGAAGTGATCGGCCTCTTCGGATTAACCGATCCTAAGCAAATCGACCAAAACTTCTTACTCTATACACAAATCTTAACCGATACCGCCTTCGCCTTCTTACCAGCCTTAGTTGCTTGGTCTAGCTTCAAGGTCTTCGGTGGCAACCCTGTCTTAGGGATTGTCCTTGGTTTAATGATGGTCAACCCTGCCTTGCCTAACGCCTATGCAGTAGCAAGTGGGGATGCGCAAGCCTTAACCTTCTTCGGCTTCATTCCAGTCGTAGGTTACCATGGGACTGTCTTGCCAGCCTTCTTCGTCGGTTTAATCGGGGCTAAACTTGAAAAATGGCTCCATGACCACGTTAAGGATACTTTTGACTTGATCGTGACACCATTCTTAACCTTCTTGGTGATGTCTATCTTAGGTCTCTTCGCTATTGGGCCAGTCTTCCACTCCTTGGAAACAGTCGTACTGGACGTAACCAAGCAGATCTTGACCTTGCCATTTGGTTTAGCGGGTCTCATCGTCGGTGGTGTTCAACAAATCATCGTGGTTACCGGGATTCACCACATCTTCAACTTCTTAGAATTACAATTATTGACTAACGGCGACAAGACTAACCCACTGAACGCTTACTTCACTGCTGCCATGGCAGGTCAAGCAGGGGCAACCTTCGCTGTAGGTTACAAGACAGTCAACAACAAGGTTCGTGCCTTGGCATACTCTTCAGGGATTTCCTGCTTGCTAGGGATTACAGAACCAGCTATCTTCGGGGTTAACCTCCGTTATGGTAAACCATTCGTTATGGGTCTCGTTGCTGGGGCTGCGGGTGGTTGGTTAGCAGGCCTCTTCAAATTAGCAGGGACCGGTATGTCTGTCACTGTTTTACCAGGGGTCTTACTCTACCTCAACAATATCTTTGCTTACCTCTTGGTGCTGGCAGTCAGCTTCGGGATTGGGTTCGGCTTGACCTACGCCTTCGGTTACAAAGAAGACAAACAAGCTTAAGCACAAGCATGACTTATGACAGGACGGGGCAACTCGTCCTGTTTTCATAGGTGCCTACTGGCAGCTGTGCTATAATGAAGTTAGCCTATAATCAAAAAGGAGGACCAGCCATGTCAAGCCGCAACAAAGGGACTTACGCCCAACACTTCCACCTGACGCCTGAGCAGGGACTACTCAATGACCCCAACGGGCTCTGCTATTTCCAGGGTTACTATCATATTTTCTATCAATATAACCCGTATGCGACCGACCACTCTACCAAATACTGGGGTCATGTCCGGACCAAGGACTTCGTGACCTATGAGCAGTTGCCGGTAGCCCTCAAGTCTGATGACTGGTTCGATAAGAACGGGGTCTACTCAGGTGGTGCCATCGTCCACGAGGACACCCTCTGCCTCTTCTATACAGGCAATACCAAGGATGAGGCAGGTCGCCGGACTAGCTACCAATGTATTGCCACTTCGACAGACGGCATTCATTTCACCAAATTAGGCCCTGTGACTGAGCAGTTGCCGGACTATACCGGCCATGTGCGGGATCCTAAGGTCTGGTATGATGCGTCCGTCCAAGGTTGGTGGATGTTACTGGGGGCTCAGCGCTTAGATAAGACCGGCGACACCGTGGCCTTCTTCTCTAAAGACCTCAAAGACTGGGACTACCGCGGTTCTATCTTCCAATTTGATCAGCCCCTGGGCTATATGTGGGAGTGCCCGGATATGGTCTTCTTGACGGACGAGGTGACAGGCCAGGACAAGGCCGTCTTCATCTTCTCACCTCAAGGGGTCGACCCAATTGGGGATAGCTACCATAATATCTTTAACACCACTTACTTAGTCGGGACCTGGGATAGCCAGACTGGTCGCTTCCTGCCGGATAATGCGGACTTTGCGGATATGCAGGAGTGTGACCGTGGCTTTGAATACTATGCGCCTCAGTCCTTTGTGGCGCCTGATGGCCGGGTCATCCAATACTCTTGGATGGGCATTACCTGGCCTGACCAGGAGGCCGCCATCCCAACCCGCCAGGACGAATGGATTCATCATCTGACCATTCCGCGCCAGTTACGCCTAGTAAATGGCAAACTCTATCAGACGCCGATTGCCGAATTGGCAGGCCTGGCAGGAACTAGCCAACCGCTGGCTTGGACCACGGCAGACTTCCGCCTAGCTTTGGCGGGCCGGGCGCAAAGAGTGCAAGTGGACTTTGAGACTTTAGCAGATTGGGAACTCTCCTTAGATGATAACGTGACAGTCAAATACCAGGCCGCTCAAGGCCGTCTAAGTTTAGCCCGCTTCAACTGGTTGACCGGCTTGCAAGAATGGCGCCATATGCAGCTAGAAGAGGAGCTCAAGCACTTAGACCTTTGGTTAGATGCTAGCTCACTAGAGGTCTTTGTCAATGGCGGACAAGTAGTTGCCTCCCTCCGTTACTTCGCCAAAGAGCCCCTGACGCGCCTAGAAGGCAAGGGCGCCGTCGGTCTCCAGGCTAAGCTAGTAGCCACCCAGTTGGCCGCTCATCAATATATATAGGAAGAAAAAGGGGCGTCAGCCCCTTTTTTGTTTAGTTTTGGACACGTAATTTTGCTAACTCGTCCCCTATTTATCTATGTAATAGATAAATAGGGGAACTAATTTTACTAGCCAGCAAATCCTCTCAAATAAGTCGCCTCAATAGCCAGCAAATCCTCTCAAATAAGTCGCCTCAATAGCCAGCAAACTCTCTAGGTAACCGCCGAAAACGGGGCAAAAGCCAGGAAAACGCCGGAAACAGGGCAAAAGCTAGGAAAAGCTCCGCGCCAGTGGTCCACTTTAAAGAGTGGACCACTAGCTCCCAGAAGCCCGTCGAAAACGGGCCGAAACCTAGGAAAATCGTCGAGCCAGTGGTCCACTCCGTCGAGTGAACCACTAGCTCCCCAACAACCCACCCAAAACAGGCCGAAATCCAGAAATCGCCCTCACAGCCAGCCCCCCAAAACGGCACCGATTCCGCGCCACATAAGGCCTAGACAAGAAAATGAGCAAAAGATTAAAAAACTTTAATAAAAGCATTGTAAAATGAGCCGGAGTAGTGTATACTTTTCTCATCATCATGATTTAGGAACCATATTTTAGGAGGTACACTATGAATTTTAAAAAGTTAGGAACAGCACTCTTCGCGGGTCTCTTGCTCGCATCCCCATTAGCAACTGTCTCAGCCCAAGACACCGTTAAAGTCGGCGGTAACTTCGAGCTCTCAGGGGCGGCGGCTGCTTACGGGACGCCAATGGCTAGTGGTTTGAAATTAGCTGTTAAGCAATACAATGAAGAACACGGCGGCGTTAACGGCAAGAAAGTTGAAGCGCAAGTCGAAGACAACAAGTCTGATAAGACAGAAGCCGCTGCGGCTGCAACCAAATTAGTCGCTGCCGGCGTGGCAGGGATTGTAGGTCCTGCAACTACCGGGGATGCCTTAGCAGAAATTCCAGTCGCTAACGACGGCAAAACACCAGCTATCTTCCCTGCTGCAACTGGTAACGGGATTACCCTCGACTCTGCAGGCAAAGTCTACGACTACATCTACCGTGTCTGCTTCGAAGATTCCTTCCAAGGGGTGGCCGCTGCTAACTACTTAGCGGATACTCAAGGTTACAAGAAAGTGGTTCTCTTGGTTGACCAAGCGAACGACTACTCACAAGGTTTGGCTGATAGCTTCGTTAAGCAATTTGAAGCTAAAGGCGGGACCATCGTAGCCAAAGAATCTTACCAAACTAACGATACTGACTTCTTAACTGTCTTGACTAACATCTCTACTCAAGACTTCGACGCCCTCTACGTACCAGGTTACTATACTGAAGCTGGTTTGATCATCAAGCAAGCGCGTGAACTCGGGATCGACAAGCCAATCGTCGGTGGTGACGGTTTTGCTAACGACACCTTAGTTGAATTAGCAGGTAAAGACAACCTTAACAACGTCTTCTACACTTCTCACTACTCTGACAAGAGTGATGACCCAGCAGTCAAGAAATTCGTAGAAGCTTATGAAAAAGAATACGGCAAGAAGCCAGATACTTTCGCAGCTCTCGCTTACGATGCGACTAACGTGCTCTTACAAGCTATCAAGGATGCCGGCTCAACCGACCCACAAGAAGTCAACAAAGCCTTGGCTAAAATCAAAGACTTCAAAGGGGTAACCGGGACCTTCTCATTTGACGAAAAACACAACCCAGTGAAGACAGCGGTAATGCTCCACTTCGAAAAAGGTGAAGTTACCGAAGCTGTGAACGTGTCAGCTGAGTAATCGACAGCAGACCCCTCATGCTAGTGTCGTATTGTTGCTTGGACATCCAGTCATAGCACAATACGACCTTTTTCATGAGGAAGTATGGCGCCTCAGCCTTAGGACTGCTATACTTAATTTGTAGCCATCATACATAGAAAGGAGCTTATGCCTATGAACCTCCAGTGGTTCTTACAACAACTTTTTAACGGCTTGTCGACGGGGAGTATCTACGCCTTGATCGCCTTGGGTTACACCATGGTCTATGGGACCATCCGCTTGATTAACTTCGCCCACGGGGACATCCTCATGATGGGGGCCTTCTTCGGTTTCTATCTGGTTAATGTCCAGGGCATGGACTTCTACTTATCCTTAGCTTTAACCATGGTCTTCACCTCCGTCTTAGGGGTGACCATTGAACGGGTGGCCTACAAGCCCCTACGTAAATCGACTCGGGTAGCTGCCCTTATCACCGCGATTGGGGTCTCCTTCCTCTTAGAAAATGCCATGATCTATTTCTTCGGTCCGGAAGTCAAGGCTTACCCAACTAGCTTTACGACCACCACCTTCAAAGTTATGGGAGCGGTAATTAACTCCAAACAAATCTTAATCTTCGTGACCACTATCCTCTTAATGGTAGCTCTACAATTTATTGTTAAGTACACCAAGATGGGGAAAGCCATGCGGGCGGTTGCGGTCGATGAAGAAGCAGCTCAACTCATGGGGATTAACGTTGACGCGGTGATTTCCTTTACCTTTGCGCTAGGCTCTGCCCTGGCAGGGGTAGCTGGCGTCCTCTACGGTCTCTACTCCAACCAAATGGCGGCCACCATGGGCTTGACGCCAGGGCTTAAGGCCTTCGTCGCTGCCGTTGTTGGTGGGATTGGCTCCATTCCGGGTGCCATGGTCGGGGGTTACCTAATCGGTCTCTTGGAGACCTTCGTCTCCGCCTTCGGGGGGTCTGCCTTCAAGGATGCGGCCGTATATGCCCTCTTAATTGTTATCTTGCTCGTCTTGCCGGCAGGTCTCTTCGGTAAGAACGTCAAAGAGAAAGTGTAGGTGAAGCCACATGCAACGATTCCATCAACGCAACCTGATTTGGTTGACGGCAGCCCTCCTGGGTTATGGCCTCTTGTGGCTCTTAACGTCGACTAACTTAATCGATTCCTACTACCAAATCACCTTAATCAAAATTATGATTGATGTCATCTATGCCATCGGGCTCAACCTGGTCTTAGGGGTAGCCGGCCAGTTCTCGCTGGGGCATGCGGCCTTTATCGCTGTGGGGGCTTACTCAGGTGCCATCTTCGCAACACGTCATGCAGACCTAGGTGGTCTCTGGACTGGGATGCTGGTCGGTGCGGTAGTAGCCGCTGTCTTGGCTGTCTTAGTCGGGATTCCAACCTTGCGCCTACGCGGGGACTACTTGGCCATTGCTACCCTGGGTGTTTCTGAAATCATCCGGGTCGTCATCACCAACTACAAGACCCTAACCAACGGGCCTCAAGGGATCAACGCCATTCCTAAAGTGGCGACCTGGCCATTAGTTTACTTCTTCATGGTAGTGACTACCATCGTCATCCTCAACTACTTCTACTCCAGTGCGGGCCGGGCAACCTATGCCATCGAGCAAGATGAGATTGCTGCAGAGTCCATGGGGGTTAACGTGACTAAGTACAAGGTTATCGCCTTCGTCTTAGGTGCCATCACAGCTGCTATCGGCGGTGCCCTCTATGCTGGTAACATCGGGGTCGTCACCCCAGGGGACTTCACCTTCAACAAATCCATTGATGTCCTCATTATCGTCGTATTCGGCGGGATTGGGAGTTTCACCGGTTCCTTCGTGGCAGCCGTAGTCTTAGGGATTCTCAACACCCTCTTACAACCTTATGGGCAACTTCGTATGGTCATCTATGCCATCGCCCTCATCCTAATCATGATCTTCAGACCGGGTGGTCTCTTAGGAACCTGGGAATTACGTCTAGGCTCCCTCTTAACCAAGAATAAAGCGAAGAAAGGAGCAGTCTAATGGCCTTACTTGAAGTCAATCAACTTACCAAAAACTTTGGCGGTTTGGCGGCCGTGTCCAACGTCTCCCTCAAGTTAGAAGAGCAAGAACTCGTAGGCCTTATCGGTCCTAACGGGGCCGGCAAGACCACCTTCTTCAACCTCTTAACAGGCGTCTACGAGCCAACAGAAGGGACTGTCACCTTATCCACTGCTGACGGGGTCAAGACCTTGAACGGCATGGCACCTTACAAGATTAACCAGTTAGGTTTGGCGCGGACCTTCCAAAATATCCGCCTCTTCAAAGACCAAAGCGTCTTGGAAAACGTCATGGTAGCCATGCACGGGCACAACCACGATGCCATCTGGTCCAGCATTTTCCGGACCAAAGCCTACTATGAGACAGAAGCTAAGATGAAGGCTAAGTCCTTAGAGCTCTTGGAAATCTTCGACCTAGCCCAATACGCTCAAGACAAGGCTAAGAACTTGGCCTACGGTCAACAACGCCGTCTGGAAATCGTCCGGGCCCTGGCAACTGAACCTAAGATCCTCTTCTTGGATGAGCCAGCAGCCGGCATGAACCCAGCCGAAACCGCTGAATTAACCGCCTTAATCGAACAGATTCGCCAACAATTTGGCTTAACCATCGTCTTGATCGAACACGATATGGCCTTAGTTATGAAAATCTGTCAACGCATCTATGTCTTGGAATACGGCCGTCTCTTGGCCCAAGGCACACCAGAAGAAATTCGTCAGAACCCAGATGTTATCCGGGCCTACCTAGGAGGTGACGCCTAATGTTACGTGTTGAGAACTTAGCCGTCAACTACGGCATGATTAATGCAGTCCGTGGCGTTAACTTCGAGGTTAACCAAGGGGAGATTGTCTCCCTAATTGGGGCCAACGGGGCCGGTAAATCGACCATCCTGCGGACAATTTCTGGTTTAATTAAGCCCGCTTCCGGGACTCTGACCTATGAAGGCCAGAACATTACCAAAACCAACGCGCAGAAGATTGTCCAACTGGGAATTTCCCACGTGCCTGAAGGCCGTCACGTCTTCAAAGGCCTGTCTGTCCGCGAAAACTTGGAAATGGGTGCCTTCTTACGCAAGGACCGCGCCAATATCGAAGAAGATATTCAAGCAGTTTATGACCGCTTCCCAGTCTTGGGCGAGCGTCAGAAGCAGGATGCTTCCACCCTATCAGGTGGGGAGCAACAGATGCTAGCTATGGGCCGGGCCCTCATGTCCAAGCCTAAGCTACTTTTACTGGATGAGCCATCTATGGGTTTGGCGCCAATCTTCATCCAGGAAATCTTCAACATTATTCAACAGATTCAAGCTCAAGGGACCACTGTCCTCTTGATTGAACAAAATGCCAAGATGGCCCTGTCGATTGCGAGTCGGGGTTACGTCTTGGAAACCGGTAAGATCGTTCTGAGCGGGACCGGCCAAGAGCTCCTCGAGAGCGACGCCGTCCAAAAAGCATACTTAGGAGGTTAAGCAAATGTACGTTAAAAACTATATGTCAACCGACTTGGTGACCATCACGCCAGATACCACTGTCATTAAGGCGCTGGACTTGATGCGCCAACACGACATTCACCGTTTGCCAGTCGTAGTCAAAGGCCAATTGGTAGGGCTCTTAACAGAGTCTGTCATTGCCAAGAACTCACCTTCTACCGCGACCAGCCTGAGCGTGCATGAACTCAACTACTTGCTCAACAAGACGACAGCGGCAGACATTATGTTTCGCCGCGTAATTACCACTAGCCCAGATGCCCTCTTGGAACAAGCCGCTTCTGAGATGCGCAATATGGACGTCGGTGTCCTGGTTGTCATGGACCACGCCCAATTAGTGGGGATTATCACCGACAAGGACATCTTCGAAGCCTTCATTGACATCAATGGCTACTACACCCCTGGGACTCGTTTCGTGGTAGAAGTAGTCGATGACAAGGCAGGTATTCTAGAGGACATCGGTGAGACCACCGCTAAGCACAACTGGAGTATCACCCAAATGAACGTCTACCACTTGGATGAAAAAACCAATGTGGTGGTTCACGTGGATACTCAAGATTCTGAGGAAGTCGCGCGCGTCTTCCAAGAAAAAGGCTACAAAGTGTCTGGTGTCTTCGTGAAGCCGGAATAAAGCTAAGAACTAGGGAACAGGCTGAGTTTCATCTCGGCCTGTTTTTTTTTATGCTGATAACAAGGCGTATGGAATGATAAAAGTGATAATTAAATATGCAAATTATTAAGTTAAAATATGACTATGATTGCTTTAAAATATAGCGCATGTTATAAATTGACTGTTGAATATAAATGGAGACCTGATGATTACAAAAAATGTTCATATAAAAATAAATAAAGCGCTTGCAATGTTGGTTGTGGAGGACTATAATATGGCTATAGGGTGGGTATTGGAGGAAGTTAGCATGGACAAGATTAAAACGGTAAATATCGAAGAACTTAACCAACTTTCAAAAGTTGGCAATTCAGATTTCGACAACGACATTCAACCTCAAAGTTCAGCAGTATTATGTTCGTTTGTGGTAACAGTTTTAACGTCACCCTTTGTAACGACGGTATTAACTGCTGTAGCAAACTGTGAAATTCCGGAAAGACCAAAGATATAGCGTAGCATAATAGGTTAACAAGAACATCATCTACCCACCCTTTTTTGGAAGCAAGTATATGTTTGTAGTTGTGTATAACATAGTGGAGGTTCAAAATGAAGCTGAACTCTTTATTCTCAAAATTTAGGAGCTATATATCATGTAAGTTAGAGATTGAAAAAAATACTAAGCTATTAAGCAAGAAATATTCGGATTGGATTCATCCCAATATAGCGATGTACATTTGCGAATATATTGAAGAGCAAGTTATGATGATAGCTATAGATGTCTTAGTTGCGATGGTCAACCATGATGATATCAACAATGGCAACATGAAATTTATTGATTTTGTTGATCAAAAGTTAGCTACAGATGAGGGATTTAGCGAAATAAGAAAGTCTTACCCTGAGATGGAATCGCTCGTAAAGTCGATTGCTGAAAAATCTCAAAACTATATAGATATGATTTTCTCTGATTTATCAAATGATGTTGATAAGTTAGAAGAAGTTTTTGGTGGATTGGGGAACTTAAGAAGAATTCAGTTGTCGATGGGAGATACTCATAAAGGTAAAAGTGTAAGTATTTTAGAGTTTGAAAAAAGAGTTCTTGTATATAAACCGCGTGAAATGTCTGTGGACAAAGAGATTTATGATATTCTTACCTCAATAATACAATCAAATAAGCTAAACTCAAGTCGGACAAAGTATATAATTGCGCCTAAAATTCTTATTCAAGACTCTCATTCTTGGCAAGAGTTTATTCCAAGCTATCAGAATAGTAATAACGATGAAATGCAGGCATTTCTGTATAATGCTGGTGTGTTTTTGGCTATATTCTACTTGTTAGGAGTAGGGGACTTACATTTTGAAAATGTGATATGTAGTGTAGGAACACCAGTATTTACCGATTTGGAGGCGTTTGTTTCTCCGCCAAGAGAAGATTATGAAGGCCTTGATCAAAATAAAGTGGTTGGACGAAGCGTGTTGGGAAGTGCATTGCTACCGTTATACAATCCAACACTAGGTTTGAATTTAAGTGGGCTGTTCACGGAAACCCAAAGTAGTGACAATATGAAATATAAAGCCCTGCAAATTATAGATGGACAGCTCGGTTACGTTGAGATGCAAGGTGGGATTAGTCTAGATAAGAATCAAGAGCAATTAAAGCAACGGTTCTTACATAAACCAGGTATGTATAAATACCTAATCCAAGGCCTAGTTGACACATTAAATTTAATGAAAGATGACCGCAAATTAGTTTGGAGTCACATCACCAATAGTAAGCTGCCAGATTTGAATGCTCGAGTGCTTTTGCGACATACAACGATATATTCTAAATTTATAGAAGCAAGTAGAGCTCCAGAGTATTTGATGAATAATAGCAAACGAAAGAAGCTTTTTAATATATTGAAAGCGAATTTTGAATTGGGCAAATTTGGTTACTTACGTGTGAATTCTGAAATTAAGTCAATGTTAGAAGGCGATATCCCGGTATTTTATACTCCTATCTCTGGACAAGGGCTATTAACAGAGGATGGAGAGTGCATCGAGGATTATTTTGGTTGTAGTTTGTTGGATTTGATTCAACGCAGACTTCAAGAGTTAGATAGTTCAGTGATTGAATATCAACTAGAGCTAGTAAAATTATCTTTGGTAAGTGGAATTAAAATTGGAAAGCTAAGCGTTCAGAAAAATGGTAGTTTACTTAATGAGCATATTACTAATTCATTGGATTATGCAAAAGATATTTTTGACTCTGTATGGAAAAGAAGGTTTAAGGTTAGTGACGATGAGTTTGATTTCTACACTTTGGTTAATGCTAATGAGCAATGGCTAAAGATAGACTTTGCTAAGTATGGTGGCTTACTATTAACCATGTATGCATATGGTATTTGTAATTCTGAAAAATATAAACGTATGGCTGAAGATTTATACAGTCAATTCATGAGAAAGTATCGATATGCGGTAACGGTTAAAAATGCTAGCGCGGAGATTGATATTTCCGTTTTCTCTGGACTAGGCGGACTAGCATATATATCTTTAGTGTTACATGGTTTATCGCAAAAACCGGAGTACATAAAAAATGCTAAAGAAATTATATATGAAATCAAAAAAATATTAGACGAAAAGAGAAGGAAACAAAAGATTAACCTTGATTTTGTGGAGGGATTAAGTGGTATTGCAGTATTAGTTTGCAGATATATAAGTGTCGAACCTGATTGTGTTCTTATTAATTGGCTAAATGAAATGTACGAGGACCTAGACGATACATTATTAGGCGATGGATTTGCACATGGAAGGTTGGGAGTGGCGTATGCTAAGTTAGTGATTGCAGCTACCTTAGGAAGAAAAAAATGCATTCTAGAGATCTGTAGTGGAATTAAGAAAAATAAATTGAAAGATAAGGGGTGGTGCCGAGGAAAAGTTGGTTATGCCCAGTTTTGGCTAGAGGTAGGCATCAACTTGCATAGTGAAGGGGAATTGGATTCGGAGATAACAGAAATAGTGACTATGTCATTAGACGAATGTCTTTCAATTGACGATTGGGCAGGTGTCTCTTTATGCCATGGATACTTTGGGCTAATCGATATTTTAATTAAGGCAGATAAAGAAGCAACGTGGTTGGATTCGGATATACGTACAAAAATTAAAAATAGAATTGATGGGTTGCCTAGGTTTGATGTGAGGAATATTAAGTGGCAAGAAGAAGTTGATTTAGTATGTGATAGCTATATGCTTGGTGCTACAGGAGCGCTATATGAATATATGAGATTGGATAAAAAGTTACCATCAGTGTTATGTCTAGAAATATAGTGGGAGGTATCGTTATGTTTGTTGAAAATGATTATATCTTGCGGCAAATTAAGCAAATTATTCGAAATTTAGCTAGCTTAATGAATTTGCAGACAGTTTTTGATTTGTTGAGTGATACCATTAACGTACAGGATGAAGCTACAGTTCTTAAGGTTACAAATGAATACTATGCAGAAATGATACGTAGCAAATTGCAAAGTAAAGACAGTGAGTATATGGAGAGGCTGAGTAATAATTCTGGAGTTCCGCTTCATGCCCTAAACAAAATGATAAGCGGGGAAGAGATGCTAGATAAAGAACAAGTAGAGTTATTAAAAGTATACTTTGGAGACTAAAAGGTTGTGAGCATTATGAAAATCTGTGCACTATCAGGAAGTCTAAGGAAGAATGATTCTATGTGTAGCTATGCTATTAGGCGTCTTGTACAGCAAATTAAAAGTCAGGTAGAGGATAGTGTTGATTTGTTTTTCCCGAATAATTCGGAACTGAAGATTAATTTCAATGATGGGACGGGAAGAGAATTTAAGGTGGGGCATCAACATAAAGTAGATGACATAATCGAGATTGAAAAGAGGCTTTGTGACTGTGATGTAATTATTTTTGCTAGTCCAGTGTATTTGCACGGAGTGTCTGCATTTATGAAAAATATAATAGATCGCTTGGCCTATTGGGCTCACTTATTGCGATTAAGTGGGAAATTGGCAGTGGTTATTAGCTGTAGTGATCGTAATGGCGTGTCAACTGCATCAGATTACCTTGATTTTGTATTACAGCACTTCGGCTGCTCAGTCATCTCAAAAGTTGAAATTGAGTCAGGAAATATGTCGAAACTTGCGCTTGATAGTGTAATTGACTATAGTGCAGAAATGGTCGTTGAGGCATACAAAGCCAAAAGATATCCGGTAACAGAATTACAAGAAGAGAAATTCAAAGAGTATCAAAAGATGTATATAAATCAGAAAGAGGAAACCTCTGAGAAAAAATTCTGGGACCAAAATCATATGTTTGAGTACAATTCTTTTGGAAGTTATGTCAAAAGTAGGGTAATCTGAATATGGAGGGATATAATGGAGTTTTTAAAAATGACTAAAAAATTAATCCAGGAATATCCTAAGTTCATCTTCGGTTACGTATTTGCTGCGCTCTTAATGAACATTATATCTTTTATAGTTCCTATCTTAAATGGGAAAATTATTGATAGCATTTCAACAAGTTACAACGATTTGACATCTCGAGCTTTCCTACTTGTAATGGGGGGGGCTTTGACGTTAAACATTGCATTGACATTCTTATTTAAGTACATAGTTGCCAAAAAAGGGACTAAAGTGATTTTTACATATAATTTATGTAACTTAAATAGATTGGAGCATAAAATCATTGAACATGCAACTAGCAATCCCTCGTACCTACATAATAGAATTTCGCAAGACGTTGATACTACAGTTAATTTTGTGTTGACGAATATTGTTGGAATATTAGTCAATATAGTTCTTCTGCTATCTGTCGGCATCTTATTTCTAAGGCTTAGTGCAACCCTATTAGTTGCAGTTATTGTATATACATTACTTTTCTTTGCTATCTACATATTCTTTAGACAAAGGTTATATTATACGGGGCGATTGGCGCTAGATGCAAAGAATGTATTTTATAGTATTGAAAATCGAGAGTTTGAAAGAATAAAAGAAATTAAGATGCACGTGGATTATGACAACTCCGACAAATATCTAAAAAGAAATTTTAGTGACATGTATACTAAGAATTTAGAAGCAACAAGGGCCTCGTTGCAATATGAAACCATCAATCAGACTCTTACAATATTTTTTCAGATTACTATTACTATGATTGGAATACAACAAATAAGTAAAGGGGTGATGAGCCTAGGAACTTTTACTATACTAAGTACGTACTTTTATATGTTTTTAGATGGAATCAAGTATTTTTTTAAGTTCGCACAAAGCTATCAGACTTTTAAGGCGTCCTATCAGCGCCTAGAAGAGATAGATAATATACCAGATGATGCGATTGGTGACAAAGAAATTGATTCTGTGGAAAGTTTATTAGCAAAAGATATTTCATATTCCTTTAGTGGAAAGACAATCTATTTTAAGGAAGATTTAACATTAGGGATGAGAGGGCTGATATCAATAGTTGGCCGTAACGGCAGTGGCAAAACTCTATTGAGCCAGATCCTAGTAAACTTATATAACTATGGGCGGCAAGGCATAGTTAGAATAAATAATATCCCTATTTCTGAATTGAATATGAACATAGTTCGCAAATCACATATCTCATACTGCTTTGCCGAGGAACTTTTTCCTGATATGACTGTGGAGGAATTTATTAGTAAATATAAAATGAGAAGTGCTGAATCTCTTCAAGAATTGGCGACAACAATTACTGAGGGTGAATTTGATTTAGTGCCACTACTTAGCTCAAGTATATCGAATTTATCTATGGGAGAACGGAAATTTTTGTCAATTCTATTAACTATAGATAAAGAAGCAAAGTTTTACATTTTTGATGAGCCTCTTGCTAATCTACACCAAAATGTGGCTAGCTGGTTGACAGCATATCTAAAAGAATTGAGTGTAAATCATCTTATCATTGTTATTGACCATAGTCGTGAGTTTGATAAGATTGCTGATCAAATTGTTGAGTTATGAGGAGCATATAGATTTATTCAGTATGTGAAATGAGTATGGAGCGAGGAGGTTTTTGGGCAAAACGGGTGATATTATAGTTTCAAGATTAGCGTTTATATATTTTGCTTATAGAAGCGAACGGAGATGCTATTTATGAGAAAGAATCGAGATAGAATTTTTGGAGACTTCCAGACGGATTCAGCACAAGTAATTAACAATAAGTTTGAAATTGAGAACCAATATGAAACGGTGCATGATGAACTGGAACAGGTGAGTGATAGTAATCTGTATGGTATGGTTATAAAATTATTGAATGATGAGAAACTTCAAAACTATGTTGAAGAGGGTGACGTAGAAGCGTTTATTGATTACCTCAGAACTACAAAGGTATTGCCAAACAGCATTTTAATTACAAATGAAGGCCCAGATGTATACCGCGACTGTGACAATAATTGGTGCGTTAATACTCATGTCATTGGATGGACGGAGTTTGGTATTGCTATTGCGGCAGTTGTAGCTATAATTGCTGGCATAATTGGCACACTAAAAGTCAATGAAGACGAAAAAAGTATACTAGGTGTATCGGTAGAACTTGCTGCAGTTATGGGGAATGCTAGTTTTGCGGAAAAGGTGAATGAATCACTTCAAAATTGGGTGAAAGTTTCTTTAGCGCCAGCCAGTTTGGAGGGGGAATTTGTGTGAAATCACAGAGCCATGTCCCTGATTGTCTGTGTTTAATAACTACTTACAGATGTAACGCCGAATGTAGAGAATGCTGCTTTGAATGTGGTCCGTCATCAGTTGATCGGTTAAATCTAGAGGATATTAAACGCGTGATTGATAACGCGACGAGATTCAAATCAATAAAGTATATTGTATGGACAGGAGGTGAATGTACTTTACTTGGTAGTGACTTGGTAAAAGGTATTCAATATGCCAAAGAAAAAGGATTTCCTTCCCGAATTGTATCAAATGGTTTTTGGGCAAAGACTAAGACTATAGCGGAAGAAAAGTTGAGTACATTAATTAAGGCAGGCTTAGCAGAATTGAACATTTCGACTGGAGATAATCATCAAGAATTTGTTGACGCAAACCTAGCTATTCTAGCAGCGGTTACCGCTGCTAGATTGGGAATATCAAGTGTGATTTCGGTAGAAAAAACAAAGCAGTCTAAATTTAACCTTGATTCGTTAAAAAATAACGAAATCTATCGAGAGTTTATGGATATGGGAATAAATACAGACAAATTAAAAGTAATTAATCCTGTATGGGTATCATTTCATCAAGATACATGTTATTCGTATAAGGATGAAGATTTAGATAATTCTCAGTTAGACAGAGGATGTAATAATATTTTTGACTTTACTGGGGTAGACCCAAATGGCAATTATATCGGGTGCTGTGGATTAACAGTCCGATATATACCATCAATGAACTTGGGTAACGTCAAAGATATAGATATGGTTGAGGCCTATTCCAAACAATATAATGATTTTCTTAAACGTTGGCTATTTATTGAGGGGCCAAAAAGAATTATAGAAAGGGCTCATGAATGGAACCCTGAAATTGAGATTCCTAGATTTCCTCATTTCTGCCTATACTGTTCTTACCTTTATAATAATGAACAGATAAGATGCGAGATTCTGAAGAACTACAAAAAAATAGCTAACGACATAAATAAAAGATTCGAAGATAAGATTAAGTGGGAAAAACTTAGAATTAAAAATGGTGTTGTTCGCTACTAGTATACTTGAGTAGGTGATGATAATGAAGTCATTCAGAAAGATAATCTGGACTATTGTGGCCATACAATTTGTCTTTACTACTATATGTTTTGCCTTTTTCGCACCTGAAACAGTCATTACCCATTTCGGATTTAAGGGGATTGATTCAGTGGGGCCTCGTTATATGCTGTTTTTGGAGCCGATTTGTACCGTAGTTAGTGGTCTTTTGATAATATGGGTAGCAAAAGTTAGACGGCGTGAGAATGGAATTAAGGAAAATATGAATGTGATTATGCCCGCTGAAGGGATGTTGTTAACAGGGCATTTGTTGATTGCTGTCATCATGTCAGTTTTGATATTAGATCAAATAGGACTTACGCATATCTTACAACTTTATTGAATGATGCCTAATCAGAGAAGGGGAGAGGTGAGCGGGTATGAGAACCTTCAGAAAAGTCCTATGGGCCCTAGTGGTGGCTCAGCTCTTGTTTACGCTTGTCTGTTACCTAGTGATTGCACCTCAGCCAGCCGGCTTATTTAGTGTAGAGGCGCTCAGTTCAAACTACCGGCTCTTCTTAGAGCCATTCGCCGTCTTCTCTTGTGGTCTAGGCTTGAGCTGGTTGGCCAGATGCTATCGACACAGGAAGGGGATCAAAGCCACCTTCCCGGGACTAGTGCCCTTTGAGACCTATTTGTTGCTGGGCATGTTGGTCTATTGCCTCTTTATGTCCTTCCTGGTTCTAGATCATAGCGGCATCATGAAGATGCTGCAGGGTTAATTAAAGCATAATGGAAGTGTTGCTAGGAAGAAGGTTTGGCGGATAGTTAGAATTAATATCTTTATTATCATCATACCGAGGGTGGCAGGCGTTAGAAGAGAGATTATTTGTTGAAATACCAGTTTATTTTAAAGAGTTACCTTATTTCTTCCTTAAGCACCGCAATTGCATTCTTACATCAACTTGCATATAATATAGAGGTAACACAAGGGGTGCCGCGACTGCGGCTGAGATGGGGCTTTGCCTCGGACCCTCATAACCTGATGAAGTTAATACTTACGTAGGGATGTGGCAAGTTGAATCTGATTGATGGACTCATCCTGCGCGTCATGCCGGGATGGGTCTTTTTTTATCGAGTCCAAACGCAAGTGGGTGTTACGTATTCTCAATAGAAAGGAGACGGTAACCATTAAACAGAGAGTGCATCGCTGGTTTGAATCAAGTGTGGCTTGGCT
>ERZ772770.82-NODE-82-length-21261-cov-3.32925_pt1 | contig 21261 bp, 10 predicted proteins | sample MGYA00511361_ERZ772770 | MGnify/ENA primary metagenome ERZ772770 (study PRJEB29015, sample SAMEA2738026) | human oral metagenome | biome: human oral; feature: human-associated habitat; material: saliva | place: China | collected 2251 ... | reverse complement strand
ACTGAAGCACCTAAGGCTGAGGCAACCGAGGCACCTAAGGCTGAGGCAACCGAGGCACCTAAGGCTGAGGCAACTGAAGCACCTAAGGCAGAGACTCCCAAGGCTGAAGCACCTAAGGCTGAGGCTACCGAGGCTCCCAAGGCTGAGACTCCTGCCCCCACCGCTCCTGCAACCCCCGAGCCGACCACCCCCTCCACCCCGACCCCCGAGGCAAAGCAGGCTGACCCCTCCATCGTTATCGAGGATGCTCGCTTCCCCGGTAACGCACAGCTGAACACCGTGAGCGTTGTTGGCACCGGCTTCTACGGTGAGAAGGTTGGCCCCGGCGTACAGGTCAGCATCTACGCACTGGACGCAGACAACCAGATCACCGGTGAGGCTCTCGCTACTATCGTGGTACCCGCAGAGCAGATTCAGGACGGCACCTTCAAGTCTTCCATTACCGTTGAAGCAAGCAAGCTGCCTGCTGGCGCATCCTACGCACTGGCTGCTGTCAGCAACCCGCAGGGTCAGCCCAACGAGAAGCTCGTGGCTATCTCCTCCTTCAAGGTCACCGAGTCTACCTCCCCCGAGGCTCCCAAGAACGAAGAGACTCCCGCTCCCGTAACTCCGGCACCCGAGACTCCCAAGGCTGACGAGACTCCCGCTCCTGTAACCCCGGCACCCGAGGCTCCCAAGACTGAGACCCCCAAGGAAGAAACTCCTGCTCCGGAAGCACCCAAGGCTGAGACTCCGGCACCCGAGCAGACCGAGACCCCCGCTCCTGAGGCACCCGCGGCACCCGAGAATGCAACCCTCACCACCGAGGATGCTTCCCTGGATCCGAACGACCAGTACAACGTTCTGACCTTCAACGGCTCCGGCTTCACCCACGAGTCCGTCGCTAACGGTGTCCAGATCGCAATCTACCGTCTGGATGCAAACGGCAACATCACCGGCGAGGCTCTGGCAACCCACGATATTCCCGCTTCTGAAATCGTGAACGGCACCTTCCGCGTCAAGGTTAGCGTTCTTGCCGAGCTACTGCAGCCCGGTTACGCCTACGCAATGGTGGCAACCAGCGACCCCAACGGCCTGGTGCACCAGGTGGCAGTCACCACCGCTACCGTGAGCGATGCGAACAACCCCGCACCGACCCTGCCGGCAGCTACCGAGGGTGACAACACCACCGTTCGCGATAATGGCGACGGCACCACCAGCGTCTTCACCGCTGAAATGCGCGAAGACGGTTCGGTTGTCGTAACCGAGACCCGTATGCCTTCTTCTCAGGCACCCAAGGCTAAGGTTGGCAACGCATCCGCTGCCACCTCCTCTAGCTCCAATGGCCACACTGTAGGTGTCTCCGGCACCAAGGGTTCGACTTCGACCTCTTCTTCGGCTTCCTCGAAGCCGCAGCTGGCTAACACCGGTGCTGAGGGCGTTGCAGGTATCGCAGGTGTTGGTGCCGCAGCTCTGATTGCTGGTGCTGCACTGATGCTCCTGCGCCGCCGTAGCCTCTAATAGCTCAGCCTCTATAGGTTAGGCTCTGAAAATCTGATGCTCACCGCAAGGTGAGTGACACGAGTGCCGCCAATGCTCTAGAAAGAGTATTGGCGGCACTTTTGCGTGTCGGTGGTTTTGCGTGCCGACAGTTTTGCTGAGCTGTTCTGCCGAGGTTATTTATTGGGTGTTTATTGGTATGCACGCTTTTAGTGAATGCGCCGGGAAAAGCGGTGTGACCTGCTATTTTTTCACTTAAAAGAAATAAATTAAATGCATGAATGTGCAGAATATTTTTATCTCAAATCCATTAAAACTGCATATGCATGCAATAAAACCTTGAGCCTCAAGGGAGAGTTTAAAAATTTTGCCTAGTCCATGCAATTTGAGTGCTCTTGATGCTGTTCCGAAGAGTAAAAAATATTCTGTGTGGGTTATTGCACAGGAAAACACTTGGAAGGTAAAGCGGATTTACCGCAATAAACGCAAAAGTATTGTTAGTGTGGAATTACCGATAAATAGAGCGATTCCCTTCGCGGTAACTTCCACTATTACATGAACGTTATGACTAGTCCGTACGTTATAGCGTTCAATCCCGAAGAGGCACCTGTCCACCTTCGATCCGTGGCACCCTCCGGAGGGTATCGTTCACACTCACAGAAAAGGTGTGTTCCATGCCCGAACCCGCTCACTCAAAAACTCGTGCAACAGCCGCTATTGCTGCTTCCGTCCTGTCCGTCACCGGTGTTGGTGCTGCGCACGCAGATGTGCAGGTGCAGAATACTGGAGGAGTGGCTTCAGCGACCACGGTGGAGTCTGATAATCCTCCCTCCGAGGAAGATGTAACCCCCATCGAAAACGTTGCTACCCAGAATTCCCCGCAGGTGTACGTAGAGCAGGGCGTTGTCATTAACCCCGCACGCTCCCAGAGCATCACCGTCAGTGGTGAAGGCTTCACCGGCGGCCCTGTTGAGCGTTACGGCGTGGCGGTCTACGTGAGCGAATACCGCCAGTACCCCCTCTACGCGTTGGCTCGCGGCTCCGCCGTAGCGATGACCCTCGTACCCGAACTCGACGTGGAGGGTGGTCGCTTCAGCACCCAGCTGACCCTGCCCGCAGGTACCCTCGACCCCAACCAGCAGTACGTCGTCGCGACGGCAGTGGTTGACCCCGGCAAGGGCTACGCAACGGAAGACCCCTCCTACAACTCCTCTGCACCCCTGGAGCTGCTGCCTGCAGACACTCAGAATGAGCCGCTCAACGCTCAGATTCTTTCGGGCCAGCTGGAAATCCCGCAGGAAAAGAACCTCATCGTCTACAAGGTCACCGGTCTGGGTGAGGCGCAGGCCTTCGAGGTGATGACCTATGCCTACGCCCTGGATAGCCAGGGTAACCGCATCCTGCTCGCTGCCTCTCCCGCACGTGCCGACGTTATGAACGGCACCCTCTTGGATGGCATTGAGGTGCCCGGGTCCAGGTTGGAAGAAGTGCAGGCTGTTCACGAAGATCTGCGCTATGTGCTCAGCGTTGAAATCGCGCCCTCTGCCGCTAATGGTTATACCGCCCAGGAAGTTGAGGTTCCCTTCATGAATGGTTGGAATGCACAGAATGGCTCCGCTCCGGTTGCTACCGCTGAGCGCGCAATGGCGGAGCAGGCACAGTCTAAGAAGAAGCGGTCTGAAGAGGATGTACAGTCCGAGCAGAGCGCCCAGGCTGAGTCTGTCCAGGCTGCCTCGAATGCCCAGTCTGAGCAGGTGGTTGCCGTGAGCCCCGTCGAGCAGTTCGACCGCGTACTGCCCGAGGATGACCCGCGCCGCCACTACGACCTGCCGCGCAACACCGTCTTTGACCGCGTCCATGACACCACCGAAGAACAGAACAACACCTCTAACCCCGTGATGACCGCCCGCCTGCACGTAGAAGAAACCGTAGTTCCCGAAAATGACTCTGAGAAGGCTCTGACCGTGCGCGGCGAGGGTTTCACTGGCGTCAGCTCGGTACACCTGATGGTTAGTGCTGTCGACGAATACGGTGTGGCACGCGGTGGCGTAATTGCCTCGGCTGATGTCTCTGAGATTGACGCCTCCGGTGCTTTTACTGCCCAGGTGCAGATTCCCGGCTCGGAGGTCAAGCCCGGCACTACCTACCGTGTGAGTGCTGTGGCGGAGGATGAGCAGGGCACCGTGCGCATGGTCAATGGTGGTTTCACTGTCGATCGCGATAGCGCGGATAACGTGCCTGCAACCCCTGAGGCGTCGGAGTCTGAAAGCTCTGCGCCTGAGGTTAATGCGCCTGATGCTACCGCGCCTGCTGAGGCTACCGCTCCTGCGGCAGATCAGCAGAAGGCGGGGGAGAGCGCTACCGACCAGAAGGATGATACTTCGGTTCCGGTTCAGAACACCGGTGCTCAGGATGCGTCCGCTCAGAAGGTCGAAGCTCAGGAGGTTGAACTGCAGAAGAGTGGCGAGCAGAAGGCGCAGGCCTCTGGTTCTCAGAAGGTTGCCGCTGGTGCCCAGCAGAAGCGTGAGCAGTTGGCGGCTACCGGCGCCTCCAATATGTTGGTCATTAGCGCTGATGGATCGCTGTCACTGCTTGCCGGTATGCGTTTGAGCCGCCGTCGCCGTAGTGAGATGCAGCTCAGTTCTCGCCGCTAAAACAGGTCAATTATTGCCCCACTAGGCAAAACATGCACATAGATGTAGGGATGTCCGAAATGCAAGATTCGGGCATCCCTACATCTTTAACTTTTTCTAAGGTTATACCTATAATTTAGAGTGCTGTCATAGACGGTACTATCACTCTTACCACCCCGTTCACCCGGGGTAGGAGTCGCTGTGAAGCGCCTCCCGGTCACCGATATCAGAGAACCGTTATTCTGCGCCTACTTCCGACCTTTGGGCGCAGGAGTCACACAACGATTCATCACACTCACTCACGAAAATAGGTGACCATGTTTTCCACGCAGCGTTCCTGCCGCGGCGCGGCGCTAGTAGCGTCTGCCGCCCTCGGTTTGGGCGGCTCCGTCGCGCCTGCAACTCTGGCCCCCGCTACCTTCGCATCTGCCGCTCACGCGCAGACTCAGCTGTCTCCGAAGCCTGAACTTCCCATCGCCGTTGCCACCGATGTGGTTCAGCACAGCATCACCTTGGATCTGCTGGCTCAGACTAGCGACTACACTCTCCTGCAGGTCAGCGGTGTAACTTCCCTGGATCAGGTGAAGGTTCGCCTGTCTGCCATCTCCGTTGAGGATGGCATTATCGCCACTATGACCGTACCTGATGCTCAGCTGACTGCCTCAAAAAATGAAGAAGGCAACATGGAGCTGAGCATTCACCAGCGCCTCAATGTTGAGCAGCCGTACATGGTCGAAATTGAGAATCTAAGCAACGGCGAGACTGTCTCCGTTGAGTTTATGCCTGAGCATGGTGTAACAGCCGATGAGATTATGGCTAGCCGCCAGAACATTTTCTTCCCCGACACCCCCGGTGTTCCCCGCGTTAACCGCGTGGAGGCGAACCCCGCCCCCGAGGTGTCCCTGAGCCCCAGCGCATCCCCGAGTGCCGCGAAGGATAGCCCGCGCCCGACGGTAGCCCCGGCACCTTCTGAGGCGCCGTCTGCATCGCAGAGCGCTTCGGCACGTCCTTCCGCGAGTGCATCTGCTAGCGCCTCGGCGAATGCGTCGGCGAGTGCATCCGCGAGTGCGTCTGCCAGTGCTTCTGCTTCGGCGAGCTCTTCTGCTGATGATGCGGCGCCCGCTGAGGTGACCGAGGATCGTCTGCTGGTGCACTCCCGCTCTGATCAGGCTCCCGCGGAGACCCGCGAGGCGACCCTGGAAATTTCTACCGCAGAACTGCGCGGTTCGGATGAGGTGCAGCCGATTAGCGTGCGCGCTAAGAACGTGGCAGAGAGCGGCTTGGGTTATGACGTGATGGTCTTTGAAATGCCTGCCGATGGTGGTGCCGTGGGTTCGCCGCTGGCGACCACGCATGTGAGCCCTCAGCAGGTGGCTGATGCTTCTTTCTCTGCTGATTTGAAGGTTCCCGGCACTTCTTTGAATGCGGGTAAGCGCTACCGTGTGGTTGTGGTGGGTGGTGACTCCACTGAGGAGCTGAAGCTCATGGCGACCAGCACTTTTGGTGTGAGCGTGATTCAGCGTGCTGTTCCTGTTGATCCGGCTCCGAGGCATACGAATACTGTTGTTCGCCCGCTGGCCCCGGTGATTTCTGAGGCGAATCAGCGGGTGAGCCCTTCGGCTCCTTCGGGGTATGTGAGCCCTGTGGGCTCTTCAGATGCCTCTGCAGACACTCAGGGTTTGGTGACTGATTCTGTCGCTAAGATTCCGTCGGCGGATGGCGCTCTGGGCTACATTGTGCAGGCGCAGCAGTCTGCGCGTGCGATTACCGCGCAGGCTCGTAGTTCTGTGGCAGAGACTGCGGTGGTTCCTTCGACGCTGGTGATGTCTGGTTATGCGACGCTATTGCCTGGTCGTACTGTGGTGAACCTGTTGGGTTATCAGTCTCCTGAGGGGGAGACGGTGACTGTTGCTTCGCCGCAGGAGAATGCGGGTGCTGCGGGTTCGGGTAGCTTCTATACGCGTAGCTCGAAGTCGCGCGGTGATTCTTCCGGTTCGAAACTGGAGGCGAGCGCCCAGGATAACGGCCCTCTGCCGGAGGGTACCTTGCCGCTGAGTATTGCCCTGCTGGGTTCGGTTGCCTTTGTGGGTACCGCTGTGGCGGTTAATGTGTATCGACGTCGCATTGAGGGTGTTGAGGAGCTGGGCGCTGAGTAGCCCTGCTTGAATAGCTCCGGATTCTGGATCTTCGCGCGTGAGACGTGTGGCTCTCTGTAGGGGAGTCGTTGAGTGGGAGGCGCTCTGCCGGGTGCGTGTTCGGTGGGGCGCCTTTTGCGCGCCTGGTTGCCTGCGTACCTGATGTCGACCCTGCTGCGTGGCGGTCTGTTGCGCTCCGGTCTGGTGTGCCTTGGGGATGGTGTAAAAAATCTCTTTTTCGTGCACTTGTGGGAATATTTATGGCATTCGAATTTTGCGTTATTTATATCTCAGTAAAGTATTTAATTCCCTTTTATTTCGGCAATTGTTGCGGCATAAAGTTTTAGCACATGAATGCAATGCAACATTTAGTGCAATATCTATGTTAGGCTGGGATATAACCGACGTACTGGTGCGCAAATACCTGGATAGAAACACCGGCTTGTGGTGAGCCTTCCCTAGTCCACGCTTTGCGTCTACATCGATTGAAATGGCACACATGACTATCACTCGACTTCCGAAACGCATTCATGCTCTTTCGCTTGTTGCCGCTCTAGGTGCAAGCGCTTTTGTGCTTCCTGGCGCCTCCGCAGTAGAGGCTGAAGCAATTAATGTGAATGATTGTCTGGCGGCTCTAGTTAATAACGAATTTGATTCGAGTTGCCCTTATGAAGACCTTGAAATTGAGGTCGATACCATCGAAATTCGCGTGCAGTCCATTAAGGATGGCAAAGCGACCCTGAAGCTTGCACCCCTTTACGAGGGTGGCTATGTGGGTGACGCATCCAAGGTCTACTTGGTGTTGCAGTACTACAGCACCTCTGGCGCGCTGCTCGGATCTGACACCTACGAGCCTTCTGCCCTGCAGGTTGAGCGCGCTGATGACGGCTCGATGCTTGTCACCTTTGAGTTGCCGCAGATGCCCCAGGAAGGCTACTACTCCATTAGTGCCATGGATCTGGTGACCTCCGACGCGGGTTACGGCGAATTCATGATTTCTGGAGGCTCCCTCGTACCGCACGCTATTCCGGTTGAGGATGACTCTGACGAGGTTATGGTGGACAAGAAGGAGAGTGCCCACCATGTGCCGACCATTGATGAGTTGAAGGCGCTGGAGAAGCTCCGTGAAGAGGAGCAGAAGAACCAGCAGGCTGCAGATCAGAAGGGTAGCAAGGATAGGGTCAAGGTGGAGATTCCCTCTGATTCTTCTGAACACTCGAATTCTTCTGAACACCCGGATCTTGAAACTCACACTCAGAAGCTGGAACAGGTCCCGGGTGGATCGGGCTCTTCTCGTGATACTCAGACCCTGAGCGTTTCGGAACTGAAGGTTGCGTATGCTGAGGTGCGCTCTGATAAGGAAACCAAGCCGGTGACCATCAGTGCAGAGCGCCTGCCCGCAAACGCGGCTGGCTACGACCTGATCGTGGTTGAAACCGATATGAGCGGCAACCACAAGGGCGATGCGCTGTCCATTACGCACATCAGCTCTAATCGCATCGTCAATGGCGCGTTCAAGGAAGAGATTGGTATGCCCGGTTCTCTGTTGAAGACCGGCTCGGTGTACACCGCTTACCTGGTCCGTGCGGACGATACTGAGTACGCGGAAGAAGTTGTCTCGGTGCGATTCAAGGTCAGTGGCGAGGCGACCGGTAGCTCAACCTCCTCGACGAAGGATGAGTTGCCCAGCCAGGATGCGAGCGCTACGGTGGCACCCAGCACCAAGACTGATGCGGCTACTAGCCCTGCCCAGCGCAGTGTCCAGAGTGGCGTCTCTACTTCGGGGTCGAAGGAACCCGCCTCGAGTGCGCCTCAGTCGACTTTGGCGGCGGTGAGCGCTATGTCCCAGCAGCAGGAGGCGAAGGCGGAACGTCAGCGTCAGGCCCTGCAGACTTTGGCTCAGGCGCGCACGATGACTCCGCGTTCGGCTATTGAACCCACGCGAACTGATTTGGCGTCCGCGTACCGTTCTGGTTCTGACCCGGCATCTATTGCGGCTGCCGCAAATTCCGGCGCGGTCGCACAGGGACCCACGAGTGATGCCACCTCCGGTAATGGCAATAAGGGCTTCACGCCCGTCATCCACTCGGAAACCAATACTCGTTCTGCCGCGGTGAACTCGACCACCACCCATGTGCAGTCCAATACGAATGCTGACCGCCAGGATGGCGTGAAGGCTGCGGCTTCCGTTGCGGCTCCTACCAGCGAAGAGGTGGCTCAGCATGGTACGGCGTTATGGGCTATTGGTGGCGTTGGTCTGACCCTGGTGGTTGGCGCTGCGTGGACGGCTCACCGCAGGGGCTTTCTGAGCTCCTAAAGCCCTTGGTGTGCTTGCGCGTTGTGCCTGCTGGTAGGGCACTTATTCATGCCCTCAATATGTCTTGAGATATCCCTCACCCCCGTAATCTGTAGTTGCAGATTGCGGGGGTGAATTGCGTGTTCAGGGTGTTCAAAAAGCATCTACCCTCGCGTGAATAAACCTTAAGGTTCGTGATAGGGTTGAAATAACCGATAAATAGATGCGCGCTACTTTTGTGTTTTCACCGGAGGAAATGCGAGGCGGAGTAAGGTACGACTTTTCCGGGGACCTTACATCCCGGAAAGGCTCCCAAGAGCATACGAAGACATGCCGCTAGCACGCATCAATTCCACCATGAAAAGACGCATCGCATGAGCACTCATTCAACAAAGTACTGTGTTGTCACCGCAACCCTTTTGATTGCGGGGCTTCAATGCGGGCTTGTTGCACCTTCCATGGCGGCGGAAATCCGCGTCACCACGCATACGGCGGTACCCAAAAGCGTTGGACACCGCGTGGATGGGCACCGTGTGGAACAGAATGACGTTGCACCGAACGGGCAGAAGCAGAACGCGGCATCTAAAGTCACCATGAAGGCGCAGCTTCAAGAGGGTGGTTTTCTGCTGCGGTGGAACGGACTCCCTCAAGAGCTGACGGCTACAGACATTCTGGTAGACATCGACTTCTACACTGTTACTGGTGAATACGGCGGTTCCATTGTTGAGAACCCGCAGGTATCCGAGGGGGAGAACAGGGGCGAATATAGCCTCCTCATGAGCCTCGCCAGGGGAAAAGAAGTTGTGTACGTCATCGTTCTGACCGACAGCGTCAACAATATCGCCTACGAATTCTTTGTTAAAGAAGATGGGAGACGTCTAGTTCAGACCGTCGACCCGCGCAACGGTAAGGCAAAGCCCACCGAGCCGACGGTCGATATTGAGCATGAAGAAGCAGAAACTTCCGAGGCGAGCCCCACTCCGATCTCTGGCGCGGAGAACGACCAGGACGAAGACAACCAGCTCTCACCCACTCTTAGGGATACGTTGCACCCCACGCCAGAAAGCTCAACGGCAGCCCCGGTTAAGGTGCCGCGCGGACGGTACATTGTCTCCGAAGACACCAGCGTGTACGACCCGCAGAACCAGAGGAAGGGTAAACCGCGCCTGTCCGTACAGGATTCCCAGGGTGACTCCCAGGACGACACGAAGCCGGTTACGATTCTCGGCACGAACTTCGCGCAGAATACCAGCGGCTACGACCTGATGGTTATGGAAGTTGACTCTGAAGGCAACACGGTAGGGGACGCGCTCGCCATTGTGCATGTTGGCCCGGAATCCATTTCTGCCGGTTCTTTTGAGGCCGTTATTGGTGTGCCCGGTGCGTCCTTGCAGATTGGCAAGACGTACCTGGTGGCAGCATTTGACGCCGCCAATGATGGCAACCTTCAGCTGAATACGGTTCGTTTTACGGTGACTCAGGCTTCTGCCGATAATGGTGGCTCGTCGTCTGATTCTTCCTCTAAGAACGAGAGCGAATCGGCTGCGGAACCTTCTGCGAATCCTACGATTGCCACTGATACTGCAGGTGCATCCGGCGCGAGCACACCCGCCGCAGGTTCTAGGTCTAAGACCCGCGGTATTCAGGGTGATACCGCCATGGCTCCGGGCACTAAGGACGCCACGATTTCTGTTCCGCGCCCCTCGGGTGGTTCTGTTACCGAGTCTTCCTCGGCTCTGGGGTACCGCACTGAGGAGGCGCAGCCTGTTCAGGTGCCGACCCCCGACTCTAATCTGCCTTCGGGTATCGACTCGGCGGCGCAGTCTCGCCGCGCCGCGATTCTGAATGGTTCTTCCTCTCAGGTTCGTACTGAGCACGGGTCGCCGGATGGTGTGAAGGCAACGGAGGCGCAGATTACCCGCAACACGGATAAGAGCTTGCCTCTTCTGCCGATTTTGGTAATTTTGGGTGGCGGCCTCATTCTTGGCGCCTTGGGTGTGTCGCGTGTGCACGCTCCGAAGAAGGGATAGTTGCCTATAGACCGGGGGAGGGGCGGCCCCCGGTACTTGGGTGGCATGCTGGCGTGGGTTGGCTGTATCCCCGTCAGTGTGTTGCGAGGTGTTCTGTCATAAAACGGTTTCTTGGAATCTGATGTTGAGAAATACTCACACTGTCGATATAGTGAGCCTGTCCTAACAATGTCGATAGTATGGATACACACCAATGAAGATTTTCACATCTGGCACCCGCCTCTCCAAGGGAGCCTGCGCCCTCGCCGTTGCTGGCGCTGTTGCCCTGCCCCTGGCACCCGTTCTCGCCGAGAACATTAATATCGCCGCCCAGAACGTTGCCGCCCAGAACGTCGCTGCAGGCGACCAGGCAACCGCTGGCGCGTCCTTCGGTTGGGGCGTGCGCGCATCCTTCCTGTCCTATAACGGTATGCCCCGCGAAATGACCGACGGCGCAGCCTGGGACGCAACCGCGAAGCAGTTCACCTTCACCCCGACCTCCACCACCGTCTCTGAAGACGGCAAGCAGGTCACCCTGCAGGCTGCCGGTCGCCTCTGGTTCACCGGCCACTGCGCCGAAGGTCAGGACCCCGAAACCGGCTGTGCCCTGAACCTCACCTTCTCTAACCCCCGCGTGGAACTGAACCTCGCTGACGGCACCGGCTCCCTCTACATGACCGTGCGCACCAAGAACTACGCCAGCGGCAAGTTCGAGGGCCCCATGGAAGTCAAGATGGCTACCCTGAGCACCGGCACCGCCAAGCAGAGCGAGAAGGATGGCGTGGTCAGCATCAGCGGCATCTCCGCGAACCTGACCGCCGACGGTAACCACGCCTTCTCCGACTTCTACAACGAAGGCGCCAGCCTCGACCCGCTGAGCATCTCCTACACCGGTAGCGCAGCCAACGCCCCCAAGAGCGCCTACAGCGCCGCCGAGTCCTACAACACCGGTGCGGGCGTGAACCAGCCCCAGAACACCGCACGTCTGGGACAGAACCACATCGTGCACGTGGCACCCCCGAGCTTCAGCGGCGACACCACCTACACCGTGCTGAACAGCTCCAACCTGAAGATGACCGACACCGGCGTCCTGAAGGCAATTAAGGGCGTTTTCGCTGTGGACGCTGACGGCAACCGCATGCTCGTCATCGGCAGCGAGACCAACAAGCCCGAGCTGTACACCGTGACCGCTGAGGGTAAGCTCGTCTCCTCCGGTATCTACTCCGACGTTGATCTCGGCGCCACCACCGTCAAGGCAATCGGCTACAACCCCGCCAACAACACCTGGGGCATCCTCAGCATTGACGGCCAGGGCGGCGGCAAGCTGACCATTATTGACGCATCCGGCAAGGCAACCTCGCAGGCTCTGCCGAAGCCCGACTCCATCGACCCGCAGGTTGTGAACGCCTACTCGCTCGACGAGTACTACGGCGACTCGTTCTCCAACAACACCGTGACCCTCGCGCCGCTGCCCGACGGCAGCTTCGTGTACGCGCCGTCGACCTCCATCTACGATGCGTCTGGCGAAAAAGTGGTCCAGAAGGGCCACCTGCTGCACCTGAGCAGCAACGGCGTATCTCTGGTGCCGAACTCCTCGCCCGAGGGCTACACCACCACCCTGTCCTCGACCCTGGTCAGCCCCAAGGGCTACATTTACCGTTGGAACAACTGGTCCGGCGGTAAGGTCCAGGTTCTCAAGTACGAGAACGGCACTTTCAGCGTGGTCCGCGAGTCCTCAACCCTTGAGGGCTTCGAGAAGACCGAGGTCGCCACCATGTTCCTGACCCGCGCGGGTAACGTGGTCGTGGTGGACGCATCCGGCTCCCGCCTGGTGTTCATGGATGACACCCTGAACAAGGTGAACGAGGTGGTGCTCTCCTCGATGCGCAAGACCGACAAGAGCGGCGGCTACAACGCCCTCGAGCTGCCCAACGGCGATATTATCTACCCGACCAGCTTCGAGAACCCGAACACCTACGAGGATCAGCTGTGGCTGAACCGTCTGGCAGCGAACCCGGCACCGGCTCCTGAGCCGACCAAGGCACCGGAACCGACTAAGGCACCTGAGCCGACTAAGGCACCTGAGCCGACCGTTGCTCCGACCGAGGCACCTACCGTCGCGCCTTCTGCTGAGCCTACTGTTGCTCCCACCGCGGAGCCCACTAAGTCTGCTGAGCCGACCGTTGCTCCGACCGAGGCACCCTCTGCAACTGCAGAACCCACCATGACGCCTTCTGCAAGCGCTGAGCCTACCGCGGAGCCTTCGGTAACGGCTGAACCCACTGCGACCGCAGAACCGACTGCTGAGCCTACCGTGACCGCTGAGCCGACTGCTGCTCCGACCGTGGAACCCTCTGCAACCGCTGAGCCCAGCGTGACCGCAGAACCCACCGCTGTGCCTTCGGAGGAGCCCACCTCGCCGTCTCTGCCGACCGCGTCCGTGGCGCCTTCTGTCGCCCCGAGTGCTTCTGTGACTCCTTCTGCAACCCCGAGTGCATCGGTGAGCGCATCCCCGACCGCGGTTCCGAGCGTTCCCGCCGTGACCCCCTCGGCGAGCGCATCCGCATCGGCGTCCGCTAGCGCGTCTGCTTCTTCGAGTGTTTCTGCGAGCGCGTCGAGCTCCGCAAGCAGCTCCAGCAGCGCTTCGGTGAGCGCATCGGCGAGCGAGTCGGCATCTTCGAGTGCCTCCGCTTCCGCGAGTGCTTCCGCTTCTGAGAGCAGCACCGCCGACCAGAACACTGCCGGCCACAAGGGCGGCTCCAACGGTGGTTCTGACACTGGTTCCGGCGCATCCGATAACTTGGGTGTGAGCGGTTCCAACGGTGGTTCCTCTAACGGTGGTTCCTCCCTCGGTGGTGGTTCTTCCGCAGGTAGCTCCTCGACCTCCGGTAGCTCCTCCTCGAAGCTGGCTCAGACCGGCGCATCCGGCGCTATGTTCGCCGCAGCAGCTGGTGCTATCACCCTGGCTGCAGGTACCGCACTGGTTGTGGCACGCCGCCGCAAGAGCTAAGATTTAGCCTTCACGCAACACCCCGCTTCGTCACTCGTTCATGAGTGGGGAAGCGGGGTGTTCCTTTCATACAATGGAAATATGACTATTCTGAATGTAATCGCAACCTCGCACGGCACCGACTCGGTCGCCGGTCGCGAGGCTATCACGCTGATTCGTGAGCAGATTAAGTTCCTGCTCGCTCAGCGTAACGACGGTGTGGAGTACCGTGTCCACGCCGCATATGTGGATGTGGAATCTCCCAGCGTTGATGATGCCGCAGCCTCCCTGCCCAATGATGAACCCTGCGTGATTGTGCCGATTCTGCTGTCGACCGGCTTCCACACTCAGGTGGATTTGCGCCGTGCCGCACGCAATAGCGGCATTGAGCGTATCAGCATTGGTGAGTCTCTGGGCCCGGATGCGCGCCTTGCCGCGCTGACCCGCGCCCGTTTGGAGGAATCTGGCTGGACTCCCGGTGACGGCCCTGTAGTGCAGGGTGCTGCCGGTTCTTCCCGCCCTGATGGTCGTGCGGACATGAGCCGCGCGGCTGAGCTGCTGGCTGAGGAGTTGCACGTTCCGGTTCATCACGGCTTCATTGCCGCTATTGATCCGAAGTTCCACGAGGTGGTTGTCGAACATCAGCCCAAGTTTGCTGCGACCTACCTGCTGGCGGAGGGGTTCTTCGCCGGTAAGATGCGCCGTGATGCTGAGTCGACCGGTGTGCCGGTGAAGGTTGCCGCGCCGCTGGTGAACGCGCAGGGTGGCGCTTCTGCTGCCGTGGTGGCGGAGTGCTTTATTGACCGCATGGATGCGGCTATTACCCAGCTGGACGCCGCCTAACAACTCAGGTTTGCGGTGCGTGTAGATGCGCTCGTAAGGCTGAAAATGTTAATACAAAAAACCTCGGGACGTCATGGTCCCGAGGTTTTTGTATTGCTGTGTTTGAGTAGCCGTAGGAGGCTGAGAGTTTAGGCGATCTTGAGGTAGACGTCGCCGTCGCGGACCTCTACGGGGTAGACCTTGATGGAGTAGGAGGGGTCAGAGAGGCACTCGCCGGTGGTCAGGTCGTAGACCTCCTTGTAGAGGGGGGAGGTGATGGTGGGGTTGCCGTTCTTCTCGCCGACGATGCCGCGTGCGAGGACCAGTGCCTGGCTGTGCGGGTCGAGGTGGTCGCTGGCGAAGATGCCGTGCTTGGTCTTGTAGATGGCGTACTGGTAGCCGTCGACCAGGGCGACTTCACCCCAGTTTTCTTCGAGGTCAGATTCGGCGCAGATGCGTACCCAGTTCTCAGCCATGGGGGTTTCCTTTCGAAGTGGTGGTCTGCGCCGCGCGGGGTGCAGGACACAATAGCGGTTCGTGTGTTCTTTGTTTGGAGTTTACCTTATGAAACCCACATTTGGAAATGGGGCGCGCGGAGGGTGCTAAAGGTTATTTTTACCCTAAAAGACGACCTTGAATTTTATAGATTAGCCTTACCTAAATTAAATCTAGATAAGGTAAGAATACCCTATTCTAGCCCGGTATTCCGCGGATTTTTTTGGAAAATTTTCCCAAAAAATGCGGATTTTCGATACTTCAACCCCGCGCTAGCGTGTACGATAAAAGTCGTAGTTAAAAACGCCTTTTGACTGCCTGAAAAAACAACATAATCCCACACAAAAATGTTTCGTAATTTTCAGATGCATTCTAAAGAAGCGGGCGCTTCAACTACTCGGTACGCATCAGGTACGAGCCCAGCGGTACGGAAACTAGGAGTTCCAACGCCGGGCACGGTCCAGCCGCACACTGAGGGTAGATAAGTGCCATGAACTACCTGCATTACAACTAGGAAGGAAAATCCATGTCGCACACTCCCCGCAACATTCTCGTTGTCGGCGCAGGCCCGGCTGCGTGGCGTTTTGTACGCGCGTACCACGAAGGCGCTGAAGCTGCCGGTCGCGCAGCGGACACCATCACCGTCCTCAACGATGAGCCCTACATCCCCTACGACCGCGTTGCTATCGAGCAGATTTTCAAGGACACCGAGAAGGACCTGACCCTCGGTGACCCCGAACTGTGGAATGCAGAGAACATCAACCTGGTCAACAACTGCCACGCAGAGAAGCTTGACCGCACCCGCCGCGTCGTCACTGACACCGAAGGCAACGAGTACCCCTACGATGTGCTGATCTTCGCAACCGGTTCCCGCGCGGTTCGCATCCCCATTCTTAACTCGGACGCCGCACACGTCTTCCGCACCATTGACGACGTGAAGAACATGGTCTCCGAGGTCAAGCGCCTGCAGTCCACCCTCGGCCGCGCGCCCCGCGGTATCGTCGTCGGTGGCGGTCTGCTCGGTCTCGAAGCAGCTGAGGGTCTGAAGGACCTGGGCGCAGAGCCCACCATCCTGGACGTGGCTCCCTGGCTGCTGTCCGTTGAGGTTGACCAGGGCGGCGGTTACGCCGTGAACGCCCAGATCAAGGCAACCGGCATTGATATTGAGACCGGCGTGTACATCTCCGGCATCAACAAGGACGCTGACGGCAACGTCGTCTCCGTCTCCATCGCAGACTCTCCCTCCGAGGACGCAGAAATCCGCACCCTGCCCGCCGACATGGTGGTCTTCGGTGCCGGTATTCGCCCCAACGACGAGCTGGCACGCGACGCTGACCTGGCACTGGGTGAGCGCGGCGGTATTCTCGTCAACGACGCATGCCACTCCTCCGACGAGCACATTTGGGCTATCGGTGAGGTCGCCTGCGTGCTGGGCCGCACCTGGGGTCTGGTCGCACCGGCTAACGCTATGGCTGACGCTGTGGCAGCTAACCTGCTCAACGACAACGAAGAAGCTCAGGTTGAAGAGTTCGACATCGCAACCAAGCTGAAGTTCTCCGGCGTTCAGGTGGCTGGCTTCGGTGACCGCCGCGGCACCACCGAGGGTTGCCTCGAGGTTCTGTTCGCAGACCCCGCACGCGGCATGTACCAGAAGATCGTGACCAGCGGCGACGCAAAGACCCTGCTCGGTGGTGTGTTCGTCGGTGACACTGCTCCCTTCGACTCCCTCAAGCCCCTGCTCGGTCGCGAACTGCCCGCTGAGCCGAACGTCTACTTGACCGCAGCTGGCGGCGGCGACGGCATCCCCGACACCGAACTGCCCGACGACGCAATCCTGTGTTCCTGCAACAACATCAGCTTCGGTGCTGTCCGTGAGGCAATCGTAGACGGCAACCACGATGTTGCATCCCTGAAGTCCTGCACCACCGCGGGTACCCAGTGTGGTTCCTGTGTGCCGATGCTGCAGAAGACTCTGGAACAGCAGATGAAGAAGATGGGTCTGACCGTCTCCAAGGCACTGTGTGAGCACTTCGACTTCTCCCGTGCAGAGCTGGCTGAGGCTGTGCGCCTGACCAACCTGGACGACTTCGACTCCGTGCTGGCACGCTTCGGTCGCGGTGGCGACGGCTGTGCAATCTGTAAGCCGACCGTTGCGTCGATCCTCTCCTCCTTCCGCAACTCCTACGTCCTGGATGCAGGCCGCGGTGGTATTCAGGAGACCAACGACCGTGCACTGGCGAACATGCAGAAGAACGGTACCTACTCCGTCGTTCCGCGTATTCCCGCAGGTGAGATCCCCGCTAAGAAGCTGGGCGTCATCGCAGAGGTCGCTGAAGAGTTCGGCCTGTACGTGAAGATTACCGGTGCGCAGCGTATCGGTATGTTCGGTGCTCGCCTGGAGCAGCTGCCCTACATTTGGGAGCGCCTGGTGGATGCCGGCTTCGAGTCCGGTCAGGCATACGGTAAGTCCCTGCGTAACGTGAAGTCCTGCATGGGTTCGACCTGGTGCCGCTTCGGTGTTCAGGACTCCACCGGCATGGCAATCCAGCTGGAGAACCGTTACCGCGGTCTGCGTTCCCCGCACAAGTTCAAGTTCGGCGTTTCCGGCTGTAACCGTGAATGTGCCGAGGCACAGGGTAAGGACGTTGGTCTGATTGCAACCACCAACGGCTGGAACCTGTACCTGGGTGGTAACGGTGGTGCAAACCCCGCTCACGGTCGCCTCTTCGTGAAGGACGCTTCCAGCGAGGACATCATCCGCTACATTGACCGCTACCTGATGTACTACATCCGTACCGCAGACAAGCTGCAGCGTACCGCTCGCTGGCTTGAGGACCTGGATGAGGAGCACGGCGACGGTCTGGCACACCTGCAGTCCGTCCTCATCGAGGATTCCCTGGGCGTGTGCGAGGACCTGGAGCGCGACATGCAGCGTCACGTTGACTCCTACGAGGACGAGTGGGCAGCAACCCTGAAGGACGAGCGCCGCCTGCGCCGCTTCCGTGCCTTCATCAACGAGCCCAACGGCAGCGACGAGGGTTCGCACCTGTACGTGCTGGAGCGCGAGCAGATTCGCCCCGCAACCCCCGAGGAAATTGCGGCGGCAGAAGCTGGCGAGTCCAACACCGTCCTGCTGACCGGTGCCAAGATTCCCGTGGGTAAGCCCAGTGACCTCAACCCGGTCCCGGCAGCGTAGTATGTGCCCGAAGATTCCTCCGTTCCCGCCCCGCGAGTTCGCCACTATTGACGAGGTGCTCGCGGGCGGGGCGCCCGGGCACACCCTGGACGATAGCGTGACGGAACGCGGAATTCTTCTGCCCGGCGAGCCCGCCGAGAACCCCGGCAAGGTCTACATTGTGGGCGGTGGCCCCGGTGCCGCCGACCTGCTGACCCTGCGTGCGGCACGTGCCCTGAGCGAGGCGGACGTGGTCCTTCTGGATCACCTCGCCCCGCAGGAGTACGGCGAGTACGCACCGAACGCCCTCATCGTTGATGTGGGCAAGGTTCCCGGTAAGCACGCTGTTCCGCAGTCCCGCATTCAGCAGCTCATGATTGACTACGCGCTCTCGGGTAAGACCGTGGTGCGTTTGAAGGGCGGCGACCCGTACGTGTACGGTCGCGGCGCTGAAGAGCTGGATGCGTGCATTGCCGCCGGCCTGGAGGCTGAGGTTATCCCCGGCATTACCAGCGCCATTGCGGTTCCTGCGCGTGCGGCTATTCCGGTGACTCTGCGTAAGGTGTCCTCGATTTTCACTGTCATTTCTGGTCACTCCGGCCTGTCGGAGACCGAAGTGTCGGCTGTTGAGGCGACCCTGCGCGCTCAGGGCACCGTGGTGCTGCTGATGGGAGTTCGTACCCTGCCCGATACGGTGGCGTCTCTGCTCTCTCGTGGGATTGAGGCTGACACGCCGCTGGCAACCATTGAGAACGGTTTCTCTGAGAAGGAGCGTGTGACTGTCACGACCCTTGAGAACGCTCAGGTGGATTGCGCATCGGTCAAGGCGCCGGCTATTACCGTCATCGGTGAGGTCGTGCATTATGCTCGCGATGATCAGAACCGCTTTGTGAGCGAGGTTCACGAGCGTCTGCGTGAGCGTTCCACCTCCTAGAGACGGTGCGCTAGATAGCACGGTGCGTTAGATAATATTGCGCAGCCCCGCATCCTTGGTTTTTCCTAGTTGCCAAGGAGCGGGGCTGTTGCTGTGCCGGCTGATGTTGCCTGGCTGGGGAATACCGGGCAGCGCGGGGAAATGCTCTGGCGCAAAAACAGCGGCACAAAAACATATGAAAGCGGGGCGGGGATCAACTGATACCCGCCCCGCTTCCTCAGAGCCTAGACCTTGAAGTCGTTGCTGCTACCGGAACTAGAGCTACCGGAGCCGCCACCACTGGACTTGCTTGCCGAAGCCGATGAGGAGGGACCCTCAAAGACCTTGCGGAATTGGTCGCTGTACTGGGACACGAAGTACTCGCGGCTGGTCACGCGCCACTTGCCCTCGGCGTACACCACGTAGATCACGACATCCAGGGTGCTTGCCTTCTGAGGCTCACCCGTGCCCTTCTGGTAGATGGTGTATTCCTTGACAACATCCCGGCAGGGGAACGCCACAACAGCCAAATCGGAAGAGGCAAGAGCCTTCCCGTCCTTGTCGTCACGGATGCTCAGCTTGCTCTCGTAGTCCTTGGCCCAACCACCCGCGGCGTAGAGCTTAGCAATAGCCTTCAGGTTGTTGACCAGGCCGCTGTCAGCGCCGTGGACCAGACCCTTGAGGTACTGCAGGTCGCCGTTGTACATCGCGGCAATGTACGCGCTCTGGTAAGCAGCCAGGGTCTTGTAAGCGCCTTCGAGGGAGACGGTACGCTGAGCCACCGTATCAATGACCGGGATCGGAACGTTCTTCGCGGGGGAGGTGTCGGTCGGCTCAACATAGTGCGCAATGGCGGGCTTGTACTCGTACTTGACGTCGCCAATGTACTTCTTATAGTCCTTCATGAACTCGTCGGACGGAATAATCTTCGCGGTGGTACGGCTTGACGAGGACGAAGACGAAGCAGAGGCGGATGCCGAAGCCGAGGCGGACTCAGAAGGCGAAGCCGAAGCCGAAGCCGAGGGGGATGCGGAGGCGCTCGGGGAGCCGGAGAAAGTATCGCCGGTACCGGTGGGGCGAATATCCTTGTTGAAAGCGCATCCTGCTAGGGCCAGAGCACCGGCGGTCAGACCGCCAAAAAGAACGGTGCGGCGGGTCAATCCGTTTCGGTCGTTAGCAGAGAGGTTGGCGTGTGCACTCGGCCGGAAGGACATGGTATCTCCTGAAAATGGTTGATTGAGGTAGCTCGCTTCACAACGCTGTGATGCGTACGAAAGGATCCGCCTCATCGTTCTTGTATGGTGCGCGGTACAAAGGGGGTACCGGGATACGGGTGTGCCGGAGCGTGAACTGCGGCGGTATGAAGTATCCACTTCCTACTATAGAAGACTGGTTTTAAAACTTCGTCAATAAACCCTGGACATTGTCTTTAAGACACAATAACCCAAAGTCGGTGAGGTGCAGGGGCGACTGTGCCTCAACGACTTTGGGTTATGGGCTATTGGACTGATAAGACGGGGCTACTCTCAACCGGAGATAAGAGCGGGAAGGGGTATTATGCCCCTGCGGATTTAGACCTTAGTGGAGCCGCGACCCGAGGACGAAGAACCGCTAGAACCGGCAGAACTGGAACCTCCGGAGCCAGAAGAACCGGAAGAGCCCTTGCCGCCATTCAGACGCTCGTTCAGATAGTCGTTGCCGATTCGCCACCACTTACCCTCGGTGTAGAGCATCACGTGCGGAATGGCTACCTGAGTAATCGCCGGTATCTTGCGTTCGGTGCCGTCCGGCTGATGGATGGCGGTGGCAGAATACTTGGCGTCCATCATGATTTCTACGTAGCCGTCACCGTTCTTCAGGGCGGTTCGAGGCTCAGTATTCCGCATGGAAATGCTGCACGTGAAGTCCATGTACCAGCCGTTCTGCTCATACAGTTCCTTGACTGCTTTAACCTCGTCGATGGCGCTCTTGTCTGCAGGGTAGGTCAGCTCAATAGCCTGATCTGCATAGTGGCCATCCTTGAGTGCGGTGATCTGAGCACTGTAGTAGGCACGCAACGTCTCGTAGGCACCCTGGAAGGTCGGTTCCTCACGGTGCGGAACATCCTTGAGAGGCTTGGGTACGTTCTTCGCAGGGGAAGAATCCGTCGCGGGCTGGTACTCGCCCATGTATTCGCCGGTCAGCTTCAGAGGGCCGGGGTACTTTTCCCAACCCTCAACGAGTGCATCCTTAGATACGGGTACGCGTGCCGCGCTGGACGAGCTGCTTGTGGCATGTGCTGAAGCACTTGCCGAAGCGCTCGCAGAGGAAGCAGC
>ERZ772770.81-NODE-81-length-21270-cov-3.67033_pt1 | contig 21270 bp, 10 predicted proteins | sample MGYA00511361_ERZ772770 | MGnify/ENA primary metagenome ERZ772770 (study PRJEB29015, sample SAMEA2738026) | human oral metagenome | biome: human oral; feature: human-associated habitat; material: saliva | place: China | collected 2251 ... | reverse complement strand
GAATTCAAGACATAAAAAACTTGACACACTATCGAGTTCTCAAACAACACACCCAGCAGAACATCTAACGAATTTTTTGTTTTCGTTGCTGTCCCGCAGGCACTCGTATAACTTTAGCGACCTCCCAGCAGCCCCGCAACCCGATTTTGGGTGACGGTAGCCACAAAGAGCTAATTTTACGTTAAACCTGGTGACTTACAAGCTGGATTCCAGGGCCACTCAGGCCCAGATTGATTACCTGTTTGAGCTGGCCAAGAGCAGTTTAAGTCAGGGGCATTCAGTTCGACAAGCACCGGGCACGAACCAGAATTTTGTGACCGGCAACGCTCAAAAATAGTTTATCTCCCGCGAGCAACCCCGTAACTGCGGGGTTGCCAGACCGCTCTGAGGTGGGTGGAAAACAGTGCACGCGTAAGTAACAGTGCGCTTAGCGGCGCAGGAAGCTGACAAAACCTAGCTGCCCGATACGCGCCTCTAACTGTTCCACCTGCGCTGGCCAGTTGTCGCCGTCGGAAATAAAACCCTCAGGCGCCCCCAAACTACGCGCTACTTGCAAGGCCAAACTGGCCACGCCGGCGTCGTGAAGAGAAGCGGCAACCCTAAATGCCCCCTCAACCCCGCCGGGATAACCGGGATACACCGTCAGGCGCACCTCGTAATCCACGCCCGCATTAAGCACCAGCTCCAGGGCATGCCAGGCCTTTTCTCCCCCACCGCCGCGCGCCACCACCTGGCGGTAATCGGGGCCAGGCAGGGCCTTAATGTCCAGGCCCACCCAGTCGACGGCGTCGGCGGCAAGTAGGCGGGCCAAATTACCCGGATAAATGCCGGCAGTGTGCAGCCCCACCGCAAAGCCCATGGCTTTAACCTCCTGGGCGGCGCTAAGCAGACCGGGCTGGCGGGTGGCCTCGCCGCCGGAGAAAACCAGGCCATCCAGCAGACCGCGTCGGCGTTGCAGCAACTCCACCACCTGCGACCAGGGCACACTCCCCGGGGTGCGGGGATCTAAAATTTCGTGGTTTTGGCAGTACACGCAGCGCCAGGGGCAGCCCTGCAAAAAGATGCTGGCAGCCAGTTTGCCGGGCCAGTCCACCGTGGATAGGGGTACCAGCCCGGCTATCTGTAAGTCGGCTGCGTCAGGCATAAATCTCGGAGGTGACTACCTCGCGGGTGCGCACGCCGGCGTCGTCGAACTCAAAAGCACTACGTAACTGGCCGTGACCAGCAGCGCTAGACTCATCGAACATCTGCCGCTCGTGGTACTCGCCCTTCTTACCAATGTTGAAAGACTGCACCGGGCGGAAGTAGCCCATGACGCGGGTCCACACCTCGCAAGCCTGGGGCTCACGCTCAGGGTGGGCGGCGGCGCAACGCTCACAAGTGAAGTGCTCGCCAGCCAGGTAACCGTGCACCGGGCAAATAGAGAAGGTGGGCGTAATGGTGATGTAAGGCAGTTTGAAAGCAGTCAGTGAACGACGCACCAGTTCTTTACAAGCCTTGCCGGAAGAAACCCGCTCCCCCATGTATAGGTGCAGCACCGTACCGCCGGTGTACTTGCCCTGCAAAACTTCCTGATCTTCCAAAGCCTGGAAGGGGTCATCGGTGTAGCCCACGGGCAGCTGCGAGGAGTTGGTGTAGTAGGGCTCAGCTTCAGTCCCAGCCTGGATAATGCCGGGGAAACGCTTACGGTCCTCTTTAGCGAAACGGTAGGTGGTGCCTTCAGCCGGGGTGGCCTCCAGGTTGTAGAGGTGACCGGTGGCCTCCTGCAACTGCACCATGCGTTCACGCACGTGGTCTAAGACGCGCACGCACATCTCAAAGCCGCGCGGGTCGGTTAGGTCATAGGCGTCGTCGGAGAAGTTACGCACCATCTCGTTCATGCCGTTAACGCCAATGGTGGAGAAGTGGTTGTCCAAGCTACCCAGGTAGCGCTTGGAGTAGGGGAACAAGCCGTGATCCATGTGGTACTGGATGGTGGCGCGCTTAATCTCCAGGGACTGGCTGGCCAGGTCGATCAGCTCATCCATGCGGGCCACCAGCGCCGCCTCGTCACCCTTAAACAAGTAACCCAGGCGCGCCATGTTCAGAGTAACTACCCCAATGGAGCCGGTCAGCTCAGCTGAACCAAACAGGCCGTTACCGCGTTTTAGCAGCTCACGCAGGTCCAACTGGAGGCGGCAGCACATGGAGCGGATCATGTGCGGGTCCAGGTCAGAGTTAATGAAGTTTTGGAAGTAGGGCAGGCCGTACTTGGCGGTCATGTTGAACAGGGCATCTACGTTCTCGCCCTCCCACTCAAAGTCAGGGGTGATGTTGTAGGTGGGGATCGGGAAAGTAAATACGCGCCCGTCGGCGTCACCGGCAGTCATAACCTCAATGAAAGCCTTGTTGATGACGTCCATTTCAGGCTGCAAGTCGCCGTAGGTGAAGTCCATGAGCTCGTCGCCGATTAGCGGGTACTCGTCGCGCAGATCGTCTGGGCAGGTCCAGTCGAAGGTCAGGTTAGTGAAGGGGCACTGGCTGCCCCAGCGGCTGGGCACATTTAGGTTGTAGATGAGTTCCTGCATGCACTGGACGATTTGGTCGTAGCTCATGTCGTCCTTGCGCACAAAAGGCGCCATGTAGGTGTCAAAAGAGCTGAAGGCTTGGGCGCCGGCCCATTCGTTTTGCAGCGTGCCCAGGAAGTTAACGATCTGCCCGCATGCTGAGGAGAAGTGCTTGGGCGGGGCTGAAGCGATAGACCCACTCACCCCGTTGAAACCCTCCTGGAGCAGGCGCTTTAGGCTCCAGCCGGCGCAGTAGCCGGCAAACATGTCCAGGTCGTGGATGTGGTAGTCGCCTTCACGGTGAGGGGTACCAATGGCCGGGGTGTAGACGTGCTCAAGCCAGTAGTTGGCCACCATTTTGCCGGCAGAGTTAAGGATCAGACCGCCCAGCGAGTAGCCCTGGTTGGCATTGGCGTTCACGCGCCAGTCGCTGCGGTCTAGGTACTCGTTGATAGTGGCAATAGCGTCGACGTCGTAGTGCTGCCCAGCAGTCATTGCTGCGCCACCCTGGTTAGTTGCGGCTTTGGCAGAGTCAAAACGCGGGTCCATCTGGCAGTCCTTTCACGAAAAAGACGCACAATGAGGTCACGCGGGAAATGGGGAAAATATAGCGCGGCCACTACATGTTGTGCTTTGGTTTGCAAGAGACAACATTATCTTGTGGTAGCGCTTTATACAGGTCCCAAAGTCCCGAGGTGAGCAAATGTGCTTTTATAGTCAAGCGATCCCCCAGCTGGTATAGCCGTGCGCTCCCCCAGCTCGCACGCAAAATCCGCACAAAGCCAGCTAAATCTGCCGGCCCACCCCCGCAGCCGCAGGCTCGCACGCAAAATCCACGCGAAGAACTGCCCTGGCCCGGTTCGCGACCGCCGGTGATTACAACCGTCGGCCGCCACAACCGCAGCCAGGGCAGCTAGCGCTATATCAGCGCCATCGCGCTTTCGGGGCGGCGCCCCGCGCTAGGCAGGGCAACACCCCGCGCGTCAGACAGGCCATCAGGCCCCACGCACTAGGGGTGCCGCCGCCAAAACTCAGGCCAGAACCTCGTTGAAGGCTTCGCTGGAGCTGGGGTGGGTGTAGATCGCGCCGGCCAGGTCGGCGGCGGTCAGGCCCTGCTTGATGGCCAGCGCCACCAGGTTGATCAGCTCCTGGGAGTCGATCACCAGCAACGAGGCGCCCAGGATGCGGTCAGTGGCGGCGTCGATCACGAACTTAATTACGCCGTCGGGGTTACCCACAATCTTGGGACGCGGCATGGCGGCAATAGCGGCCACGGGCTTGGAGGCCACACGCACCTCATAGCCGGCCTCGCGGGCGGCCTGCTCACCTAGACCCACGGTCGACAGCGGCGGGTTAATGAAGGTGGAGGTGGGAATGATGCGCCCGGCAGTAGAGCGCTTACCGGAGCCCACCAGCTGGTCCATCACCACGCGGTGGTCGTCGAAAGAAATGTAGGTGAACTGCGGGCCACCGTTAACGTCACCAACAGCAAACACGCCGGGCACGTTGGTGCGGCAGAACTCGTCCACAACCACTTCGCCGCGAGCGCCGGTGGCAATCCCGGCAGTTTCCAGGCCTAGCCCGTCGGTGGCGGGGCGGCGGCCGATTGCCAGCAGCACATAGTCCACGGCTAGTTCTTGGTTTTCCGCCTCGCCTGCGGGGGTGGCCAGGGTGTAGTTAACGACGACGCCGTCGCCGTTTTCCACGAAGGAGGCCACCTTGGCGCCATTTACGAACTGCACCCCGTGCTTGGCCAGAATGTCGGTGGCGACGCTAGCCACGTCGGCGTCGAAACGGGTGAAGGGGGCCTCGGCGGCGTCGATTACCGTGACTTGCACGCCAAGCTGGGCGAACATGTATTCCAGGCCGATGGGGCCGCCACCAACTACCGCCAGGCGGCCGGGTAGGGTGGGTAGGAACTGGATGCCGGTGGAGTCAACCACGCGCTTAGAGTCAACGCCGGGGATCGGGGGCACTACCGGGCGGGCGCCGGTGTTGATGATGATGGTGTCGGCGGTTAGTAGCCAGGTGCCCTGCTCGCCATTTACACGCACGGTCTTAGGGCCTACAAATTCGCCGGTGCCGTCGTAGATGTCTACGCCCTTGTCGGCAACCATGTGGTAGTTGGCGTTGTTGAGCTTTTCGATTAGGGCGTTGCGGGCCTTTTTGGCGCCGGCAAAAATGGCGGCGTCGCAGCTGGCTTCAGCTTCGCGGGCCTTGGCGGCCAGGGCCTGCTCGACTTCCACAATTAGTTTTTTGGTGGGCACGCAGGCAATGTTGATGCAGGTGCCGCCGTACATAGCGGGACTGGCTTCTACCAGCGCCACTTTCTGGCCGCGTAGAGCTAGTTTCTGGGCAATGGTTTTGCCGGCTTTACCCCAGCCGACAATTAGGGCGTCGTAGCTCTTGGGGGTGGTTTCGTCGAGGCTCACTTACGGCTCCTGATCAATAGTGGGGACGACGGCGGCCATCTAGTGCGCTTACCCGTCGCAGGTCCTAACGCCTCTATGAACCGACTTTAGTCCCAGCTTATTCCTGTTAGTTGGCTCTACTTCGCTGTGATCGGACCAACCTTGGCCACCCTGGCGGCTGCGCAAGCGAATAGGCGCGCAGCCAGGCAGCACCAAGCCCGCGCGTGCGCATCCGGGCGGATTTGACGCAAAGCCCGCGCGAACGCCATCGCGCCAACCTTGTGCGCACAGCTGGGCGGCGGCGCGCCGTTGAGCACCTGGCCAACCCCGCGCGGGCGCAGCGTTAACGCCCAGGCCGGCGGCGTCGTCGAGAACGCGGGCCACCCACGCCGAGCCCAGCCACCGCCGCCACCACAGAACGCGGCGCACCACAGAACGCATCACCACAGAACGCATCACCACTACACCAAAACCAACAGATTCTTTCAAAAGTTTTCACTTTCCATCTTGCAAGTGGCTAGACTTGACCCTGACCCAACCCTTCTCACAAGGAGATACGATGGCGTACTTCAAAAAGTGGCTGGCAGTGCCCGCAGTGGCGGCGCTGTCATTGTCACTGCTGCCAACGGCGGCATTGAGCGTAGCCAACGCTGAGTCGACACAGGGCCGCAATGTGGCTCTGGCAAGCGCAGGTACCACCGTTTCCGCTTCCGGTCAGGAAGTTGCCGGCCAGTGGGGGCCGGATAAGGTAAACGACGGCGTAATCAACGTTGGTGCCGCCAAAGCCGATCAGTCACGTTGGTCTTCAAACACTGCCGACGACGCTCAGGTCACTTTGACCTTCTCAAAACCCACCAAGATCCACCACGTCGCGATTCACTGGGAGGTGGCTTGCGCGGCTGCCTACCACCTAGAGGTATCCACCGACGGAACTACCTTCAAACGCGCCACTGATACCATTAGGCCCACGTGTGGCACCGCCGATGGCGCCGCGCGAGACGAGCAGAAACTCACCAAAGTCAGTGCCGACGCCGCCTATAAAGCTGTCCGTATGCAGGCTGAAGACCGTACTCCCTTTGGTGGAGTTAAATACGGCGTGTCCCTATGGGAGTTTGAAGTGTGGGATGGTCCTCAAGCAAACAGTGAACCCAGCCAGCCAGCCGCCAACACTGGCCTAGGCCTGGTGCCCCTACCGGCAGAGCTAAAAGACAACTCTGCCAGCCAGGACTCTTTTGAGCTCAGCCAAGACACTAAGCTAGTCGCCCCCGGGGCAGCTAAGGACGCGGCTGAGCTATTTGCTGCCCAGGCCCGCCTATCCACCGGCTACCCGCTGCCGGTGGTTGACTCTGGCGAGGCCAGCGGCAACATTACTTTCAAAACCGGTGCGGTTGCCGGTCACAGCGGCACTGAAGCCTACGCCCTGACCTCCACCAAGAGCGGGGTAACTATCACAGCTAACGCCGCCCACGGTTTCTTCAACGCCACCCAGACGCTGCGTCAGCTACTGCCGGGCTTCATCAACTCCAAGTACCCGGTCTATGCGGCCTGGGAGGTGCCCGCCGTCGAGATTAAAGACTCTCCGCGCTACTCCTATCGCGCCATCATGCTTGACCCGGCCCGCTCTTTCCTGACGGTAGACGAAGTCAAGCACGTGCTTGACCAGATGGCCTCGCTAAAGATGAGCTACCTGCACTTCCACCTGGCTGATGACCAGGGTTGGCGCATTGAGATCACCAATGAGGGCCGCGCTGAGGGCGACACCATTGACTACACCCGTCTAACCGGCGTTTCTGGCCGCACCGCCATGAACATGCACGACAAGGCTAAGTCCAATGAGGTGGGCCGCACCGGCTACTACACCCAGGCACAGTACAAGGAAATTGTGGCCTACGCCGCCGCCCGCCACATCACCCTGGTGCCCGAAATTGACCTGCCTGGTCACACCAACGCCGCCCTGCACGCAATCCCGCAGCTGAACACGGCTGGCTCCTCCCACCAGGCCACCACTGCTGAGCCCACCGCCCCCGCTAACGGCACCGGCGCGGTTGGGTACTCCTACCTGGACCCCAACTCTGAAGTGTCCTTTACCTTCGTAAAGCACGTATTGGGCCAGTTGGCGGCCATCACCCCCGGCGCCTACCTGCACGTGGGTGGCGACGAGCCGCACTCGATGACCTCGCGTTACGGCACTGCGGTTTACAACAAGTTCCTTAACCGGGTTGGCACTATTGTGCGTGACCTGGGCAAGCACCCCATTGGTTGGAATGAGTACGCCGGCACTGACCTGAAATCGGGCGACGCCGTGCAGTACTGGGTGGGTAACTCCGCCTCCACTAAGGACGCGGCCCTGAACAAGGGCGCCAAGATCGTGATGAGTCGCGGCGCTTCGTCCTACATTGACCAGAAGTACAACCCCAAGACCCCCATCGGTTTGAACTGGGCGTGTGCCGGGGTTTGTGACGCCCCGCAGTACTACAACTGGGACCCTAAGACGGTTATCTCCGGCTTGAGTGACGAACACATTTTGGGCCCTGAAGCGCCGCTTTGGTCTGAAACCGTGCGCGGCAGCACTGAGGTGGACCTGCTGGCTTGGCCGCGCGGCGCCTCCCACGCCGAGATTGGCTGGACCCCGCAGGCGAAGCGCAACGTCACCGACTTCACCCAGCGTCTAGGGATTGTGGGCACCCACTGGAATGTGGCTGGCCAGAACTTCTATGACACCTCACTGGTTAAGTGGAATTGGGAGCTGGCAGGTAACCCCGGCACTAGTGCCCCCACTAACACTTCTGTCACCTTCCCGCTGGGTTACCTCTCTGCCCCCGGCACGAAGGTTACGGGTAACGCTATTAGCCCCGACAGCACCAATGACGACGACGGCGTATCTAACTCGGCCCTGCCCGCCGGCACCACCATCAGTGTGGACTGGGGTGACGGTTCGAGCGAAACCACGGCCGCCGTCGTCGCTGACACCCCGCGCGACGCCTACCACTCAGCGGGGGTTTACCGCCTGCTAGGTGAGCACAAGTACGCCACTGCCGGCGACTATGTGGCCACGCTAAAGATTGGTGGCGAAGAGGTTAACTACGCTGCTATTCACGTTGCCGACGACGCTGCAGCCCCGCAGCTGCCCGCCGCCTGGGATGCTTCGGTTAGCCCCAAGGTGACTATTGAGAAGACCACGCTAACCGTGGGCGAGCGCATCCACATTGAAGCTTCGGGCTTCCAGCCTGGCCAGCTGATCGCCATCAAGATTGGTGACGCTTTTGTGGGTAACATTCGCGCTGGCGAGGACGGCACCCGCGTGCAGGATCTGTTAATTGACGGCTCCATGACCAACGGTGAGCACGACATGACCTTCACCCAGGGCGAGCGAGTAGTGACCATTAAGGTCACCATCTCGGGCGGCACTGTGCCGCTGCCGCACCGCGTAGCCAGGGGCAAGGTGAAGCCCGTCTGGGTTGACTCCCAGGAGGAAAGCGGCGAAACCCCGCCTAACGGCCCGGTTACGGCTGCTTTCGACGGCGATCCCAACACCTTCTGGCACACCCGCTGGAGCGAGGGTAACGATGGCTTCCCCCACGGCGTGATCATGAAGATTGAGGCCCCTGCCGGCCAGACCTGTAAGTTTGCTGGCCTGGAGTACACCGGCCGTAAGGGCAACGCTAACTCGCGCGCCAAGGACTACCGTCTGTACGTCTCTGCCACCGGCAACAAGGATGACTGGACACTGGTTGGCCAAGGTACCTTCAAGTCTTCTGATGCACCCCAAACTGTGCTGCCTACGGTGGCCAGCGTTCCTAACGGTTGCCTCGTCTACTTTGAGCAGCTAAGCAGCCAAAACGGCGACAACTATGGTGGCGCGGCTGAGATTGCGTTGGGGGCTACCTTCGCGGCTGAGTCTGCTTCGCCCACCCCCGCCCCGACGGCTTCCCCGGCTCCGACGGCGACGGCGTCGCCCACGGCCCAGCCCACCAGTGAACCAACCCAGGCTCCGACTGCCCAGCCCACGGCCCGACCCACGGCTGAGCCAACCCAGGCCCCGACCAGCGAACCTACGGCTGAACCGACTCAGGCTCCAACCAGCCAGCCGACCGCTGAGCCTACTGGCGAACCTACGGCTTCTCCGGCTCCCACTGCCCAGCCCACCAACCCGGCAGTTGAACCCACCGCTCAGCCCACCTCGGCCCCTGCCCCCACCAGCGCGATGCCCACCGCGCCTGGCAGCGGCAAGCCCAGTGCGCTGCCTAGCGCTAAGCCCACGGTGCCCGGCCAGCCTCAGCTGCAGCCCACCGCCCCGGTTGCCAATGCCACCACTCCAGTGGTTGGTAACCGCACCACCGCCTCGCCGCGCAGCGGCCTAGCCCACACGGGCGCGGCCACTGGCGCCTTTGCGTTGGCAGCTATCGCGATGAGTGCTGGGGGCCTAGCCCTGCGTCGTCGTCGTCAGGACTGATAGCGCCCCCATATACAGGGCTAAATACAGCTATCAACCAAGGTCAGTTCGGTTCATCCTCAACTAACCACAAACTGACCTAAGGGGTGGCAGCGGATATTAACCGCAATGTCCGCTGCCACCCCTTAAACAAACCCTCCCCTCTTAAACAAACCCTCCCCCGGCTGCGGCCGGATCTTCGCATAGGAGCGATAATGCCCAGAAAACTGGCCAAACGTGCGGCTACGTTAGCCGCCGTCGTTGGCATGGCCCTGGCAGGCGCACTACCAATCTCGGTAGCCCAAGCCGCGAGCGCGGCTCCGCCCGCCAAATACGCCACCGCCGACATCACCTTCCCCGGCAACGACGGCAAACCCCACAAAGTCACTTTCGACAAAAACTCCTTCATGGTTGATGGACAGCGTCTAAACGTGTGGTCTGGCGAGATCCACTACTGGCGCGCCCCGGATGTGAACTCTTGGCGCGATCTATTCCAAAAGATGCGCGCTAACGGTTACAACGCCGTATCCCTGTACTTCTTCTGGGGTCTACACCAATCTAAAGAAGGCGGCCCCTTCGACTTCTCCAAGGGCACCATCAAAGACCTCGACCTGCTGCTAACCATGGCTAAGGAAGAGGGACTGTATGTCATTGCCCGCCCCGGCCCCTACGTTAACGCCGAAATTTCTATGGGTGGCCTGCCAGCCTGGATGACTAACTATTCAGGCGGCCTGCGCACCACCGACCCCAAGGTGTTGGCAGCCTCCAAAGCCTGGCTGCACGCCTTTAACCAAATTGCCTCCAAGCACCTGGTTACTAAGGGTGGCGGCTCAGTGCTGCTGTATCAGGTGGAAAACGAGCTACTTAGCGACAACGCCGCGCGTAGCGCTTTCCTTAAGAGCCTGGTAGCCCAGGTTAAAGCCGACGGTATTGATGTGCCCCTATTCCACAATGACTATGGGCTCGGTGGACGCTTTAAAAACACCAGCCTTTACGGCACGGACTTTTACGCCTACGACAAGTACCCGGTAGGTTTCAACTGCTCAGCCGGACGCAACCGGATTGATGACTCAGAAGCCACTTTCCGCAGCTACGCCCCCAACTCGCCGCATTTCATCACCGAGTCTCAAGGCGGCGCCTTCACCCCTTGGGGGGCCAGCTACAACGCCTCAGACTGCTACACCTACACCGATGAGGGTTTCACCCGCCAATGGGGCGCACACAACATCGGTAACGGGGTAACCGCCTTCAACTACTACATGGCCTATGGCGGCACCAACTGGGGTTGGACTGGAGCTCCCGCCTCAGGCTTCACCTCCTACGACTATGGCGCCGGCATCACTGAAGACCGCACTTTGACCCCCAAGGCCAGCGTGCAAAAAGAAACCGGCTACTACACCAAAGCAGTACCCGAGCTAAGCGACATGAACCCGGTGCAGGCCCCCAACGCCGTCGTCGAATCTGGCTCCAACGTGAAGATTTACGCCCGCCAAGCCGAAGCCGGGCAGGGTTCAGTGACTGGCAACGGCGTGCGCACCTACGCCATGCGTCTAGCCAACTCCAACGACACCACTGAAACCACCTTCACCACGGCGCTAAGCCTAGGCAAGCCGCGCGGCGCCACCACCACGGGCTTTAGCCACGACGACCGCAGCAGCGCCATCACCTACACCGGCTCCTGGAGCCAGGTAGCTGACTCATCGGCAGCCTCAGGCACGCTCACCCGCACCAAGACTGTGGGCGACACGGCCTCCTTCACCTTCACCGGCACCGGGGTGCGGCTAATTACCGCCACCGGCACCGATCACGGCTACTTCAAGGTTTCTATCGACGGCGGCGAGGCCCAGCTGGTCACCAGCGCCCACGTAGACACTGAGCAGAACAAGCCCACCCAGCTGGAGGCTTACCGCATTGAAAACCTCAGCCCCGGCCAGCACACCATTAAGGTGGAAAATGTTGGTTTCGACGGCGCAAATGTGGTTGATATTGACGCTTTCGACGTTCTAGGGTCGACGGCGGTCCAAGCCCCCATCTACAACGACTCTGACACTTCTTTCTTCACCTTCACCGGCTCTTGGCAGTACGCCACCGGTAAGAACTGGACTCAGGGTGACCACTCTGGTGACGAAACCTTCTCTAAGACTGCCGGCGACTCCTACACCTTCACTTTCACCGGCGTAGGTTTTGACATCATTGCGCCCTTCTCCTCCAACCACGGCTCGGCCACGGTAACCGTTGACGGCCAGGAAGTGGGCCAGACCAAGGAGGATGTCACCTCTGAGGCCACTCCGCAACAAACCGTCTTTAGCTGGCGCGCCGAAAAGGGCGCCCAGGGCGGCGCGCAGGCTGGCACGCAGGCTGGCACGCAGGCTGGTACGCAGGGCGGCGCGCAGGCCGGCGCGGAGGGCGGCGCGACCGCCTCGGGCACCGATAAGGCTGGCGCGACCGCCAACCAGACAGTCGAGCCCACCACGCACACCGTGACGGTGACTGTGGACGGGAAAGCTTTCAGCGGCTCACAAGACACCTTCGTATCCCTAGACGCTGTCAAGGTTTACCCCAACGCCAAGTCCCTGCCCGGCGAAAACAATGATGAGGCAGACGGAACCATCTCTTGGAAGCGCATCCCGCAAAAGGAAGGCACCACCCTGGCTCTGCACGGGCGCGACGCCATCATGCTGACCGCTGACAAGCAGGTGGGTGGGCACGAGCTGTACTACACCACCAGCCAAATGTTTGGCGCTACGCTTGCCAGCGCCGGCGGGTCCTTACAGTATCTAACCGGTACGCGCGGCGACAGCGGCGAAACCGTATTGCACTACACCACCCAACCCCAGGTCAGCGCCCCTGAGGGAGTTGAGCAAACCTGGGATGCAGCCACCGGCCAACTGCGCCTGAACTACACCTACACGGCCTCGCCCCAGCAAATCACCATTAAGGACGGCGACAAGGTACTCTCCCTGCGCATCATTGACCGCACCACAGCCCAAACCACTTGGCTACTTGACGGCACCCGCAACGGCAAGCTCAGCAGCGTAGCCGTTGAGGGCGTGGAACTGGCTCGCACCGCCAAGTTCACCGGCAAGGACACCTTGCAGCTAACCGGTTCGGTCTCCGCTGAGTCTAATGTGCGCGTGATTACCCCCGCCGGCATTAACCACGTGGGCTTCAACGGCGGCTCACTCAACCCGGCTAGCGCCACTGGCAGCGCTGCAAGCGCCACCAAAGCTGCCACCGGCACCAACAATGCTAGCGGCGTGGGCAATGCCACCGGCACGAACAGTGCTACCGGCACGGGCGACGTCGGCGTCTTTACCGGCAAAGTACCCGGACCTGCAGCCGTAGCCAGCCAGCAGCTAAGCTTCGTCAAAGCCACCGACTACGCCGAAGCCAAGGCCACTTACGACGACTCCAAGTGGAAGGTTGCCGCCGACACCCAGGCCGCCAACCCCCGCTTCCAAGGGCCGGGCGAATACTCCCACACCGTGCTGGACTCCAACCACTACGGCTTCTACGAAGGCTCAGTGTGGTACCGGGGCACCTTCACCGCCACCAAGGCCGACCCCTACCTGTACCTACAGGGCAACGGCGGCTCGGGCGTACCCTCGCAGGGCAAGAACCCCGCTTTCATGCAGGTGTGGGTTAACGGCGTCTACGCCGGGGCCTACGACGCCGCCGGCAACTGGGCCAAGGTGAACGTCCCCGCCGGCACCGTCAAGAGCGGCGACAAGGTCACCGTAGCGGTGCTGGTCAACAACCTCGGGCAAAACCTGGACTGGTCCGACGACGGCCTGTCCAAGCAAAATCGTGGCCTGTTTGACGTGGCCATCGAAGGCTCCACCGCCACCTGGAAGATCCACGGCGCCGACGCTGACTTTGCAGCCAAGGCAGCCACCAACCCCTCAGGCACGCTGTACAACAACGGCGGTCTGGGCGGCGAAAAGGCCGGCTTCCACATGCCCAGCTTTGACGACTCCAAGTGGGCCAAGGCCGACAACCTGCACTCGCCGGCCGGCGTCACCTGGTACCGCGCCCGCGTCAAGCTGAACCTGCCTGCCAACCAGGACACCGCTTTCCGCCTGGACATCAACTCCTCGCGTTTTAGCTCCCTGGGCGACCGCGCGCAGGCCACGCTTTTCGTCAACGGCTGGAACACCGGCGTCTACATTGGCGACCGGGGGCCGCAAACCTCGTTCACTATCCCCGCCGGGTTCCTCAACCCCAACGGTGAGAACGTCATTTCGATTGCGGTGGCGGCTAAGGAGGATGGCATGGGCCCCGATTCGGTGACCCTGCGCGCCATCCACTCCACCACCAAACCGGCGCTTGGCTCCACGCCTGCGCCGACTGGCAGCCCGACGGCGACGCCCACTGGTCAGCCCACTGTGGCTCCCACCGTGGCTCCGACGGTAAAGCCAACTGGCACGGCGGCGCCCACGGCTCAGCCGACTGCCAGCCCAACTGGTGCGCCTACGGCCAGCCCAACGGCCGCACCCACTGGCCAGCCCACCGCAGGCCCGACTGCTAGCCCCACGGCTTCAACCCAGCCCACCGCAGGCCCAACGGCGTCGTCGGCCCCTGGGCAACCCACTGCAGGGCCAGGCCAACCCACTGCCAGCCCAACGGCGTCAACCCACCCCACTGCGGCCCCTGGGCAACCGGGCAAGCCAAGCGCGCCACCAGCGCCTGACGGCACCCGGGAGCCCGTGGCCGGCGAGCAGTTGCCGCGTACGGGCGTGAACCTGGCGCTTGGGCTTGGGGCAGTCGCGGCAATCGCGGGCGGCCTAGTGTTGCTGCGCAGGCGGCGTGCCCTGTAAAAGCGCAGGTGACACCCTGTGAATACGCAGGCGACGTGACCTGTGAGGCCGGACCATGGACAGTGTCTGCGGCTTGCAAGGCGGCAGACATGGCCAGCAGCTCTGCGCGAGAGGCAGTGACCTGTGTAAGCAGTAACCTTGCGCGCGCAGTAGACCTACCTGAGAGGCAGTAAACCTGCGCCCACAGATACAGGCAAAATCGTCCCTTCCCTATAAAACCCCAGCGGAAAATCATAGGGAAGGGACGATTTTATGTGCGCTTGAGAGCGGGCTTCCACATACTGAACCCGCTTGTCCACACAACGGCCCTTTCGGGCGAGCGTAGATCAAATTGGGGCTAGTACAGACCCAATTCTGGCGAAGGCTGAGTCAGTTCTACCGATCCACTTTTTGGAGCACCGGCCTTTTCGGGCGCCAACCATCCAGCAAAGGTACCAACCACCCAGCAAAGGCGCCAACCGCCCAGCAAAGCAGTCCAGCCACTCAACCACCCAACTACTCAGCAAACCGGCGCCCCTCTCTAGTACCTCCCGCTGGGGAAAACCAACCCCGCCACTACATCTACCTCACCAGGGGCAAGCAGACTACTCACTACACCGCCTAACCATGACAGCCAGAATGCTTGGGATGCGTAGACCAGTTAGAACACCTAAATATTTTTGGGCCACACCAGCTTCAGACAGCCCCCACGCTTCAGACAACCCCAGATAAGAACTAGCTGCAACAACTACCAAGAGATGCAGTGCGACGTCGGGAGATATTTCATGCCTACTCCGCACCTTCTCACAGATACGGAAAAATCGTCCGTTCCCTATAAAACCCCATTGAAAAATCATAGGGAACGGACGATTTTGGGTGTATTTGTGAAATTAGGTGTACGTACATTGATACCCATATCTCACATACTGACCATTTTGCCCACCCTCGAACACCACTAAGTCACCCCACCTCAGGTGGGCCAACAGCTCAAGCCCCGCGCGACGGCCAGGCACGCCAGACATGTCAGTAACTCAGACATGATCCCCAGGTGCGGAACCTTCAGAACCTCAGGTATGGAAACCTCAGGCCTAGTCCCAGACTTTGTGCACTGCGTCAGGCAACAGTTCAGGCCTTGTTAGCCACTCAGGTCTGGAAGCCTCAAGCCTGGCCTCCACCTCAGACCTTGCGCGGCCACTCCAGACCCCACACAACCCCTCAAGCCTTGTGCGCAGAAATGGCAAACTGCAGCGCCAGCCGCTCGGGCTGCTCGCGCAAACGCCACATTCCGTCCGCGTGTTGCTCCATAAGCCCAGGCCAGGGGCACCAAGCGGAATAGGTGAACTCTTCGACGCCGTCGACCACCAATCCCGCATCAATCAGCGCCGCGATAATTTGCCCCAGGGAATGATTCCACTGGTGATTTGTGGTGTGGGCGATGCGAGGGGCGCCAGGCGTATCCACATAGCTTGAGTCGTCGTCCCAGGTCATGGGGGTATCAAGCTGGAAGTAGGGCTGCTCAACCTTCAGCCCATCAGACACGTCCTCGCCGATTGCCATGAACATGGGATGATCATCGCGAATGAAGAAAGTGCCCCCGGGCTTAAGCAGGGACGCAATGACGCAAGCCCATTGCACGACGTCGGGCAGCCAGCAAAGGACGCCAATGGATGTATAGACCAGGTCGAAGTAACCACTTACCGCCTGCCGCGCGTCATAGACATTGGCGTGCACGTACTCGACCTCCACCCCGGCCTTATCTGCAATATTGCGCGCGTGGGCCAGAGAAGTCTCGGACAGGTCTAGACCCACAACTCGCCCAGCTCCGCGACGGGCAAATCCGATCGTGTCCGTCCCAACGTGGCACTGCAGATGCATGACTTGCTTGCCGGCAAGGTCGCCAAAGCGCCCAATATCGAGGGCAAGCTCCGCGCTGATGGCGTCGGGGTCCGCGAGCAGACGGCGCAGGCCACAGTAGTCGCCGGCCATGTGCAGGTTCGCGCGGTCATTCCAGTTTTTCTCGTTGTCTGAAAACCAAGCGGCTTGATTAGTCAATTTACTCATTGGAGATTTCCTAAGGGTATTTTCGTTTTTCGGCCAGCGCGCTTTCTTTGCGGCCAGGCGCGGTTCTTCGCCCGGTTAGCCCGGCAGACCCAGATTTCCCGGCTGACTTGACTGCCTGGCAGACCCAGATTTCCCGGCTGACTTGACTGCCTGGCTGTTAAGGAATTTTAGTTCTAGGTTCGACGACGACGCCCTCGCCTTTACTGGCATCATCTTTACTGCTGGTGTCGTTTCCTTCGCTAGTGCCGACGACGGCGCCCGGCCTCTACTGACGGCGCCTGTACGCGGGCGGGGTTACAAATACTGACATTTCATCCGTTCCCTATAAAACCCCATGAAAAAATCATAGGGAGGGGACGATTTTGGGTGTGTTTGTATAGCCAGGCTGTGCTGCGGAGACAAAATGTTTCACGTGAAATAATGCCTACATGGCTGCACGCGACTCTTACCGAGGCCCCCAAAACCACTCCCACCGCTCCGACAGTTCCGGTTATTCAGGCCGCCAGGGCCGAGGCTCAGACCGCCAGAGCAACTCTTCCTACAGCTCAGACCGCCAGGGCCGCCCCTCCTCCGGTTCATCTCGCAGCTCAGGCAACTATTCTGGTTCATCCCGCAGCTCAGGTCAGCGCCGCTTCAATGATGAGCCGCGCGAATCAACCCTCAATGAACTCACCAGCCACCTGCACGCAATTGACGGCCGCTCCTACGCCGCCTACAAGGCTATCGTTGGCCGCTACCGCTCACCGCTGGGGTGGGTGCTCTACATTGACCGCATCCAGCCAGACCCTTACGCTCCACCCACGGCCATCCGCGTGGTGCTGCCCCTGGCCCTGACTGAGGCCGACGAACGCCTCACCGCCTCGCCCACCCGCGCCGTCGCCCTGCGCGACTACCTGGCCCGCACCCTGCGTGAACTGCTTAAAGGCCAGGCCATCTCGATTGCCCCGGCCGGGCAGGAAATCCTGGAGCGCTCCAGCGTCAACCTGCATGAGACCTGGCAAGATGACTTCCCCACCCCGGCCTTTAATGCTCCCGGCCCCTACCTGGAGTTGCGCCTGCGCTGGTCACTGCCCGCGTTCGGGCGCGAAATCGCTGGTCGCCAGGCTGCCCGCAACCTCAACTTGGATCTAGCCCGCGCCGTCGCCAGCCTGGACCTGCGCGAAAGCGAGTTGGGCGCAGAGGCATGGAAGTACTGCCAGGTAGCTGAGGATCATGCGGCCCTGCAAGAGATTTTGGTAGAGCGCGGCTGGGTGGCTTTTTTGGCCGACGGCGCCAACTTGGCTCGCCGCTCAGGGGTTTCGCAGCTGCCACTTGAGGACGGTGTCCCGCTGACCGCGCCGGAAACTTTGGCTCAAACCGTGCAACTGCCTCACGCCGGCCCGGTGCGCGGCACAGCTATCCCAGCTGGTGTAACCGTTATTGCCGGCGGTGGCTATCACGGCAAATCGACTCTGCTAAACGCCATTGCCCGAGGCATTTACCCGCATATCCCTGGTGATGGGCGTGAACTGGTGGCCACCGTGCCCGAGGCAATGGCGGTGCGCGCCGCCGACGGGCGTGCGGTTACCGGCGTCGACCTGCGACCTTTCATTTCCCACCTTCCTGGGCGCGACGCAGACCCAGCCCAGTTCACCACCGCTAATGCGTCGGGCTCTACTTCGCAGGCGGCGTCGATCATGGAGTCCCTGGAGCTGTGGGCCCAGCCAGCCCAGGCCGCCCTGCTGTTGGATGAGGACACTTGTGCCACTAACCTGCTGATTCGCGATCAACGTATGCGCGCCCTGGTCAGTTCGGAGCGTGAACCTATCACCCCGCTGGTGGATCGCATCCGCGCCCTGCACCGCGAGCGCGGCATTTCCACCCTGATGGTGATGGGCGGCAGTGGCGACTATTTGGATGTGGCCGATCAGGTGCTGATCATGGACAGTTACCGCCTGGTTGACGCCACCGCGCAGGCCCGCCAGGTGTGTGCCAGCCAGCCTCGGGTGGACACTAGCCTGCCTGATTTCCCGCTGCCCGCCCAGCGTCTGCCCCAGCGGCCTGAGGCTAAGCGTCGCGGCCCTAGCCGTACGCGCGCTTTGGGGACGCAGCGCCTGGTGTTGGACCGTCATGAGGTGGATGTGGCTGATGTTTCGGGCCTGGTGGATGAGGGGCAGGCGTTGGCGGTCGCGTGGGCTCTGCGCGCGCTGTTGGAGCGCCATTTTGATGGGCGCACTTCGCTGCCGCAGGCACTTGCGCAGGTGGCTAAGCGGCTCGACGACGTCGGACTGGACGCCCTGGGTGAGGCTCACCCCGCGTTTTTGGTGCGTCCGCGCCTGGTGGATGTGGGGGCGGCGGTTAACCGTCTGCGTTCCTTGCAGGTAAACCCCGGCGCCTAGCGGGCGCCCCTGGCCTGCGCTCACGCCTAGCGAGCCGGGCACCTAGCGGGCGCCCCGGGCCTGCACTCACGGACCCGGCACCTAGCGGGCGCCCCTGGCCTGCGCTCACGGCCCCGGCGCCTAGCGGGCCGGGCGGCAAATACGGCCGGGCGGCACGCACGGCCACGCGACCAAGCACCGGCTATCAGGGGGCCGCCGATCAGGGTCTTTCCCCTACGCGCGTAGGGGGCGACTCCTCCTTAGGTATTAGTTAGCCCAGGGCTGAAGTTCGCTCGCATGGGCGATTAGTTTGCGTTCGCAGGCGCCTAGTTTTAATTGCATGAACACCAAAGAGTTAAGCGTCACCGATGCGGTTAAAACTTTTTCTTCCGAGATGGGCACCCCGGTGCGGGCGCTTAACTCGGTGAACCTAACTATCCCCACCGGCAGCCACGTGGCCATCATGGGGCCTTCGGGCTCAGGTAAGTCCACGCTGCTGCACTGCATGTCGGGCATTTTACCGTTGGATGCTGGCACGGTCATGTTCGCCGGCACCAACCTGGCGGCTTTGCGCGAAAAGCAGCGTTCGAAGATACGGCGTGAACATATGGGTTTTGTATTCCAAGATGGTGCGCTGCTGCCGGAGCTTACCAATGAGGAGAACGTGGCTATGCCGCTGCTGTTGGCGGGCATGAGTTTGCCCTCGGCCCTGCCGCACGCCCGCGAGTGGCTGGTGCGTTTAGGGCTGGCGGATGCGACTCGACGTCGCCCCGGACAGATTTCGGGTGGCCAGGCCCAGCGAGTGGCGATTGCCCGCGCCATGGTGGCCAGCCCCGCCGTCGTCTTTGCGGATGAGCCCACCGGTGCCCTGGACCAAAACACGGGCGCGCAGGTGATGCAGCTGCTGACTCAGGCGTGCACTTCTACCGGCGCCACTTTGGTGCTGGTTACTCACGACGACGCCATTGCGGCTTGGTGCCCACGGCTAGTGACCATGCGTGACGGCAACATCGTCGCTGACCAGATGCGGGTGGCAAAATGAGCGCCACAGTTTCAACCAACACTTCTTCAACCAACACTTCAGGCACCCCCGCTTCTGCGGCCAGCACCCAGCCCACCGCGCGTCCGGCCACTGCGGCCACTGCGGCCAGCACCCGCCGCGTCACTTTGGCGCCTGCGAATGTGCTTTCCTCCCCAACCACGGTGGTGGCCCGCACTTTGTGGCGTGGGCGTGACAAGACCACGGCGGCCCTGTCGATTATCAGTCAGGGCGCGGCCACATACTTTTTGCTGACTGTGACCGGTGGGCTTCATGCTTTTGCTAAGCGCTATGAGCTTTCCCAGTCTTGGTCCAAGCTTCACTCGAACCAAGCGCCAACTTTAGAGACCATGTATTACAGCTACGCGCCCACCTACCTGATTTTGGCGGTGATCGCCACGGTGATGATGGTAATTCCGCTGTTGTCGCTGGCTGGGGCGGCGGCCCGGTTAGGTTTGAGTCGGCGTGAGCGTGATTTGGCGCGGTTGCGTCTGCTGGGCGCTACCGGCGGGCAGGTGCGTGGCGGCACGCTACTGGTGCAGTGCGCCTATGCGATGCTTGGTGCCCTGATGGGGGCGGTGGGGTATGTGGCCACGCTGCCGGCTTGGGGTTCACTGCGCTTCACGGGCCACTCCCTGGGTGTGGATAACATGTGGCTGGGTTTGCCGCTGCTGCTTTTGGCTTTAGCTGTGGTGGTGACACTGGCTGGGGTTAGCGCGGCGACGGCGTTGCAGCGGGTGGCGGTGACGCCGCTGGGTGTTTCGCGTCAGGCGCTGCCGGCTAAGGTGCACTGGATTCGGGCTGTGGCCCTGGTGGCCGTGCTGGTGGTGTGGATGTCTCTGGGTTCTTCACTGATGGGAGGCGGCACGGCGGTGGCGCTTACTGTCACGATGATTTTCTTCGCGGTTGGCGGTTTTATGATCAACCTGGTGGGGCCGCTACTGATGTGGGTGCTGGGCGCGATTATGCACAAGTTTGCGCGCCGACCTGCCATGCTGCTGGCTTCGCGACGCATCATGAATGACCCCAAGAGCTTGTGGCGCTGCCTGGGTGGCGTGGCTTTGGTGAGTTTCGTGGTGGCCGTGGTGCAGTTGGGGGCCTCTGCTTCGGCTGGCTCTGACGATGCGATGGCCCGGATTTTTGCCCACGACATGCTGCAGGGCCTGTTCATCACCTTGGGGATTGTGTATGCACTGGCGGCGGTTTCTACCGCGATCGGCCAGGGGGTGCGGGTGCTAGATCAGGCTGGTGAGCTGCGTTCGCTTATGCGTGCGGGGGCTCCGTTGCAGTTGTTGACGACGGCGCGCCGCCTGGAAACTATCATTCCGGCTGTGTTTGCGGCTTCTGGGGCTGCAATGGTTGGTCTGGCTTTCACCGCGCCGGTGTTGGGTGGCGGTATGTTCCAGAGCCCGGGAGCTTTGCTGATGCTTGGCAGCCTGGTGGGAGGCACTTTGCTGGTGATTTTAGCCAGTGAAACTTGTGGCCCGATCACCAAGCAGGTGCTGCGCGAGCAGACCCGCCAAGAGTAAAGCTGGCTTTAGCTGCTGCCGCAGCTGCACTAAAACCAAGCTGGCCCGCCAAGAGTAAGGCCCACCCAGCGACACAAAAACCTAACGAGCCTTGTTGTG
>ERZ772770.80-NODE-80-length-21449-cov-3.72904_pt1 | contig 21449 bp, 16 predicted proteins | sample MGYA00511361_ERZ772770 | MGnify/ENA primary metagenome ERZ772770 (study PRJEB29015, sample SAMEA2738026) | human oral metagenome | biome: human oral; feature: human-associated habitat; material: saliva | place: China | collected 2251 ... | reverse complement strand
TGCGCTTACGACCGCGCTTGCTCATCAGAGCCTCCTTATAGTGTTCATGGATGCACGCCCCACCTTCGCGGTGCGCGCTCCCTATTACCTGCCCTAGCCGAGGCGGTCACCGAAACCGGTGGCCCACGCTATAAGGGCAACGCCGTCTATTTTTTCATAGAAACGGCATGATTGCATCTTGGAACCGGGATATGAGCTAAAAAACACGAACTTTCTTCGCATCAACTCACAGTCCCAGCCGGGGGAGCGGGCTCTTAGCCGTGCTCAGGAATGTTCAGCCAGTTGTACCAGCCGCGGTGCAGAACCAGCCACGCCATCAGACCGTAACCGGACTGACCCGGGCGACCATCATTCGCAGCAAGATCGTTGCGCCACTGCTCGTGGTGAAGCAGCGGGTTGAACGTATCCACGTACACGTGGTTACGGCGGGTCACCACATCCGCATACGCCGCCGACAGGTCAGCGATACGGCGGTTACGCTCAGCGTCCAGAGTCGGCGGCGGACCAACAACCAGAACCTTAATGTTGTTCTGCGACGCCATGTCCACAATGTTCGCCAGGTTCAAACGCGAACGAGCGCTAGTCAGACCCAAGTCAATGTCAAAGGTCGACGGAGCAATAATGAGGCGGTTATCAGCACCGGGAACGAAGCGGCGGCGCGCCTCCTCAAACCAGCGTGCATTCAGCTGCTCGCTACCTTCATTGGGCGCGGCAAGGTTATATGCCGCAATGGATGCAGTGGTCTGCGGGGTGCGCGCCATAACGCGGCCAAACCAGCCGAGGGTACGGGGGTCGCCAACACCGGCGAGCAGGTCATCGCCGACTGCCACAATTCGAATATTGCGTTGCTCCACGGAATTCTTTCTTCTGCAGTATGCGCCCGCCGTGAGAGGCGGCAAGGCACGTGAGTAATAGTCTTCATATCTAGGATAAGCGCTTACCGGCCTCTTTTCGAACTTAATACTCTATCCGGCAAGTATCCGAGACTAAAAAACCCGTCTACCCACCAGAAACATCTGACGGGAAGACGGGTTTTGAAGAGCTAAAACCTTAGCCGGTTAGCCGTAGAAGACCTTAGCCTTCGAAGACCTGGTTGAACAGAGCCTCAGCCTCAGCAGCGTGCAGCTTGCCGGTACCGGCAGCCGGGGAAGCCGCAGCAGCACGGGAAGCAAGACGGACGCGGCGGTCAAGCAGCGGCAGCAGGTTCACAGCCATGAACGGCCACTGACCCTGATTAGCCGGCTCGTCCTGAGCCCACACAACGTCGGTAGCGTTCGAGTACAGAGCCAGCTGCTCCTTGATTTCGCTCTCGGGCAGCGGGTACAGCTGCTCCACCGAGACAATAGCGGTCTTGGTGTCGCCGCGGCGCTCGCGCTCCGCCTCCAGATCGTAGTAGAGACGGCCGGACACGAAGACCAGGCGCTCAACCTGAGCCGGATTGATACCCGTACGATCGCCAATCACCGGCTGGAACGAACCCTCGGTGAAGTCCTCGATGGAGGAGGCAGCAGCCTTCAGGCGCAGCAGCTGCTTGGGGCTGATCACCACGAGCGGCTTGTACGGACGGTGCTGAGAGTGGCGACGCAGCAGGTGGAAGTGCGAAGCCGGAGTCGAGGGGCAAGCCACGGTCATGTTGTTCTCAGCGCACAGCTGCAGGTAACGCTCAACACGAGCCGAGGAGTGGTCAGGACCCTGACCCTCGTAGCCGTGAGGCAGCAGCATAACCAGCGAGGAGCGCTGGCCCCACTTCTGCTCGGAAGAAGACACGAACTCGTCAATGATGGTCTGAGCGCCGTTCGCGAAGTCACCGAACTGAGCCTCCCACACCACGAGCGAGTCGGGGCGCTCCACCGAGTAGCCGTACTCGAAGCCGAGAACACCGTACTCAGAGAGGAAGGAGTTGTAGATACGGAACTTGCCCTGGTTCTCAGAGAGGTGCTCCAGCGGCGACCACTCTTCATCAGTGATGTGGTCGTGCAGAACAGCGTGACGCTGAACGAAGGTACCGCGCTGAACGTCCTGACCGCTCATACGAACGTCGGTGCCCTCCATCAGCAATGAACCGAAGGCGAGCAGTTCGCCCATACCCCAGTTGATGTTGCCGGTGCGGCCCATCTCAACGCGCTGCTCCATGAGCTTCTTCAGCTTCTTGTGGATGGTGAAGCCCTCAGGAGCCTTACCGAACGCATCAGCAATGTGCTGCAGGGTCTCGCGGGAGATCGCAGTCTTGCCGGAGTGAACGACCTCGGTGTTCTGCTGAGCAGCGGGCAGTTCCAGACCGGAAACGTGCGCGCCAGCAGGAGCCGGTGCCGAAGACTGAGTCTCGACGAAGATAGCGTCCAGCTTCGAGTGGTACGAATCCAGAACCTCGTCTGCCTCCTCCTGGGAGACATCACCACGGCCCACCAGATCCTGTGCGTACAGGGTGCGGGTCGAGGGCAGAGCGTCGATGTCCTGGTACATCTTCGGCTGGGTCATCGACGGATCATCAGCCTCGTTGTGACCGCGGCGGCGGTAGCAAATCAGGTCAACGACAACGTCGCGGCCAAAGCGCTCGCGGTACTCGAATGCCAGGCGTGCGGCACGAACCACTGCGTCCGGGTCATCAGCGTTGACGTGGAAGACCGGAGCCTTAGTCATACGCGCAATGTCGGAGGCGTGGGTTGCGGTGCGGCCGTCGTTCGGCAGGGTGGTGAAGCCAATCTGGTTGTTCACCACAATGTGCACGGTGCCGCCGGTGGTGTACGCACGCAGGCCAGCCATCTGCAGGGTCTCCATGACGATGCCCTGGCCAGCGAACGCTGCGTCACCGTGAATCAGGATCGGCAGGACCGGGTGGCCCTCAACGCCCTGCTCGCGGTAGACGTCCTGCTTAGCGCGGACGATACCCTCGAGCACGGTGTTTGCAGCCTCAAGGTGCGAGGGGTTAGCAGCCACGTAAACCTGGGTCTGCTTACCGGAATCGGAGGTGAAGACACCCTCGGTACCGAGGTGGTACTTCACGTCACCGGAGCCACCCTCGTAGGGTGCTGCGGTGCCGGAGAACTCACGGAAAATCTGAGCGTAGGACTTACCAGCAATGTTGGTCAGCACGTTCAGGCGACCGCGGTGTGCCATACCAATGGCAACGCCCTTCAGATCGTTGTTAGCGGCCTTGTCCAGAACAGCGTCCAGCAGCGGAATCAGGGACTCGCCGCCCTCCAGGGAGAAGCGCTTCTGACCCAGGTACTTGGTCTGCAGGAAGTTCTCGAAAGCCTCAGCCTCAACCAGCTTGGAGAGAACACGCAACTGCTCCTCGCGGGTGGGCTTAGCAACGCCGCGCTCCAGACGCTCCTGGAACCATGCGCGAACCTCGGGGTCCTCAGAGTACATGTACTCAACGGACAGAGAACCGGAGTATGCCTCGTGCAGACGCTCCAGGATGGTGCGCAGCGGCAGACGCTCGGAACCGCCGAAGCCACCGGTCGGGTAGACACGGTCCAAATCCCACAGGGTCAGGCCGTAGTTCTCCAGCTTCAGGTCCGGGTGCGAACGCATCTTGTAACCAACGGGGTTGGTTGCTGCGGTCAGGTGGCCGTGCACGCGGTAAGCGTGAATCAGCTGCTGGATACGTGCAACCTTGGAAATCTCGTGAGCGTCATCGACGTGGTTGTCGCGTGCCCAACGAACCGGCTCGAAAGGAACCTTCAGGTCGCGGAAGATTGCGTCGTAGAAGTCGTCGCCGCCGAGCAGGTAGTGCTCAACCAGCTTCAGGAACTCACCGGAACCTGCACCCTGAATGACGCGGTGATCGTAGGTGCTGGTCAGGGTGATGATCTTGGACAGACCCTGCTGGGTGATGAGCTTCTCGGACAGGCCGCGGAACTCAGCCGGGTACTCCAGCGCACCCACACCGATGATGGCTGCCTGGCCCTTGGAGAGGCGGGGCACCGAGTGGACGGTACCGATACCACCGGGGTTGGTCAGCGAAACAGTGGTGCCTCGGAAGTCCTCAATGGTCAGCGCGCCGTTACGGCCACGCTTAACGATGTCGTTGTACGCATCCCAGAACTCGCGGAAGCTCAGCTTCTCAGCGCCCTTGAGGTTCGGAACGACCAGGTTACGGGAACCATCGGGGCGGGGCAGGTCAATAGCCAGACCAAAGTTCACGTGCGCGTTGTGGATTGCAACGGGCTTGCCCTTCTCATCCACACCGTAGGTGACGTTCATCGAAGGCATAGCAGCCACTGCGCGAATTACTGCGTAACCGATGATGTGGGTGAAGGAGACCTTGCCGCCGCGGGTGCTTGCCAGGTAGTTGTTGATGGCAGTGCGGTTCTCAATGAGCAGCTTTGCGGGGACCGCACGAACGGTGGTTGCGGTGGGGACAGTCAGCGACTCTTCCATGGTCGTGACGACTGCCTTAGCAGGGCCGCGGAGGGGGACAATCTTGTCTTCAGCAGGTTCCACAGTTTCAGCCTTCTTGGTAGCAGCGGGAGGGGTGGGGGCAGCAGGCGCAGCCGCAGGCTTCGGTGCCGCGGGGGCGGGAGCTGCAGCGGGAGCCGCGGGGGCAGCGGCAGATGCGGCGGGTGCCGCAGCCGGAGCTGCACTAGCGGTACCGGCGCCTCCCAGCGCCTTATCGATGGTCTCAAAAATGGGCCACCATGAAGGGTCCACGAGGTTCTTGTCCTTCTGGTAACGCTCGTACTGTTCTTCAACGAACCATTCGTTACCGGCAAATTCCTCAGGCACCAGATGTTCTGGCAGATTTGGCACGTTAAACGCCTCTTCCAATTAGTGTGAATTTATCCGTCGCGTCCGGGACTCACCCGGCATAGACGACCCGCGTCTTCGAGGGGCGAATCATCACGCTGAGCATGTGCGCATCGCCTTGGGTGGCTGTTGCGTGCGGGGTGTGCACCGTACCAACCTGCCTAGCGTGCCGTGAACGTCGGGGTTCATCCGCTTACCTGGCGGCACACTCATGCTCCTATGTATAAGTGTAAAGAGAAGCACGGTGAACTTTCCAGCTCATCGCGCCATATCCACAATGCAATTTTTCACTCTTGCTGATTCGCGCTGACCCGCGTGTGCACCCAGCGCGGTCTTACACGTGTGAGCAGGCGCTCTAAGGCACCTGGAAGAGGCGAAACCTTCGCTAAAATATTGGGTATGGATGACCCTTTGAGTAAGACTCTGACCATTAGCCAACACAAGATGCCGCCCGTGCACAGCGCGCGCTACGGCACCGCCGCACCCGAAAGGACCGCCTCCTCGGGTGCTCAGCATCTGGACAGGCTGCCTGTTGAATCTCTACACCAGAACCAGCACAGCGCAAACCACCCCGCGGAGGCGGTGACCGCGTGGATCTGATACTCCTGTTCATCGGCCTACTGCTCATCCTGGGTACCGGCTTCTTCGTCGCAGTAGAGTTCTCCCTCGTGGCGCTCGAAACCGCGACCGTGCAGCAGGCAAAAGACTCCGGCGATAAAGCCGCCGACGCCGTCCTGCGCTGCCTCAAAACCCTCTCTACTCAGCTGTCCAGCTGCCAGATTGGCATCACCATTACCACGCTGCTGACCGGTTACACCCTCGACGCCGCCATTAAGGCGCTCACCACCGGTGCCATCGGCTCCCTGGGCCTGCCCAGCAGCATAACCGACGTGCTCACCCTGCTGCTGGCAATGCTCATCGCAACCCTGCTGTCCATGGTTGTTGGTGAACTACTGCCCAAGGGCCTCGCCATCGCCGAACCCTACGACGTAGCACGCCGAGTTGCCCCCGCACAGCTGGCCTTCACACGCGTCATGTCCCCGCTCGTGCGCCTCATGAACGGCTCCGCCAACTGGATCCTCGGACGCTTCGGCATGGAAGCCAAAGAGGAACTCTCCGCCGCACGCACCCCCGAAGAGCTCTCCTCCATGGTGCGCCGCTCCGCAGAAGAAGGCACCCTCGATTCCGACGCGGCACGCTTCGTGGATCGCACCCTGCGCTTCTCCGAGCTGACCGCCTCCGAAGTGATGACCCCGCGCGGCCAGGTCGCCATGCTCGAAGACACCGCACCCGTTGCCGAAGTCATCAAACTGGCACGCTCCACCGGCCACTCCCGATTTCCCCTCTACAAGGGCGACCACGACAACATTGTGGGCGTCGTGCACGTGAAGAAGGCGGTCGGCGTGCCCCCGGAGGTTCGCGAGACCCTCGAAGCCGGCGCCCTCGCAGAAGACGTGCTGCAGGTCCCCGAAACCCTGCACCTGGACGCGCTACTCACCCAGCTGCGCCAGGGTGCCCTGCAGCTCGCCGTGGTCCTCGACGAATACGGCGGAACCGCGGGCATCGCAACCCTCGAAGACCTCGTCGAAGAAATCGTCGGCGAAGTCTCCGACGAACACGACCGCGGCCGCACCGAACGCCCCCTACGCTACGGCAACGGCGACTGGGTGTTCTCCGGCCTGCGCCGCCCCGACGAAATCAACACCCTCATCCCCGGGCTCGAGGTTGAGGAAAGCCCCGAATACGAAACCGTCGGCGGCTTCATGATGGAACGGCTCGGCCGCATCCCCGAAGTAGGCGACAGCGTCCCCGTACCCGGCGGCACCCTGCGCGTGGACACCCTCGAAGGCCGCCGTGTGGACCGCATCCGACTCACCCCCGCACCTAGTGCACAGGCACAGACCGAGAAGGGAGACCGCGCATGAACGACTGGGTAGCCATCGCACTGCTCGTCATCCTGCTCGCCGGAAACGCCTTCTTCGTCGCCGGTGAATTTGCCATCATGTCCACCCGACGAGCACAAATCGAACCGCTCGCCGAAGAAGGTAACAAGCGAGCGCAGACCGTCATCTACGCCCTAGAGAACGTCTCGCTCATGCTCGCCACCTGCCAGCTGGGCATCACTATCTGCTCCCTGCTGATCCTGAACGTCTCAGAACCGGCACTGCACCACATGCTGGAGGTGCCCCTGCACCTGGTCGGCCTGCCCCACGCAATCGTGGACGTCATTGCCTTCGGCGTCACCCTGATCCTGGTCACCTACCTGCACGTGATCTTCGGCGAGATGGTTCCCAAGAACGCCGCCGTGACCCTCGCCGCCCGCGGTGTGGCTCTCTGGATTGTGCCGACCCTGGTGACCTTCTCCAAGATCTTCGCTCCTGTGGTCGCCCTGCTGAACAACCTGTCCAATAAGCTACTGGCACTCATGAAGGTCGAAGCGAAGGACGAGGTCGCCTCCACCTTCACCCTGGGCGAGCTGCAGACCATTGTGGCAACCTCAACCGCGGAAGGCACCGTGGAAGACGACGCCGGCGTGATCGAAAGCGCCCTCGAATTCACCGAGAAGGACGTCTACGAAATCATGGTGCCCGGCGATAAGCTCGTCACCCTGCCCTTCGGCAGCACCCCCGCCGAGCTGGAACGCGCCGTGGCACGTAGCGGCTACTCCCGCTTTGTCATTACCGACAGCGACGGAACCTACATGGGTTACCTGCACGTGAAGGACGCCCTCGCCATCGCCCCCGAGCGGTTCGAGGAGCCCTTCCCTTGGTACAAGCTGCGTTCCCTGGACACGCTCACCCCGACCACCGATATTGATGACGCGCTCGCCTCCATGCAGCGTAGCCGAACCCATATCGCGCAGGTTATGGATGAGCACGGCACTACCCTCGGCGTGGTCTTCCTCGAAGACGTGCTGGAGGAGCTCGTCGGCGAAATCAACGACACCACCCAGGACGCGGTGCGTGAGCGTGTACGCCGACAGCAGGCGCGTGAAGCCCAGTAGCCGCATGAAGCCCAGTAGCCGCATCGTGAGATACCCCGAATAAAACACCGGAGTAAAACATCCGAGTAAAACACCCGAGTACAACGGGGGGGGGTTGAACACACAGCCCGCCCCGCGCTCTCTTTCACGAGAGGGCGGGGCGGGCTGTTTTACGGTCAACAACGGTTGATGGGCGCACGTAAGGGGCAGGCTCAGGCGGTAGTTTCAGGCGGCGGTATGAAGTGGCGACAGGGGAGCGGAGTAGGCATAGCTAAACATCCCTGCACCATAAGCTATTGAAAGAGAAAAGGGTAGCCTAACATCACTCAAATGAGACCAATAAAGAGTTGTTTATACGGGTGTTCGCATGATGTAGTTAAGAAACCTACAGACTAGAACGAACCGAAAGAGAGCCCTCATGTCGCACCCGAAGATCACCCGCAAGCACTTCCTCACCGCAATGGGCTCACTCGCCGCATCCTCCCTGCTGCTGGCAGGCTGCGCAACTGAGAACAGCACCGGTTCGTCCTCCTCGGCTGGCTCCAACAGCGGCAAGGTGAAGGTCGTCGCCTCCACCGATGTCTACGCAGACATCGCCAAGCAGGTCGGCGGCGACTACATTGAGGTCACCGCGCTCATCGCCTCCACCAGCACCGACCCCCACTCCTACGAAGCCACCAGCGCCGACCGCCTCAAGGCGAAGGACGCATCCCTGATCGTCATCAACGGCGCAGGCTACGACCTGTTCCTTGAAGACCTCGCCGGCAAGGACAACACCTCCCAGAAGATTGTGAACGCGGTCAAGGTCAGCGGCAAGCTCACCGACGCCGAATACACCCACCTGGTCGAGGACCACCGCGGCGGCGAACACCACGAAGACGGCGGCGACCACGCCCACGCACACGAGTTCAACGAGCACCTCTGGTACGACCTCGAAACCATGAAGAAGGTCGCCCAGAAGATCGCTGAAGAGCTTGCAGGCCTCGACTCCGCACACGCTGAGGCGTTCCGCACCAACGCATCCACCTTCTCCAAGGAACTGGACGCACTGAACGCCGCCGCTAAGGCAATCCCCGGTGAGGGCAAGAAGTACCTGTCCACCGAACCCGTGCCGGACTACCTGATTTCTTCCACCGGCGCAGAGAACGCAACCCCCAGCGAATTCGCTGAGGCAGCCGAAGCTGGCAACGACGTTCCCGCCCTCGTCCTGAAGGAAACCAAGGACATGGTCACCGAGAAGAAGGTCCAGCTGCTCGCATACAACGAGCAGACCTCCACCTCCCAGACTAACGAGGTGCTGCAGGCCGCTAAGGACGCCTCGGTGAACTACGTATCCTTCACCGAAACCCTGCCGGAGAACACCAACTACCTGGCATGGATGAAGACCAACGTCAGCAACCTCGAAAAGGCGCTCTCCTAAGTGACTGACAACAATAACGGTGCCGCCCCCGCGATTTCCATTCGCGGGGGTAGCCTCGCTTTCGGGGCCCGCACCCTCTGGAAAGATCTAACCCTCGACATCGGCGCAGGCGAATACTTCGCCGTGCTCGGACCCAACGGCTCCGGCAAGTCCACCTTCCTCAAAGTCGTTCTCGGCCTGACCGGACTCAACGCCGGCGAAATCTCTGTGCTCGGCAAGCCCGCACGCCTGGGCAACGCCGGCGTCGGCTACGTACCGCAGCAGAAGTCCATCCCCACCTCCACCCCGATGCGCGCCCGCGACCTGGTGGGACTTGGCGTGGACGGGCACCGCTGGGGCATCCGCCTGCACGGCCGCAAATACCGCGCCAAGGTGGACGAGCTGCTCGAAGCCGTCGGCGCGACCGAGTACGCGAACGTGCCGGTGGGCCTGCTCTCCGGCGGTGAGCAGCAGCGTCTGCGTATCGCTCAGGCGCTCGCGAACGACCCGAAGATTCTGCTCGCTGACGAGGCGCTACTTTCCCTGGACCTCAACCATCAGTACGCGGTGGCTGAGCTGATTCACCGGTTCAACCGTGAACGCGGTGTGGCGGTGGTGTTCGTGACCCACGAAATCAACCCCATCATTGAGCATGTGGATCGCGTTCTCTACCTGGCGAATGGCCGTTTTACGGTCGGCTCGGTGGAAGAGGTCATGACCAGCGAGACGCTCACCTCCCTGTATGGAACTCCGGTGAGCGTGCTCAAGTCTAATGGCCGTTACGTGGTGGTGGGTGAGACTCACGCCAGCGACCACTGCCATATTGAGGGCACCGACCAGAACATTCACGGATCCCACCTGAAGTCTGGTCTTTCTGAACCGCAGCGCACCCTACACCTTCCGGGAGGAACCACTCGATGACCATTCATGCTTCCCTCCCCGCCCTGGCTCCGGTTGCCGCCGCGCAGAATGATTTACTCTCCCGCATCTTCGTCTTTGATCGCTACGGCGAGCTGCTACAGATGCTGCAGAACTCCATTTTTGCTGGCGCTGTTCTGGGCCTTATCGGCGGTTTCGTCGGTATTTTCGTGATGATGCGCGACCACGCCTTTGCTGTGCACGGCATCTCTGAAATGTCTTTCGCGGGTGCCGCCCTTGCCCTGCTGCTCGGCTATGACGTGGTGACCGGCTCCATGGTGGGTTCGATTGCCTCGGCTCTGCTGATTGCCTTTCTGGGCTCTAAGGCGAGCAACTCGAACTCGGTGATTGGTGCACTCATGCCGTTCGGCTTGGGTTTGGGTATTCTCTTCCTCTCCCTGTACCAGGGCCGTAGCGCGAATAAATTTGGTCTGCTGACCGGTCAGATCGTGTCTGTGGACGCCGACCAGCTGAACACCATGATTATTGGTGCGGTGGTTATTATCTCCCTGCTGGTGATGGTGTGGCGTCCGCTGAGCTTCGCCTCCCTGGACCCGGAGGTTGCGCGCGCTAAGGGCGTGCCGATGCGCTTCCTATCCCTGGTGTTCATGGTGATTCTGGGTATTGCTGTGGCGCTGTCGGTGCAGGTGGTTGGTTCGCTGCTGGTGCTGGCGCTGCTGATTACTCCGGCGGCGGCTGCGATGCAGGTGACTGCTTCCCCTGTGCGCACCCTGATCCTGTCGGTGCTGTTTGCGGAGGCGTCCATTGTGGGCGGTATTCTGCTGGCTCTTGCCGGTTCGCTGCCGATTAGCCCCTACGTGACCAGTATTTCCTTCCTGATTTATGTGGTGTGCCGTGTGATTGGTGGCGTGAAGCGTCGCCATAGCGCGTCGGGCCGCCAGCTGACTGAGAAGGCGTAGGAACTATAAGAAAGAGCCCCACCTCGGGAATGAGGTGGGGCTCTTTCGTTGTCGTGCATAGGTGCCGCAGTGACAAGGGGGATGTCCCGGTGCGGCGTGGGCTGAGTCTGTGGGGCGTTGTGTTGCCCTGTCCAGATACCCTGTCCAGATTGCTCTGTCCAGATGCCCTGTGTGTCGTGCTGTTGCGGCGTCAAAAATCTGTGAAAGCGCCGTTTCCTTCGTTGAGAAGGTTTTTCGATGGGGGATAGCTCCTCAGATTGAGGGGCTTAGGGGTTGCGGCTTAGCCTGCAATGTTAGCGTGTAGCGTTAGCGTGCAGTGCCGCCCTGCGATTCTTCCTCGCGACGTGCCAAAGTGCAGTCCGGGCAGTAACCGGTCACTTCAACCACGTGCTCCAGCTCAGAGAAGCCGTGCTGCTTGCCCATGGCCAGTGCCCAGTCCTCAAGGGCGGGTGCTTCCAGCTCAATGGCGGTGCCGCATCGGCGGCAGAGCAGATGGTGGTGGTGATCTTTCACCCGGCAGTGGCGGTACAGGGTCTCACCCTCAATGCCCTTGACCGAGTCGAGTTCACCGGCGTTAGCCAGCGACTGCAGCACGCGGTAGGTGGTTGCGAGAGAGACCTGTTCCTTGCGGTTCGCGAGGGTCAGGTGCAGATCCTGTGCTGAGATGAAATCACCGAGCTCTTCCATGGTCGCCTTGATGATGCGACGCTGGCGGGTATTTCGGGCTTCGGCGGGCTTCGTAATTCTCCGTACGGGAATATGAGTGTCCATTGCTGAACCTTTCGGGGTGGAGATCCGCCCCATTGTGTGGTCGATCTTGTCTTACGACTTTACACTAGAGGCGTTCAAAAGGTGGTTGATTTGCGCTTTATCTCAAAAATTGAAGTCACCAACAGGCACGAATGAGGGTTAACGGTAGACTAAAACTATGAAAATGACGAAGTACACCCACTCATGTATCCGCCTTGAGAATGAGGGGCGCACCCTCGTTCTTGACCCCGGCAACTTTGCCGCTGAAGGCGAGCATGCCACCGCGCTGGAAGGCGCCGATTACCTGTTCGTGACCCACGCGCATCCGGATCATTTTGATGGCCCGTCGGTGCTGCCGCTGATTGCTCAGCGCGCCGAGTCGCAGAACCCGTTGAAGATTTGGGCTCCCGAGGCTGTTGCCCAGGTCATTAAGGAGGCTGTGCCCGCCGCCGAGGTCACCGTTGTTTCCTCTGATTCTGAGTTCAGCATCCCCGGTTTTGAGGTGAAGACCTACGGCGGTCAGCACGCCCTGATTCACCCGCTGATCCAGACCATCGCCAATGTTGGTTACCTGATTAACGGTGCAGTGTACCATCCGGGTGATTCGCTGGTGGTTCCTCACCGCGTGCGTGCGAATACCGTTCTGGTGCCGATTCACGCGCCCTGGTCGAAGGTTCAGGAAGTCATCGATTTTGTGATTGCGACCGGCGCTCAGCGTGTGATTCCGATTCACAACGGCATGATTAACCAGAACGGCACCGGCATTATTGAGGGCCTGGTGACGAACTTCGGCGCGAAGTACGGTACCGAGCTGAAGCACCTGAACCCCGGCGAGAGTATTGAGGTTGAGGCGTAAGCCTGACCGTTGAGCTTCAAACGCGCCGATAACGGCGCATGAAGGAGAGTATTGTGAGCACGATTTTTACTAAGATTATTGACGGCGAGCTTCCCGGCCGCTTTGTCTGGAAGGACGAGCACTGCGTGGCGTTCATGGACATCATGCCCCAGTCGGAAGGTCACCTGCTGGTGGTTCCCCGCGCGGAGATTGACCGTTGGCCCGACCTGCCGGCTGAACTGGCGGCGCACCTGTTCACTGTGGTGCACAAGATTTCGGGTGCCCTGGATCAGGCGTTTCATAAGGAGCGTGTGGCTTTGGTGATTGCTGGCTTCGACGTGCCGCACACCCACATCCACCTGTTCCCGGTTGATAGCATGGCTGACTACGATCCCGCTAACGCAAAGAAGGACGCGACCGCCGAAGAGCTGGATGCAGCCGCTGAGAAGGTGCGTGCCGCCCTGCGCGAGCGCGGCCACGGCGAGTTCGTGCCCGAGGCGTAAGAACCGTTTACAGCGCGTATCAACGCGAAGGAGCCGCCCTCTACAGGTTCGTAGAGGGCGGCTCCCTCGTTGTTAGCTGCTAGCTATATCCCGTTGCTATATCCCGGCGAGGGGAGAAGCTTAGTGCTTCTCAGCCTTGGAGATCTGCTCAGCCAGGTCCTCGGGGGAGAGGTTAGCGGAGGAGAACTCGGGGGTCAGCGGCAGGTGCAGCTGCAGACCGGTACCGGGGCAAATCTCGACCTTTGCGGAGCGCAGCTTGAAGTCGACCACGTGGCCGCCGCGGGTGCGCTCGTCATCGATGAAGTGGGCGTGGCAGCCGGGCACCGAAATGCCCTGCTCGTAGATGGGGGTACGGAAGCCAACGATCGTGCCGGTCACGTTGTCGAACTGGACGATGTCTTCGTTCTCGGTGGCGGCAACCATCTTCGGGTAGGGCTTCTCCTGCTTGATGACAGTGCGGGTGCGGACCCACTCGAATTCGCCGTAAATCTTGATGGCGTACATGTAGTTCTTGGAGACGGTGAAGTCATCCAGAATCTGCGAGGCAGACTTGCGCAGCAGGTTCTGCGGCAGTTCGCGCTTAATCATGGGCACGAAGTTGGTGACCACGGCGTAGGGGGTCTGCTGGCGCAGGTCGGGCAGGGATACGGAGCCGTCGTGGCGCACCTGGTAGCAGACGCCGTCGAGGACGACCATTTCGCCGTCGAGGCCGTTGAAGGTACCCACACCGAAGTTGCCGTGGCTCAGGAGCTCACCGATGGTCATCTCGCCATCGTAGATGCCGTCCAGCAGCTGGGACATGAGGCCGGTCTGAAAAACTTCGTTACGGAAAACAGTTTCACCGTTTAGGATGGTCGGCTGATATGCCATGAGATTTCTCCTCGTTACAGTGGATGCGGCGTCAGACGGGTCGGTCGGTCATCGGCGATACTCGCCCCAGCAGATGCTGAAAGTATGAGGGGCGGTGGGGAGAACACGGCTTCGTGATGTCGTTTCTCGCGGAATTCGTAGGTGCCGCCGGCCGGGCGCACGCACTTTCATTGTACGCCCGTCTCTGAACATATACCTACCGGTCAGCGTGCCAGCATCTTATGATGTGACCTTTAGAACGCTGAAAACAGTCAACTGCACGAGGGTATAAAAATAGACTGGCGTTCCCTCCGGTTGCACGACAAAAAGGGAAGGAACGCCAGCACCAACAGCTTAGCCCTTAGAGCAACTCTAAGCGCAACTAAGACACACGAGGCTCACCGAGGCAGAAAAATATTAGACACGAACCGTCACCAAACGTAGCCCAGTGAACCTGCCACCCCGCAGAAACCCGCGAAACCCCTCCGCAGACCCCGCAGAACCCAGCAGAACCCCTCCGCAGAAACTTCTCAGAGCACACAACAACGGCCTATACGCTCCCCAAGGAACGTATAGGCCGTTGCCTGTTTTTAGATTAGACGCCGTAGTACAGCTGGTACTCAAGCGGGTGCGGAACCAGCGAGAGCGGCTCCAGCTCGTTCTTACGCTTGTAATCGATCCACGCCTGAATCAGGTCCTCGGTGAAGACGCCGCCCTCGAGCAGGAAGTCGTGGTCAGCCTCCAGAGCAGCCAGCGCCTCTTCCAGGTTAGCCGGAGCCTTCTTGATGTCCTTAGCCTCTTCAGCGGGCAGCTCGTACAGGTCCTTATCGATCGGTGCCGGCGGCTCAATGCGGTTACGGATACCGTCCAGACCAGCCATCAGCTGAGCAGCGAACGCGAAGTAGGGGTTAGCGGAGGGGTCCGGTGCGCGGAACTCCAGGCGCTTAGCCTTCGGGTTGGTGCCGGTAATCGGGATGCGGATACCTGCGGAACGGTTACCCTGCGAGTACACCATGTTGACGGGAGCCTCGTAGCCGGGAACCAGACGCTTGTACGAGTTCACGGTCGGGTTGGTGAACGCCAGAACAGCGGAGGAGTGCTCAATCAGACCGCCAATGTACCAGCGTGCGATGTCAGAGAGGTTAGCGTAGCCGCGCTCATCGTAGAAGAGGGGCTCGCCGTCCTGCCACAGCGACTGGTGGCAGTGCATGCCGGAGCCGTTGTCACCGAACACGGGCTTAGGCATGAAGGTCACGGACTTGCCCCATGCGTCTGCGGTGCCCTTGATGACGTACTTGAACTTCAGCAGGTCGTCCGCTGCCTTGGTGAGGGTGTCGAACTTGTAGTTGATTTCTGCCTGGCCGGCTGCGCCCACCTCGTGGTGGCTACGCTCAACCTCAAGGCCAACCTCGTCCATTGCTACGCACATTGCGTCACGCAGGTCAGCCTGCTTGTCGACGGGGGAGACGGGGAAGTAGCCGCCCTTGATGGGGGTCTTGTTGCCCAAGTTGCCGCCCTCTTCCTTGCGGCCGGTGTTCCAGGGAGCCTCGTCAGAGTCGATCTTGAAGAATACGGAGTTCGGCTCGACCTGGTAGCGGACATCCTCGAAGACGAAGAATTCAGCCTCGGACGCGAAGAACGCGGTGTCTGCAATGCCGGTGGACTGCAGGTAAGCCTCAGCGCGCTCAGCGACGCCGCGGGGGTCACGGTGGTAGGGCTCGCCGGTGCGGGGGTTCACGATGGAGCAGATGATGACCAGGGTCTTCTCAATGCGGAAGGGGTCAACGTACGCGGACTGAACATCGGGGATCAGCTGCATGTCAGACTCTGCAATGCCCTGGAAACCGCGAATGGAGGAGCCGTCAAAAAGCTGGCCGTTGACGAAGAAATCGTCATCAATCGCCTTAGCGGGCAGGTTGAAATGCTGCTGCACGCCGGGCATGTCGGTGAATCGGATATCGACGAAGACTACTTCTTCGTTCTTGATAAAGTCGAGAACTTCCTGGGGGCTGGTAAACATGAGGACTGCTCCTTGTTTGACTGACCGTGAAGGAGGGTATCTTCCCTCATCGCATTCAGTCTGTGGTTTAGTTTTTGGCCGCGGGCAAAACCCTGTGACATATCAAGCATAGTGGTTATTTTTTGCGCGTGCGTGACTATCGTGTTTCGGTAATGTTACAAATCCTGGAAAGGAGTTACATCTATGTTGCCTTATGAAACACAGCAGAGATGCTAGACCCTCTAATAAAGCCAGTAGCAATGCCAGCAGTAGCGCAATAACCGGGTGTAACAAAAGGCTCCGGCCCTCCCACTTGGGGAAGAGCCGGAGCCTTCAAAACCCTATATCAGCGCCTCGTTTAGCGGCCGCGCATCGCACGACGGTCGGGGCGAGCACGCATCGGGTCAACGCCCTTAGGAACAGCGTTCATCGGGTTACGCATGGTATTCAGGGTGCTCAGGCGACCAGAAATAGCCTGCATTTCCTGCTGAGTCAGAGCCTTCGGAAGCTTGTTCATCGTCTTCACAACGTCCTTGAGCTCAACCTGGCCCTCTTCGTGACCGGTCTCAATCACGTGAACCGGAACGCCGGGAGCTACACGGTTCAGGTGCTTCTTCTCGGTGTTCACCAGGGAAGTCACGCGGCTGTGAGGGCCCTCGGTCACCAGCACAATACCGGGACGGCCCAGCGCACGGAACACCAGATCCTGGTGGCGGTTCGCAGCAACGGGCTGCTCCTCAACAATCCAGCCGCGGCGCACCGAGTTCATCGCCGCACCACTACGACCGGGCTGGTTCTCGATCTGGGCAAAAGCCGCAGTCTGCGCGCGGCGACCCAGCAGAAGCATCGCCACGATAGCGGCAACGCCCAGACCCAGAATCAGGAAAGTAATCCAGTTACCCAGAGCAATACCGATGAGGAGGAAAACCAAAAGGGTACCCAGAGCCGACAGACTCAGAATCCAACCGATATTCGGGTCGGACTTCTTGGTCATCTGGTAGACCTGCTTCATCTGGGCGAAAGTGCCCGGAGTGCGTTCCTTCTTCTTTTTCTTCTCTTCGCGCTTATCTGCCACGATTCTTCCTCGGCTGGTTCTTCCGCGGCCCCGAGAAGCGCCTCAAACGCTCACGGAACCATAGTGACGTAACGATGCAGTGTATGCCTGCAATTTTTCTAGTTTACCCTACCCGCACAAGGGACGGGGTATAAGGGGAGGCTCCCCGAACACCGGACGAACACCGGGGTCGAGGAGCCTCAACGCTCTCAGAAAGATTCTGAAAAGGCTTAGTAGCCTGCAGCCACCAGGGAGGAGGCTTCCTGCAGGGCTGCACCCTCACCCTCAATGTGGGCAAGGTTCTCAGGAATCGGGTAGCCGTTCTTACGCATTGCACGAGCCCACAGGCGACCTGCACGGTACGAAGAACGAACCATCGGGCCCGCCATAACGCCGGCGAAACCAATCTCCTCAGCCATGTTTGCGAAGTCCACGAACTGCTGCGGCTTCACCCAACGCTCAATCGGGTGGAAGAGCGGGCCGGGGCGCAGGTACTGGGTAAGGGTAATGATGTCACAGCCAGCATCGTGCAGATCGCACAGCGCCTCGTAAATCTCGTCATCGGTCTCGCCCATACCCAGAATCAGGTTGGACTTGGTGACCATGCCGCCTTCCTTAGCTTGGGTAATAACATCCAGGGAACGCTCGTAACGGAACGCCGGGCGAATCTGACGGAAGATGCGGGGGACGGTCTCCAGGTTGTGCGCGAACACCTCAGGCTTAGCGTCAATCACCTTCTGAACATGCTCGGGAACACCCTTGAAGTCGGGGACGAGCATCTCAACGCCGGTGTTCGGGCACATCTTGTGAATCTGGCGGGTGGTCTCTGCGTACAGCCACGCACCGCCGTCTTCCAGATCGTCACGGGCAACACCGGTCACGGTTGCGTAACGCAGACCCATGACCTTCACGTTCTTAGCAACCTTGAACGGCTCAGCGTAATCAACAGCAACGGGCTTACCGGTCGCAATATTGCAGAAGTCGCAACGACGAGTGCATTCGGAGCCACCAATCAGGTAGGTTGCCTCACGGTCTTCCCAACACTCGTAAATATTGGGGCAACCGGCCTCTTCACACACGGTGTGCAGACCCTGACCGCGAGCAAGCTCGCGCATCTCGTTGTATTCGGGGCCAACAATAGCCTTGGTCTTAATCCAGTGAGGCTTCTTCTCAATGGGAACCTCAGCGTTGCGGGCCTCCACACGCAGTAGCTTGCGTCCTTCAGGTGCGGTGCTCAAAAGTCTTCTCCTTGGTCTCGATGTGCCCTCTGTGCAGGTGGGCCACCTTCTATATTACGCCCGCTCAGGCGTAGGTGAAACTGGTTTTCGTATATGACGAACAAAGCCGGATGCGTAACGTGTACGGCCCGTTCGATGCTTCTTGGCTGCGTCTAACCCTGCGTTTAGTTCTGCGCCGCGACGGGCTCGAAGGACTCCGCCAGACGGTCCTGATACTTCAGAAGCTCCGCCTCCAGCGGCTCCAAAATATCGGCGGGGGTGACGGTGCGGCCCAGCTGCTCCGAAATCGTGGTAACACCGGCATCGCTAATACCGCAGGGAATGAACTGCTGGAAAGGCGCGGTGTCGTTGCAGCAGTTAATCGCGAAGCCGTGCATGGTAGTGTTACGCGAAACGCGCATGCCCAGTGCCGCAATCTTCTTGTCCTGGGTGACGCCGTCGCCCAGAATCCACACGCCGCTACGGCCCACAACACGCTCACCCTTAATGCCCAGACCAGCCAGGACGTTAATGATGATTTCCTCGATGATGCGCACATACGCCACCACGTCAATGGGCTCGGGCAGACGCAGAATCGGGTAGCCGGTCAGCTGGCCGGGGCCGTGCCAGGTCAGCTTGCCGCCGCGGTCAATCTTGACGACGGGGGTGGACTTGTCTGCGGGGTACTCGTGGTCTTCGGTGCGTTTACCGGCGGTAATCACTGCCTCGTGCTCAAGCAGAAGAATCGTATTCTGGCGGGTGCGGTTAGCCACCTCATCGTGGATGCGGTACTGCTTGTCCAGGCACTCAACATAGTTCACATAGTTCGGGGCGAAGCCCACGCGTTCAATCGTCACAGACATACTTTCTACCTTAGTACTGCTAGTGGAGGGAAGAAAATTAGGGCGCCCTGAATCACGTGATGAGCGAACACGCCGGAATGTTACGTGGGGGTGTGTTCAGGGGTGGGAAGGATGAATGGGTAGGTAAATACCTGAATTTATCTGTGGGGTTCTTTGGGGTATTTGAAGTATTTTAATGTACCTAAATATATTATTTGATGCAGTTTGATAACATAATGGTATGAGAAGCAAAGAAGCACACGTTCTGGAAAGCATCGCCAACTCGGCTCTGCCCACCCTGCAGATTGTCGAGTACCAGGGAGAGGCCACCGAGAGCGCGCCCTCCGTAACCTCCACACACCCCTGGCCCTCTGCGTACCCCGGACGCTACACCCTGCGCATCATTCCCCGCTCTGCCCAGCCTGCCCACTCAGCCTTGTCCGCTCCGTCCGCGCCCACCCTGCGGGCGGCAACCAACGGATACGGATTCGAGGAAAACACGGATGCATCCGCTCAGCGGCACGCCCAGACCCCGCAGGTAGCCGCCGCCCTACGTAACGCGCCCGGACTCGCCAAGCTCCACGCTGTTACTGATGAAAGCGCCGATCGGCTGTGCCTCTGGTATGAGCCCCTCGACGCGGGCACCCTCGACAAGCTCCTGCGCGCTCGCACTCTGACCCCCGCCGAGATCATGACCCTGGCGCGAACCCTGCACCGAGCGCTCGGTAGCCTCAAAAAGGTGGGGGAGGAGCGCGCCGAACTCAGCGCCGAATATATTGGCATGAGCGCCGCCGGAGTGCCCAAGCTCCTGCTACCTGATGCCGTCTACCGTGAACCGGCTGCCCTAGACACGGAACAGCTCACCGCTGCCCAGGGCGCCTACGCACGCTCCGCAGCAGCCCTACTCTGGCAAGCCGCCTGCGGGCACGCGCCGGAACCCTCCGCCGCTCGCGTACCCCTCTCACTGCGCATGGTTTCACAGAGAATGGGAGCCACCGGCACCGCAACCGACGGGGCACCCAGCAACGAGTGGATTGAGCGCCTCGGCAGAGCCCTCGAATACCTGCTGGACGCACCCGCCCAGGAGGCGGCGCTCGCCGGACTGGGCTCCGTGGTCGCCCTCGCGGAGGAGGTGCCGCCTCGCCCGCTCAACGTGTACCTGAGCTGCTCAGAAAGAGCCCGCGCCCTAATTCCCGCAGCCGTGGAGCCTGCGCCGGTACAGAAGCTCTCAAAGGCGCAGAAAGCGCAACGCTACCTAGCGGAACGTTTACCCCGACTGAAGAAACCGGGCGTGAAGAAGCCGGGACGCGCAGCTACGACCGGTTCTAAGCCGTTGAGCCCCGCAAAGAGCCCGGCAAGGACAGCGCCCACCCCAAAGGGTGCAGATGCGGCAGGCGCATCCCGCCTGGCGGCGCTACGCGGTGCGTTCACCCGCCCCACTGCGCAACTGGGACTGGCTGCGCTCGCGCTGGGGGCTATCGCGCTGCCTCTCGGGTTCACCCTCTACGGGCAGAACGCCCCGGCAACGGCGCAGCCCGTATCAGCTCAAGCCGTGAACGCATCGGGGGAGCAGGAGGGCACAGCAACACAGAATCAGAGCGCACAGGAGGAGAACGCACAGGACGAGACATCGCGGGGCGAGCAGATCCTGCGAGCCCTCATCGACCAGCGGAACCACGAACGGCGCATGCGAGGCGGCGCAGAGCTCACCCTGGATACCGCCGAAGAGCTCAGCCGCGATAGCGAGAATATCCGCGTGATGGCGGTGGTCTCCGCACCCGGCTACCGCGCCGATAAAACCGAGCAGGAAGCCCGCAAACTCAGCGAAGAAAACGGCGTCACCCGCCAGAAAATCATCTTTGACCTGCACCGCGGGGAGAAAGGCTGGGAAATCGCCCGAGCCGAGCCCGTCCCGGCATAGCTGACACCGTACAGCTGACGCAGCTGACACTGTAGAAATGCGGGCACAATAAAAACGGACATAGCAAAAAATACGGGCACAATAAAAAACGCTGACACAATAAAAAACGCTGACACAACAAAGGCGGCGGCCCCACCCACCGAAGTGGATGGAGCCGCCGCCTTTTGCTCACCATCCGGGAAAACCCGGAGAGCTACGCTCGGTTACCCATCAGGGCACCGCCACAAGGAAACTTCCTTGAATCTTTGCAGGTCTTAGAGGCCCAGCTCAGACTCGAAGTTTGCCTCCTCCAGGCGGGTCTTGAGGGTGTGCAGGAAGCGACCAGCGTCCGCACCGTCGACCACGCGGTGGTCGTAGGTGAGGGACAGGTAGCACATGGAGCGGATAGCGATAACGTCGTTACCGTCAACATCCTTAACAACCATGGGGCGCTTCACGATAGCACCGGTACCGAGGATTGCAACGTTCGGCTGGTTGATGATCGGGGTGTCGAACAGTGCACCGAAG